>Ga0123342_1005351_pt1 | contig 18672 bp, 13 predicted proteins | sample Turbeawhitnodule_FD_89960 | JGI IMG/M metagenome (GOLD analysis project Ga0123342, IMG submission 89960) | Root nodule microbial communities of legume samples collected from Mexico - Turtle bean Mexico white nodule | ecosystem: Host-associated > Plants > Roots > Nodule | place: Mexico: Nepantla...
ATCCTCTTGAAACCCTCTACCGTGCTTCTTCTCCTTCTTCTCCATTCTTCACTTTTTCTTTTTCTTTCTCTCTCTTCAATATTTTATTATTATAATAATTCTGGGTTTGATTTGAGTATTACTTAAATAAAGAGAAACTTGCTAGTTCTGATCCTCGGAAATCTCCGGAAAGTTTTTGTTGTATCCTGGGGGACTTGCGCAATACATCGCGGATAAGTCCTTACGGACAGTGATTACTCACGTCTCAGGAAACTATTTTTGTTCGTTTTAAAGCCATTTTAACTGCATATTATCCCTGAATAAGATTTTTGAATTGGAGTATTGTAAGTGGTCAGAAAAGTGGAGAACCAAACACTCCTTAATCAAGCTTATCATGATATTTAATAGAATAAGTGAGAGTTTGAACAGAAAAGTATTAGTAAAGCTTTTAAGGAAAGAAGGCTAGACTGACCTGTTGTAAAATGTCCCAGACATGGTGATGAGTGCTGCAGGATGATGATCCAAAGTGGTCTTCCACACAAGTTTACCACTTGTTCTTTTGAGACCAATAACAACTGCAGGGCCATAGATTCCAACAATCAATAAATCCCCAGCAACAGTGGGAGTTGACCTTGACACTGTCCAATTTACATTCTGAACAAAGCCCGATGCTTTCAGACCTGTCAGAATCTGCAAGTTCTGCTTCCAAACAAGAGATCCATCGGCTTCTTTAACTGCATAGATGTTACCGTTCCAGCTTGGAAAATAAAGGGTACCATCGTATATAGCTGGTGTTGCAGTAATATCTTTGCCTGCATAGAATTTCCACTTCAAACGTAGGTTCGGTGCTGATTCGGGGCTGATCTTACGCTCTTTGTAAGCATATCTCCTGTTGAACAAATCTCCACCATGGTTTAACCACTCCTGTGATTCTTGTCCTTGCCACTGAAAACAAAAAACCAATAATAAGAACTATATATGTCTTGTGATCAATTTTAATTCATGAGTAATCCTTAAACCTATATATGCAAGTGCTATATATTATAGAGATAACGATAGTGGTAAAGTGTATTATACATCTGAGCTTGCTGCAAACACTGCTACTGCGTAAGCACAAACCAACGATAAACAAAGAACTGAGTGCATGCTGGCAATTAGCAAGATATGTTGGGAAAACCGTAGAAAGAGACTGAATTATATGGAAAAGAAAAATGGCCCAACTGTGACAGTCTGATCTAATAATCGTTGACTATCAATTTAATGCATGTTAAAATAATGATAACATTTATCTTACCATATATAAAACTCTATTTCATAACTATTTCCATTATTAAAACAGAGACAAGAAGAAAACGAGAAATATTATCAGTACTTTTATCTTTATCTCTTGAGTTGAGAATTACACCGACAATGTTTCCTTTTGCTTCACGTAAAGCTTTATGATGATGACATGCTCATGTCAACCCAAAGATAAATAAAAAAAAATGAGAAAGACCAAAGTTTCAAGAGAACACATCACCATTGTTATGTTCTTTAATATCTTGCCGTATAAGAATGTAACATCTCTACCTTTATAAGCCTAAAATTGCAGACTGTATTAAGAAAACAATTTGCATATTTAGCCTTAAGTAATTCGGTTACTAATAGATTAAATCGTAAAACTAACGTAAATCACTTGTGCCAAAAGATTGAAATAGAATTTTAAAGGGGGTCAAAGAAACACTACAAGAAACCTGCCAAACTTTGCATTGGTCATGACACTGTTGCAGATTTGAGGGACTTCATTTCAGCATTTCTGCTTCATTTAAGATCATTTCTGCTTCGTTTAGGACGTCATCGGGCCACGCAGCTATGTATATTGGCGTATCACTTTAAATCCTCCTGACAGAAGTTCCACAAGTTAACATCATTTAGCATCTGATTGGTGGATCAGACATACAGCAGAAACATATTGCAGGAATCTCTCTGCAGCATTTGAAAATTGATCAACTTTGTTTTATTGAAGGTGTACATATTTTGTGCCAAATTGTATAATACCATATGTATAGCCTCAATCATGATTTTATTTGCTGAACTACAGATTATACAAGGTCCAGGAGTTGCTAAGAAAGGAAGATTTTTTTATATTCTGATTGTCAACGGAGAACATTATGTATCATATTTAACATCCTTATACTCCAATTAATTTATTTATCCTTCACTTATAAAAATATATAACTTATCGGTCTAGCATAGTTAATTATACATCACTAAAAAAAATTCTATTAAAATTCAAACGATAGTTGGCAATTGTTCAAAATAAAATTTTAATTTTCTTTTTATGAAAGCAACTACCAAGTCATCCCTTACTTTTCTTTATCTTGGGTGTCAAAGCACATAATATTTCTGCTTTATCCCCGCTTATTCATTTTAAATTCATGAAATTTACACACTAATATATAAATGCCAGCACTTTCTTTCTTGTTCTTTCTCTTCCTTTCATTTCGCAGATGAACATTGACAGGGAAAAAATAAGGACATTTTGCAAGTATGGTCTTTATCTTTCTTGCTTTTCTCTTTCTCTGATTTATCTTTCTCTCTTTCTCTTCTGGCGGTGACTCTCATTCTTCTGTATTCTGTCTTCTTTTATGGAGGTGACAGAGGTTCAATGACAATTCATTGGCATTGGCTGCAGGTGGCATGCTTGGATTTTGTTGGATTTGTTCTGATTTTCCTTTTGGGCTCAACCTTCATCCATAGTCCCTGTCATATCGTATAAAGGATGATATGTAGAAAAATTACAGACAGAGAATACATGCATTCAAAGTATTTTCAAAGTATAGAGATTTTCACTTTTCTTATTATCACATCATTTATTATTCAGATAGTCTCAAAAAATTTTTATGCAGTTTTTATCAGCAAAGTAAAATTTTATTTATTAAAAAGAGCACAAAGATGTGTTGTAACCTTATACACAAGTATACCATACACAAATATACCAGAATTAACAATTTCTCAAGTTAATCAGGCTCTCCTATTACAAAAAAGTTAGTCGGTTTGTCATATTAAAAAAGTCAAATTTACTTATGGACCACTGATACCGATTATTAAAATAGTTAAATCATTTACTATATTAAAAGATAAAAATTAAAAGTAAACATTGCCAACACGAACACAATGTGGGTGCTTACAAGATATGGTGTAATACTTTCTGTACTAGGCTTTTGTAGTAACTTCTGCAGTAGGTTGCTTATAGATTATGAGCAGTTGCTCGAGTATTACAAAAATGGCACGAAATTTGTTTGTGATAAGACAAATATATATTGATGAAATGACATCGAATAACTAGATTGTAGGGAGACAACATTCATTTCTACCCGTTCTTTTTGTTCTAAACTTATCCCTTGTTAGTGGGGTCCTATTTTAACGTGAAATAATATGATCTTGAACCTTGGCCACGTCAAAGAGGAAAGAAAGCTAGTGATGCGTGTTCATTTCTGGAACATAGCGGTTGATCTGATTTGTGACACTCTTGGAGAAAGAAAACGGCAATGGTGGTTGGAGAAGAAGGACGTTTCCAGACTCAGAACTCTTGGAGGATAAACTTTTGAAGTAGCCTGTTAAGCATCCTTTCCCGTTCTGGTTCAAGGGGTTTGGTGAAGCCGATTGATGATGCTCCCCAAGTTTCAAGTTCAACCCTGAACCAAGAATATTCTCTGATACCTCTTGTTTACCACTGTTTGATCCATGTTCCACTATTGATGAAACTGCAGCAGCTATTACTGAACGAAAACTCGGGTCTGTGCTGATTGCTTTGGTTATTGTTTCTGCCAAAGCTTCTCTGGAGGGGGTTTGGCTTATGCGTTGTTGGTAGAAATGTTGTAGGAAATTATTTGGCTGCATAATTGGCCTTGTGGGGACTATTTCAATTGGTGTTGTGGTTGTGCCATTGTCATGGAACCCCTTACCCCAAATGGATGGTATGAAGTTATGATCCGGTGAACAAAAGCTGAGACTAGCTGAGGATCTTGGGTTTGAAATTGAAGCCATGGTTGAAGGTAAGCCATGGTGGAACTGAGTTGATGAGGAGGAAGGAGCTGAAGAAGTCAGGTCTAGAGTGATTGTTGAGAACGTATGTGATGAGGCATGGTTTGGTGGTGAGAAGATTTGTTTGGCTCTTGATTCATGAAACTGGTCACTGAAACTTAGACCATTGAGTAGTGTGGTAGGAGCATTTCCAAAAGATTCAGAAATGTGGCTTGGAAGGTGTGATGTTGAAGAACCTGACAATAGCATGGAAGCAGCAGCAGAAGTGGTTGAAGCCATGGCTGTGGCTGAGACTGGAAGTTTGTGGTTGTGGGTCCCTTCATAGGTTGTGATTAAGATGGACAGGTCCTCGGAACACCTTTGCACCTGAAGTCATTTATGCATTAAATTTGGATCTGAGACAAATTCAATTATTATACAACAATACTAATGCACATGTATACATGAGCTTGTATATTTTTACACAGATATTCGATAAGAATGCACTATTTTCAGATTATCTTTTTCATTAATGTATGACCATGAACTGAATTCTTAACTGATGTTTATATAAAAATATTTTAAATTTACAATGCATACACGTTTAAACTATATACCTGCTTCCTAACTGGGCATGTTGGTGCAACTGTGCAACGATAGTATGCCCTCGGACATGGATTTCCCTTTGCTATCTTCTGTCCATATTTCCTCCATTGACACCCATCATTCATCTGTTTGAAAAGCACAAGGATAGCTATTAGACAAGAAGAATAACAAAAGTTTACCATTAAAAGCAATTAGTTTACAAGAATGACAATAAAAGTGCAGGCATGTTTGATTGTTTTCACAAATACTAAGAAAAAGATCACTTTCATTTTTCTTTCTCACTGTTCTAAACAAAACTATTGTTTTTAACGTTTCTTACACAAGATTTTGAAAACAATTAAAAACAAAGCAATATTTTTATGATTATTAATAAAAGATGTGGCATTATTCTTCTCTGACACTAACCGTGGGAGTATCACATCTAGCTCTCACAGATACCCTTGCTCTCTTGGCTGGCATTTGATCTGAAATGTCAGTATTTACATTTATCACTTTTGCTGATTGATTTGTTGACAATGTTCCCTCTGTTTGCGTTTCCTTTGGTTCTTCTGAGCTGTTCATTGGACTTAAATCAGACACAACTTCCATCTCCAACAGGTGTTTGGAGTCTAATCCAAGAGTAAGGTTGGGTCCAACCTCTTTTTCTGTTGGTTTGTTGGAGTTTCCAATTATTGCCTCCTTCTTAGGCTCCGTTGGAGTCCTTCCAAGGCAAAGTGAGACAAACTCGGGCTCTTCACTTTGATCTTCATGGGAAGTAGATGAATCAACCACACCCTTCTTTGAAACATCTTTGTGAAGGATGTCAAAGAAACGGAGTTGAAGGGAGTGGTAATCCTTTTCTACTCTTTCCAGCGTCTTCTTCAATCTCTCATTCTCTTCCTTCACCTCACCCATCTCGGTTTTAGCAGATTTGACTTTATCTTCCTAGATTTCAAAACAACACAGTAATTACAATAATCAGCTATTTGATTCCTCAATTTATCACCAGCACAGACTCAATAGCACAAGACAAAATTATGTTTCAAAGCCAATAAATTTAAAATTAGATCAAGATAGGATTTTGATTTGTTTTCATAATCAAACTACTGGGTGGTATTTTCATACAATGGTATAATTGCTTGCTCTATTTAAGGTCTACATTAAAAGAACAGAAATCTTTCTGAAGTTTCATATAATTCTGTCTTAAGAGTTAATTTATTGATTCATATGCTGTATAGAAACATCCTGAGACTGAAAAGTATATACAACTAAAGTTAAAAGGATATTCCTGAGTACAAGATACAGAAAAATTGTTCAGAAATAGTACAGTTTTCACAGGAAGAAAGAATTGGGAAGGAAAAGGAGTAGCATGTACCTTTGTAATTCTCTTCTCTTCTATCTGTGGACTACCAGGGCTAGACATTTTTTTCTTCAATATTACTATTTCTCTAAGTAGAACACCCTCAATCTCACAAACATATAAATCCCATAAATATACAACAATACCCTATTACAGACCAATCGACTATAAGGTAGACACGGTATAAATATAATTAAACAATAGAAATCCCAGAGCTCTACACCATTACGAAGCCACCCCCTTCAAATGTCAACACCGAATTGCTAAGATAATTCGTGGGAGTTTTATATTACTTAATGAAAGGTTAAATTAATTAATTAGTCTCCAAATCTGAGTCATAAATAATGTTGGCACACAAATTGTGCATTGATTAATATTATGGTTGAAGCTTGGTACTGATGAGAGGACGTCACATGGGTGTGTGGTCAAAGTTGTAACATGTAACCAGTTATTAGCCATGGCGGCGAGTGAGACCTCTGAATATTTGTCAATGGTGTAGCCTTATTACGCGGTCCATACGCTGCATGGTTCTAAACTATTCCTCCACTGTCCACTGCCATTGACTGGCTTTCCATCAATGCATTGTCTCAACACAATGAACAATTCCAATACAGTAATATGCTTTTTTAAATCATTTATGTTCAAGTTGATTAAACTATTAATTTACGAGGTTCGGATACGTCTATTAAATAGTGTGTTTGTGTCGGATATACGTATCAAATATCGACACTCGTTGAACACGTATCGGTGAAATATACAATTTAAAAAATATTTACACTATGAGAAAATTATCAAATAAAAACCAATTTTTAAAGACCAAAATAATTAGTTGCAATAATAACTAAATTAGGGACCATTTTAGAAACTAAACAAAAAAAATAGTTTCTAAATTAGTTTTTATTATTGTTCAATAGTTTCCAAATTGGTATTTAATTAGCTACCAAGGTTTTAACTATCAATTATTTAGTTTCTAAATTTGGTAGCAAAAACTTTGATTGCTAATTAGATACCAATTTAGAAACCATTTAACAATAATATAAACTAGTTTAGAAAACAAAAATTTATTTAATCCTTAAAATGGTTTCTAATTTAGTCAATAACAACTAATTATTTTTTGTCTCTAAAATTGATTTCTATTTCATGATTTTCTTGCAGTGTTATTAGATTTTTGACAATTCTAACACAGTTTTAATATAATTTTAAAAAATATGAAATACATTAATGTATTTCAAGTTATATTACTTTCATATAAAACCAAAAATTTACTGAAAATTTGTAATTTATTGAACATAAAATCAGATGTTCATATGAAGAAATAACTGAAGCAGGTTTTCAAAGGTTGGAAACAAGGGTCACAGTAGAATTGCAAAAGAACAATTTAGTTTTCGGTCGTTGATTACTGTCACTGTTACATGTTCAAGTTGTTCTTCCCAATCAAACATTGTATGTCTATCGGTGCATTACAAAGAAGCTACTTATTTACATTATTTTTTAAATAACGTCAATGTTTGGTTAACTATATGCTTTTAAAATTGCGAGTAACCCCAAAATGTATGTCTCGGGATCTGATCAACTTTCAATTGTTTTAGATACAGTCAACGTCAAAAAAAATGATAGATGTGTATTTTATACAAAAAGAAATATTATAGGTCATGTAATATAATAACAGAAGAAAAATAAACAAAAGAAAAATGGGATGAAGGAAAGATAAAGTTGTGGTGTGTGTATATGAATATCAATATTAGAAGTGTCGTTTGAAACATATTAAAAAATAATATGGATATGTTATAAAAACTCATAATGGTGTCAACGTGATAATTAATAAGTTTATAGTGTGAATGCATACAAGTATATGCATGAGTTAACCGTTAAGTAACTCCATGCGTTTTTAAGGCTTAATTATATTAAATAACTATGAAAGAGTCACATTTTAACCCTTAAATAAATATTTCAACCATATGGGCATAGGATATTAATAAAGATATATGCCTCTTCAAAATATTCCATTTTTATGTACCAACTGTTTTACCCTTTCCATTATGCAGTTTTAATTTATTTGATTGGTTCAAACCCAATGGTGAACCAGTATTAGTTGTCAAGGGTTAACGTGTCCTATTGCACCTTTTTCACTGGTCTGAGTTATTACTAATTATTATCTTCATTACCCTGCCCCTCTTTTCCAGGACTTATTCCATGTTTGAATATTGTCCCAGAATTATTTGGTCTTTCAATCCCAAAATACAAAACCTTTTAAGGTTCATCTAACACGCTAACGTCTTAGTGTCATTGCATGCATGGGAAAAGACACCACACGTAATGAGTCCATTAGTATTTTTTAATGAGAGATTGTGATGTCATAAAGTAATATGCATAGCCATTTTCCAATAAACAAATTAGAAACACTCAATCACGAACTATAAACCTTAAAACTCCTAGAGAAAATGTCGGAGGATTTTGCACAATCATTAATGTTTTTACATGAACAGAACTTTCTTATTTGCTGGTACTTGGTCTTTAGTTTTTTTTTTTTTTTTGCTGTCTTGGTCTAATGTTTTTTAAGTATTATGGAAGGAATACGGAAAGATATAACGCTGAAGTCAATTATGAACTAAAGAGAAAATTTATTTGGGTACAAGATTCATTACTTTAGACATGATGAGGGATTGTTTATCACTACAATAAGAAAATCATGAAATAGAAATCAATTTTTAGATATCAAAATAATTAGTTGCAATAGTAACTAAATTAGAAACCATTTTAGAAAAAAAAAATGGTTTCTAAATTAGTTTTTATTATTGTTAAATAGTTTTTAAATTGGTATCTAATTAGCAATCAAGGTTTTTGTTACCAAATTTAGAAACTAATTTAGAAACCAAATTTTTTTAGTTTCTAAAATGGTCTCTAATTTAGTTATTATTGCAACTAATTATTTTGGTATTTAAAAATTGGTTTCTATTTAATGATTTTCATGTAGTGTATCTATAGTCACAGGTTTGGATCTCAAGTTGTACAAATGTGTATGGATGTGGTCCAATGATGCTCAATTATTTCTTGATCGTGATTTTCACATAATTATCAATGTAATGGTTACTAAAGGATGTCACTAGTTGTTTTGGGATACACGATGTGGAATAGGCTGGGAGGCTGAATGGCCACATGTTTACATGTACATATCAAAGGATAATCTCATTTCTTTATAAATAGGTTAGATCCTCCTAGCACACTTTGTGCTTTTTTTATTCTAATAAATTTATATACCTCTAATTTCCCCTACTTTATACTCAATTTGTTAATGTACATAAATGAGTGAAATTGTTGGTTAAATGTAATTATAATAATATTAAGAAACATAAATGGAAATGAGTTATGTTGTCCAAAGTTGTATGACCGAAATGTTTAACATGAAAGTTTCCTCGATAATTTTTAATATGTCTGGTAGGAAAATGTATAGATGAACAAAAAAAGTATTCATTCCAAAAACTTTGATGTCTTAGCATAGTTATAAGGGTTTCCTCCTCAACCTGGGTAATATAGTCAAAAGTTGAATTATAGGATCATCTATCATCGTCGTCATCATCATCATCATCAATATCAAGTTGTTTCCTAACTTGTTCATCATCATACATAACATATTTTTCCATGCATAATAAGGAAGCACATTGTAAATGACCAACAAAATTATCATGAATTATGTTTACTACATAATTTTCCATAAGAATTTATCTCATATGTAACTAATCCAGTTTTCAAGTCTTTTAATTCTAAATTCTAGAAGAGATTCATCAATTGTCTTCCATTTTACATAATGAACTAAATGTTGAAGAAGACCATCACATTTCCTATTATTTGCATGTATTCTTAGGCTTTTTTTTCATTCTTTCGTATGATAAATGATCTTTTAAATCTAGATATTATTGGCAAATATTATAACAACTTAGCAAGAGGGATCCTATATTTCTTCCTTAGCACTGTTCTGTCAAAAAAAAAAATTAATCATGATAACTCACATATCGAGCACACATTCAATGTTGCAAACATTTTTTGATATAATACACAACCATTAAGGCATGTGTGTATCTTCCTATATTCATATTCATCAAACATGATATCTTCTTAGCTTCATAGTTACTATTAGATAATAACACATCTCCTTGTGAAAATATATCTACTTCAACTAACTCCGACAATGATGAGAAACTTATATTTGTCCATTCATTTCTTACTATTAGATTGAATAATCTTGAAATCATTGACAATCTCCTGAAAGTAGTGCAACTTGGATACAATGGTTGCTCCCAATGATACTTTAAAGAATCATACATTTCAAAATGTTCTTCTTCGGCATCATGTATCATCTCCTTTGAATGATCGTTCATGTTTTCATCAAAAAAATTTGTTTGAAACACAATTGACATTTTTTATTAACAATGAATAAAATAATTAAAGGAAACACTTTTGGGATGTCTCAACCCTTATACAAATACCTAACCATATTACAATCAAAACCAAAGCTTAAAAAAACCTACAATTATTGCATAATTATGCAACATATAGAGACATTACAGCTTACAATATAAAAGCTAGAAACACAATTGACATGCCTAATACTTCTCTATATCATGTCTATATTGTGTAACTTTTGACAATATCAAATATAAATAATTGGTCACATCTCTAACATGTTCCTTTAATAGGTCTTCCATTTTGCCAAAAAAATTGTAAAAATTCATCAATTACATTTTCATATTCTTGATTAATGCAACATGCATTCCTCCATGTGTAATTCAAGACCATTTTACCAATTAAATTGTAAAAGTTCATCAACTTCATTTTCATACTTAATCTCATAGTCATTCATCCATATATGTAATTCATAATTATACTATCAAACGTTCATAGTCATTCTTCATAATGTGATTTGATTTTCGTTTATCAATTTTCACAAGCACCTCATTCCAGATAAATTATTTGTCAATGTGAGCCTCTCCACTATAAAAATAGAAGAATTGAAATATGGTGTACATTTCTTGTCTCAGTCAGTTAAGGAAACAAGTTTACTGAATCTAATAAATATATAAGATTAGTAATGAACAAGTAATTTATAAGATAACTAATTTACTCAAATTTATGGGCACTAAGATTCAAAATAATTAAGATATACAAGATAAATATAAAAAATATTTAGATTTATAGTTTCTTTATGTAATATTAAACTACAAAAGAATATAAAGTGAAATATAAAAAAACAAATATTAGATCAAAAGTAATAAAGTTGAAATGTTTATTTTATTATTATTTAATTAAAAAATCATTATAGAGAAAAAATGATAGATTTAAAAGTATAAATAAATATAAATTATTCTTAATATTAACATTGAACTTTTTATTCTTAATCTCATCCCAAATTGTTATATAAGATTCTCTTTTTTTCTTTATCCAGTAGTTTTCATTATATTAAAATGTTAAAAAAGTTTATTGATAATTGTGTTGACTTTCATACCCTTTTTCTGAGCTTTGATCGATATAAATTTTGCTACGGCCTTCTTAGTGATACTATTTCCCAATCTAAGCATCCCATTCTGTCCTTTCCTGATTTTTTTTCTATGTACATGACCATAATTAAATGAACCAAAAACAAAATCTAGTGTCTCGTATTGCATAAAGAACAAAAAAATACTAAAAATGTAGTAACAAGATAGAGAGAGTTTGACTAGAGGACAAAAGGGTGACATAAATAGATAGAAAAAGACAAATGATCTACAGCAACATTTGCCACTACAATAGGAAAATGTTGGGTGACAAGACAACATTAGTTCTCCACAATCTTTGGGCCGCTGTACATCTTTACAACTACTTTAAGATTTTCAGGTTTCTCTTTCTCTTGAAGCCATTCATATGTTTTTCTTTCCTCCTCTGGTATGGATATTCCATCCACTGAAACCATTGAAAAAATTCAAATCATTCTATGCAAAGAAAAGTACACTTATAATAAAGTAGTAAAGTATAATGTCAATAAAGGACTACATACTGTAGAGTAAAATATCATCAACATCAGTTCTATAAATTTCAAACCACCTTTGTGTACAATTCAAAAACAGTTCTAATCCAAAATTATCTGACGGCTATTAATAACTCATTGATGCAACATGTAAAGCTATAACAGGACACCCATAATTTGTAACAGTCTGTAAAATTTTAGAACCTTTAAATTACAGAAGTTGCAGAAAGAATAATGAGAAAGATATTAGTTAGTATTTGACAAAGAATATGAAGATACCTGAATAGTTGGAGAAGGGGAAATTCTGGTAATACGTGCAGTCTCTGCCATCAGGATCAGAGTATGGCGGACCAAGAACATCTAGAACCGCGCATGCTGTAACTGCTGTGAACCAATGCATGTTGCCTCCATCGTTAGGATAAAGAACAGAAGGGTCACAAGGAACATCAAATTCCGCATCAACCTTAACTTTGGCCAACCTCATATCTGAAGTCTGGGATGCTGCAATCACAATATGCAAATTATTATACATTTATTAACCAAACAACTAGAAATTATGTATATCAAAAGAGGAGATAAGAACATTAATTATTTGCATCTGCATTCAAACAATGACTGTGATTCATTCATTCTTGTTTCACAGTGCAATCATTGTTTAACTGTTTAAAATGGAAAAAAGAGGGAAGGAGACAAGGAGAAAGAACAATTATATAGTGTAGATGTGTAATATATTATTATTTTAATCCAATCATATATAAAATATTGTATTCATATATACTATATATGGGTATTTTTTTTCCTTACATAGCAAACCTAGTAAAGGAGACACTGTGGAATGAGGTTGTGTTCTGTTCAATTGTGAAAGAATTTGTACAAATCTTCTATAATATATATGTGTATATATAGTGTTGTAAAACATAGATATAAAACAATAAAATACTCACTTTCTGATGGTTTGACCATGGTAGACATGTGAGGAGGCAAGTCAGTTACCCAATCATAAGATTTGATATGCATGGTTCCAAAAAGAAGCTTGCTGAAAACAGTCATTCCAGGGTGATTGTGGAGAGGGATAACTCCAGAAGGTGGCAAGCAGAATATTCCCATCTGAAGTAATGAGAAATTAAAAATAAATAGATAACCTAACACACCAACAAAATAGCACTGTGACAAAACAATTCTCCAATAAACACTTGCAAGAAAAGAAAAGATAAAAGAGACAAAATGATATCATTTCAATGATAAAATGTTCTGTTAAACAAAACAAAAACTTATATATAATGTAAAAATTCTTTTTCTGTGTCAATATTCAAAGAAATTCTTCTGAATGATGAATAGCTAAATTACCGAGAATTGTTCACATTCATAAATGTGCAGGTATGTAATTTTTGGGGTCCTTTTGTTGGTGTTGAAACATGGCATGTCAGGTCTCAATCCAACGTCTTCTTGACTTATTCCATCTGCACCCACAACACAGTCAGTAACTAAGTATGCTTATCTTAATGTATAAAGTTAATTAAGAAAAATGAATAAAAAAATGGAATTAAATATTGGTAGAATTATTTGAATGATTAAATATTTGAATGTATAAAAGAGTATTTGATTATGCTTTGATGTTTAGTTATTTTAGTTTTTTAAAATTAATCATAAAAACTAATTTTTAAAGATAAATACGAGACAATAAATAATAAAAAAAATTGAAACTAGAGAGATATATTAAAAGATTACATAATTTTTCAATTGAAATGTTAATTAATATTTTTTTTTATAACTTAATTTAGTTATTTGCCCAAAGATAAAAATTTAGGTGACAGCTATTTATATAACATATTATATATATATATATATATAAATTATTTTTTTATTATTTTCTTTATAGAAGGGTAACTTTCTAGTAGGAAGTATGATTGATTATTCTCTGGGTATATAGTCACTCAATTAATCTCGCAATGACAACTCACAACAAGAAGAAGAGAGAAACTGACATCTATACCATTAAAGAGAAATATCATTTTTATCATTTCACATTTTAAATAGCCATTTTTTAAATTAAAACTACACATAATAAAAAAATGTGCAAAATAAATAAAAGTCACCTAAAATAAAATTATAAAAATTATTTATGATTATTTTTATGAAATTTTTTTAATTTAATAATATTTTTATTTTAATAATTGTCTATATTATTATATAAAAATACAATATTTGTATCATCATTAATGGAACAATTTTATCTTCTAATAAATAAAAAATTATTTACTTATTTAATAAAATAAATAATTTAATATTTTTTATTCTAAAATAATTAAAAATAATAATACATTATATATTATATTATATTATTTTTAATTAATTATTCATAAAATAATAGAATTATATATTTTAATATAATAAATTCATACCATATGTATGTTTAGTCATAATAAAAAAAAAAAAATACCTTAATGACAATGATTGAATTTATAATACTATGTTTATGGTCTTCTTAGTCCTTGAAATTGGACTTATAATTTAAAAAACTTCACACCATAAAATCTTGATAGACAAAACTAACTAAAACAATGACCCTTTTTTCTTATATTTAGAGAGATAAATTGTCTTCTTCTTTTTTAAGTAGCTTTTAAACCCTAATGTGAAAAGGTACTACCATGTGGAATGATATTCAATTAAGATGGTATAAAATAAATTAACAAAGTAAAAAAAAAACATAAATAAATAAACCCCAATTAAATGTTTTAATTAATAAGATGAATACTTCATTGTTCTACTTCATAAAAAAAAATATATATATATATATATATAAAAGTATTGTTATTGTAATGTGATATAATTAAAGGTAAAAAAAAAATTATAGTAAGAGAAATCTAAGAAAAATATTATAAAAAAAAAAGTTAAATTTGTTTATATTTAAAAGTTTTCTTTTTTATATACAAATGAGATGAGGAGGAAAAAAAGAATGGTTAAATAATGATAAAAAATTAATTACATAATAAATATTTTTTATAAATAAAAAAAATGGTTAAATAATAATTAAAAGATTAATAACATAATAATTTTTTATACTAAGATATAAGTGCACTGAGTAACTTATTCCATTTGCTACCAGTTCAATAATTGCAATGTGATGTAAAAAGCAAATCCTGTATGGCCTGGTAATTACCAGGAAAAAAAAACAAACAAACAAAAATCACCCCATCAAAATAAAATGCAAAATTCAATCAAATTGAGACAAAAATCACCAAAATGATTCTTCTTTTTTCTGATTCCTTGTTAAAAATGCTAAATGTGTTTTTCCTATAATTTTATGAAAGTTTTGAATTGTGATCACATTGAATGTGTCAGCAATTGCAATCAAACCAAAAAAAAAATTGTTAGAATTGAAATTTTATGTTTAACCCAGACACAAGCTTTCATCATGCCAATTACGAAAATGAAATCCCAATGAAAAGAATGCAGAATTGGCAGATGTAGTGGGAACACTCCACATACCTAAAACAGAGAGAAGCATTTCAATGTGCTGAGGAGAAGGGACAATCCCAGGACTAGTCGAAGCAAACACTTGATTACAAGTCTGAAACAATCTCTGTCCGATGGACATCTTCCTCAGCCGTTGTCTCCTATTCTTCCTCGATTTGTTGGTGTTGTTATTCGTTTCTTCACGCAACTCCCTCCCCTTTCTCTCAGACAAATTCCTCCCAATCCCCATTTAGATTAAATGCAGAGCATACACCTTAAAAATAAAAACTTTGGCTCGGGATCAAGTCTGATCTCAGAACTATTGATATAATCGGGAATGAAATAGAATTATGGAAAATGGGTACGAGAAAAGAGAGAGAGAGTTTGCAGAAAAGGGCACCATGAAGAAGAAAAACATGGAAAAGAAAACAGAGAAAAAACAGAGAAAAAATGGAAAGTGTACTGTGAGTTAAGTCAGTGACTTCTTTATGGAAGGTTTAAGAAGTTGAATGAAAAAGAGCATTAGGGAGAAGAAGAAGAGAGAGTGGGAAGAATGACACATTTGAATGATGAAACAATGTTGCATGTTTGATATAAAGGAGCAGGGGAATGAATGGATAAGACAGAGGAAGGTGAGATTGAGAGAGAGAGAAAGAGAGTGGTTTGGAAAGTAAAACTGAAAACCAGGGGCTATGTTCAGATTTTCAGTGGGCTACAGAAACAGTGGATTCTGATCAATACATATCTAAATATCTATTACTATGGAATTCACTTCTTTTACATTCTCACACCTCTTTTACTTTATTTGTTACTCATGCTGCACTTTTACACTCTTGCTTTTCTCAATTTTCTTTTTGTAAAATTAGTGAAAGAATAAATGAATTACACCCTATATAGATATTAGTTTTGTTATTTGAGAAATTTTTTTTTATTGTTATTATAATGGAAATGACATTTCAAATGTGTTTTTTTAAAATATTTCTTATAAGAATGAATGATTTTTTTTATACATTGACTATTTATTTTATAATTATACTTTTTTTAAGTTGACTATTTATCTATGATTGAATAATATAACATCAAGAAAACATTTATAGTAGTAATTGCTTGTAATTAAATTCTGTAACTTATCCCACAGTTTTACTATTAAATAAATGTGCATTCAATGCAGATTAAGTTTGGTTTGGAAGGTGCAATTTACCTTTAATTTTAACTTCTTTTTGCAACTAAAAAAGTGTTTTCTTTCATAAAAACATTAATATCTTCTGAATTTACCGTTAGGAATAATTAATATAGTAACTTACTCAAATTTAGATTTTCGAGATCCATATATCAAAACACTCACTATAGACACTGGACGATGATTTCTTAAATTTTTGTAATCTACATATTTTATTTATTTATTCAAGAACATAGTATATTTTAATTTCACTTATAAGAAAAGAAATTAAATAAATAATGATTAATTACAAGTAAATTAAATATTATTTTAGAAACTATAAAAATTATTAATTTTTAAAATAATTTATATCATTAATAAAAAATAAATTAATTTTTAAATTAATATCTTATTAACTACTAAAATTTAAAATTAATTTATAAATTTTATTAATAATAAAAAATATTTTAAATACTAATAAATTTATAATCTCTAAAGTCTAATTTAATTAATATATTAATTAGTTATTTTTTGGTTTTAAATTTTTTTTTTTTTTAGTATTTATTGACCGAATGAATAGTTCAATAATTATAATTCATCTTCTTAATATAAGTATCCCATTATACTAATTTAAGAAATTAATAATAGAACTAATGGATTTGGATTTACTTAAAATATTAAGACTTGAATAAAGTTGTAGGTTGATGATCGCATAAATTTAATCCTATAGGAACAAAATAATTATGGTAGGTAAATAACTTCAAAAGTTAAACCTTATAGATTTCATTTATTTGATTTACACCATGATCATGATTTTTTCCACACGTAAGATATTTGATAAATCTTCAAAACAAAATATTTCTTACCTTTGTACGTACTTATTTTTTAAATTTAGTTAAGTTTACTTCTCAATATTATAAATTATATTACTAATTACTCAATTATCATACAAATATATGTGGAAAGGACTATTCTTGCTAGTTTCTTTGGAATATTTCATGATTCAAAAAGGATTTTTCATCATTTTAGAATGTACTTGTTGGAATGTTCAAAATGATCACATTAAAAATTTAAATAATGAACGGATTTCAATTATCTTAGTTATACTTCTTCAACTATTCTTGATTGATATTTTAAAAATTCATTATTATTCATTTATAGTAATGCTAACTAGATTAGTTGTTTCATAGTAGTTTTCTTCTTATAGGAATATATTTGATCATGTGTCTTATCCTTATCCAAGGAAAGAATTATCCACTTTCAACTTTTTTTATTTGGCCACCAAGAAATAAAATAAAGTTATAGAGTCATGGGGTGTTTAACCCAAACATAGTGATAAAAACTTGAATATAACTAAAATGGTTATGCTGTAATTATATTTGGACACAACACTGAATAATCACTATATTTCTACTTCAAAAAAATTCTAACCCATATACTCATATATCTTCCTACTTGACAATAATATTTATAAGTCTTCTTATGTTATTTCTTAGAATTCGTATGTATTTAATATATTTTTTTTAAATTTATGTGTCAATGAAATTTTCTCTCTTAAAACAATTATTAAAAAAATATATTTTAGAAATAAAAAATAATTAATTATTATTTTTTAAATTATAAAATTATTAGTATTTAATTTAAATTTAATAGTGAATTTACATCTGTTGATTGATTTAATATTTACTCTTCCAAAAGAGGTTTTTTGATCATGATGGGGTTATTTTTTTGGTTTTTACCAAAATGGGGTCCGTTTAAAAAAAAATACAAATTTAGACAAGTCGTGCCAATTCGGCACGACTTCATATGCAGAAGTCGTCCCAATTAGGCACAACTTCTGCCATGTCATACTGAAGTCGTGCCAACTTGACACGACTTCTGCCACGTCATAATTTTTATATATATTTTTTAATTTTATTGTTTATATATTGGGTAGTAAGTTATGTAATGTTAAAAATTAATTTGATACATAATTTTCTAAGAGTGTTAGTTTTAAGGAACAAAAAATGGATAATTGTGTATGGATCATGTTTGAATTGAATGAATAAATACATAGATAAAGAAAATGAATGTTCTAAGAGTGTTATGAATGAATAAATACATAGATAAAGAAAATGAGGAAATTAATAA
>Ga0123342_1005352_pt1 | contig 18670 bp, 8 predicted proteins | sample Turbeawhitnodule_FD_89960 | JGI IMG/M metagenome (GOLD analysis project Ga0123342, IMG submission 89960) | Root nodule microbial communities of legume samples collected from Mexico - Turtle bean Mexico white nodule | ecosystem: Host-associated > Plants > Roots > Nodule | place: Mexico: Nepantla...
CCTTCTCTATCATAAAACCTATACTATAATTTACATTTAAATCATAGTATAAATGACATTCAAAACTAGAATTAAAGATAATAATTATTGGCTATTCAAATGCTAAAATAAAACTGATGACGGTTGACGGCTTTGAATTTAATGCTAACAAGTTATGGGGAATTGTCTAGTGAATCGCTATATGTAATCAGAGGTAAGAACAAAAGAAGGAGTTAGTCAATGACTCGGGATTGCTCAAGTGTAACATGTTGGAACTGGAACTGCAAGGAGGTGTGGCATTTCATGAATCAATGCCTAAATGATAAACAAGTCAACATTGCAGAAGACTTCGCGGACGAGGACCTTTTAGTCTGTTGTGCGGATAGCAATGTGGATTCCTGGGTCATGGATTCTGGTGCTTCATTTCATTCTACCCAGAGCAGTGAAGCATTGCAGAATCTAGTTATTGGAGACTTTGAAAAGGTAAGACTAGCATACAACAAAACTCTTGATGTTACGGGCATGGGTGATATAGTGTTGAAGACACTAGTTGGTTTCTGGACTTTGAAGGATGTCAGAGTTGTTCCAAGCTTGACGAAAAGTTTGATTTCTGTTAGGCAGTTGGATGAACAGGGACATGAAATGAAGTTCGGAAATTAGCAGTGGTCGTCAAGGGAAATCTTGTCATGGCCTACGGAAGAAAGAGAGGTTTGTTGTATATGGTCGGATTACTGTCTGAGGGAGTCACCATCCCAGTTTAGAAGATAAACAAAGTCCGGTTCACATAATCTCGTGGGCAAAAGAGGGTTGTCTTTACAAGAGAGAAACCCAGAGCCACAGGTCAGATTCAGGATGAACGAGCATGGAAAGGTTCAGGTAGACCAGTCAGAGATACTTATGGCAGTAGGAGCACGGGTCGTGCTTCAGCTGAGGTTCCTAGACGACAGTGGGTTAGGAGAACCAGTATTCCAGCGGTTGAAACTTCTCCAAAAAATTTCTTGTTGAATATGGATTTGTTCTCAGGTTGTTCCAGGAGGATTCGACAGTTCTTGCAAGTGGGAGTCAGTAGGAATAGAGAACGGGTCAGTGACTGAGGTGTTGAAACTCAGGGGAGTTTTAACGAAGTCTTCAAAATGATTAAGAAGGCTGGTGGCAACTAGAGGTGGAACAATGACTTCCGTCGACAGATTACAAAAGTACATGTACACAGTTGAAGCGCAGGTGAACATTGTTCCATGGCTTAAAGTTGGAGATTGTTGGGTATGAAGTCAGGACCAATTGGGTTGGGCTAACTAGACACCATGTTTAGTGGGTGAGCTTAATCATTGGGTCCCTTTATAATTTCTATTTAAAGAGATCATTGTACTTGTAATTGGTGTTGAACAAGACATAATGAAAACCTAATAGTTGCCCGTGTGGATGTAGGTTGTAGTTGACGATCGAACCACGTTGCTTCCGCATGCGTTTTTTGCCATCAAAATTTATCTCAACTCACTAACCTTCTCCATTACAAACCACCACCAACAACCACCACCGATAGCCACGATCACTGACAAACAACCACCACGAACCAACACCCGTTCAAAATGAAGAACAAGCCACCAGAAAAACTAAAATCTTAAATATTCAGACAACGATAGGGTTGAACTTTTTAAAATATATGGAGGTGTAGGGAGAAGCATTGTAGTTGCAGGGAGAAACTGCCAAAAAAATTAAATGTAATCGACATCCATATTTAAAATGTATTGCAATTTTTAATTACAATTGGTCATAGTTCAGATCTACGGGCTAGTATTAAAGAATGCACAAATAAATTATTATACATAAAAATATACAAATTTTAAATTAGTAATCAAAGTCTCAATTCACAGCAATTTAAATTTTTTAAATAACTCCTAAATATGTTCTACAATAAAATTGACAAAAAAAAATTAATATTTTGTTTAGAAATTAAAGGAACACTTTACAAATTTAAAGGATTAAAAAAAACTATATAATTTTAAGATTAAAAATAGTTAAACATTAAAAAAGTATATTTATATATCTAACAAGTACCCAACTTTAAAGCATTAAAGTGTGTCATAATAAAGGATTGATAAATTTTAAATCAAATTTGAAACAGGATAGGACGATAGGATAACCCGCCTGTGAAGTTTTGATGATTTTGAAAGAGAGGTTCGGGAGGCTTTGAATTCGGTTCGGACAACGTAACGGTAGTTTCAGTTAAAGAAGCCGTTAGGCTAGGAAGGAAGTGAAGTGTTGGTTCCTTTTCGCTTTTCGCTTTGTTTTTCTTCCAATACACTCCTTCACTTTCCACACTCCGTTCAAATGAACAACTTGCAATTAATCAAATAGGTGGTGTCGTCGTAGTAGAAGCATGAACGTGCCGGCGGAGAAAATGGCGAAGAAATCCATCGGAAGCTTAATGCGGAAGAAGCTTTCTGACATCACCAACAACGCCAACCCTCACTCCCAACAACTTCATTCCGTTCCCTCTGATGACAATTCCATTCAACAACTCCTCAAGGTGCATTTATTTACTTCATTTTCTTTTTCTTTTTCACATATTATTCTCTCTTTTTTCAATTGTTTGGTTGAATTGTGATGCAGGAAAGAACGGCGTTGATCCAACTCCTCGCGGAAAGAAAGTAAATAAACTATCTAGTTTTGGCAGCAATGAACTATAATGTTGTTAATTTAATTTACTTGTTTTTAATTTGACTTGATTAAAATTGAACAGCAAAATGATTGAAGTGAGTGGCGCGGAGCTGAAGAGACTGAGAGGCGATGTGAAGAAGCTGCAACTCCAAAACTGGAACCTCGCGCAGTCCAATAGTCACATGTTAGCGGTTAGTTTCGGATTTGAACACGTGCTTTGTTAATTGACGTGGTTAATTGCGGGTGATGGTAACTCTTTGTGGTTAATTTTGCAGGAGCTTAACATGGGAAGGGAAAGGGTGAGTCATGAGTGAGTGAGTGAGTTGGTTCAGTTCTCAAAATATATTTGTTTGTGGAGTGCTACGGAAATTGCATTTTAAGATTCTTTTTCTCTTTTGAATTGGATGGTGGTTGTTTCAGATCAAAACGCTGCAGCATGAAATTTTGTGGAGGGCTGCTTTGATTAAAGGAAAGAACATGAATGTGCAGGTTTGTTATGCTTTGAGCTAGTTTTTCTGTTACTACATATACTAGGTTACGTGCTTACCTTACTTCGTGTGTAGAATGTTCTGTGGTAGGAACTGTGGTTGGAGAAATTATTGCATGATATACCAGACCATCAGGTTACTAAATCTTTCTTATAAACTGGAAATTTTGGTTATTTATCAGAGATTCATCCAGACCCCAAACATGTAGTGGTCTACAAATATAATAATTTGTCGTGGTTTTGGAGGGAAAAGTGTAGAAAAGTTTGATGTACAGTTTATACATTGTTGGTTTAAAGTAGAATTGAACTCAAATTCTTTAAGCAATCTCTCATGGTTAAGCTTTTAGATTAAAACCATGGTTATTTCGTATCATTGACATGTTATGAGAAAAAATATTTTAAAATGAATGATGAAAATATAGGTAACTATTTTTTTAAATGAATTTTAGGTGTTACTTTTGCTGCTTATGTGCATCTTCAAGTGTCTATTGTTGAAGTTATCCATTAGACATGATTTTATATGCCATTTGTCTTCAATACTCGATAACCATTTGCAAGAATTCTTCATTTTGTAATGAAGATAAAAAAAATAAAAAAAATTTGACAGGCTTGAGTTAAATTTTGATATTCTGTGTGTGGTCTAAACTCTAAAAATTCAAATGCAATATGTAGGATAAGACCTAAAACAATGCTTTCCCTTTTTTTCCTTTTTCTTTTTCATCTGATATCATCATTGTAAATGAACTGGGACCTTTCCATGTTTGCAGGATAAAGGGGAGATTGACTGCGAAAAGAATCCTACCTTCGTATCAAAGTTACAGGTGCCTGAGAAAAATCCTTTACACTTATTTGTTTGCTAAATTGATGGCGTTGGCGAATATTGAATGTTATTCCTCATTCTTTTATTGTTGTATGTTTCGATGGGCTCAAGGAAGGAGATGAAGAGGCAGGACAGCCATCCACTGAAGACAGCAACGATGAACAACACAAATGTATAAACAGAAGACGCATAAGGAGTAAATGTAAAATCTAAAACTCACCTTCAAGGAATTCTTTCTTACATTTTTTTCTCTCAATAATGTTTAAGCTTGTTTTGGAACTCTGCAGCTACTGGTTCTTCAACTGCTTCGAAGAATACAGGTAAAGACAAGGCTAAAGACAATAGGTTAGTTCACTCTTTAACAACATCTACCAATGTCTCTTAGGTTAATTCAGTTTAAGATGAACAATGCAAGGTTTAAGTTGACTATTCGGATATGCCTAAGCTCATTGAACAAAAGCACCTGAAAAAATTCTTAGCATTACTAAACAATAATTTTATAGAAATTTGTTAATGTGATAAATTACACAGGAGACGTTTGAGGAGACATTCTACTACGTTCAAAACCCATGAACACGAACCTCTAGAAAATTTGTTTGAGTTAGAGGATGCATATCTTGTCACTCAATCTGGATCTAACACGATGAGATCTCCAACTTCAAAAACTGAAAGAGGAGAAAAGTCTGATTTAAGGAATGAAGCTCCAAGGTGTTCTTTTGGAAGACCCTTGCGAAGAGCAGTTCAGAAGGTTCATTCGTACAAGGAGATTCCCGTAAATATCAAGATGCGAAGATTATATTAGACTTACCTAAATAACCTATATAATTATATTTAACTTTCTTTAATTAATTATTTAACACATGTATCCTATGACGATGTTGATTAGTGTATGTTGTATGTTGCATTGTATCCTACGTTCCAAGTTCGTTGGCTATCACTACTTTTTGTTAGGTCTTAAATAACAGTCACTTAATACGAACCTTAGGTGAATGTTTCGTTGTCGTCTTATAGTTTGTTATTTACGTCCTCGTTCCTCAAATATACTGATAAAGTACCAGTCACAAGCTTAAACTGGGGCGTGATTTTCTTGCATGATATTTCTAAAGAAAAACCACAAAGAATACCTATTGTATTTAAAATACAAAGGAGATCTGATGTAACATCAAAGTATATTGATTGCAATTTGATTGGCTAAGTAAAAGGAGAGACCATAATCCCTGAAAGTTTATTTTACTGATCATCATGCGCAATTTTTTGCCCTTTTCTCCTTTATCTACAATCATACTATTTAAAGCTTGTTTTAGATAAACAACGTAATTAAATTATACTTAATGTAGAAGCTTTATGTTGTTAGTTAATAACATAAAAAAAAGTGTGTTAGTGTATAATTGGTTTGAATATTCTTATAGATGAATCGTCTGATTAAAGAGCTTCCCTTATTGTTTCAGTACCTGTTTCTTAGAATTACATCATCCTTTTTAGAAGGGTTGCAAGATCATGTGCTGTTGGGATGATATGTGGGCCTTTAGTTGTATGTGGTCCAAAATATTTGGTGATCTCTGTCGAAATTCCAATTGCAAATCCAGATCCAAGCCCGTCAAGTTTTTTTTTTTTATCACAGGATCCAAGTTAAACACCGAAGAAGGTAAATGAAGCCAAATTTAAAATGAGAAAAAGAAGAGAGAAGATGATAATATTACTAAAGAAAATGAAGCTAGAAATGATGTTGCACTTTAAAGGTCTTAAAGGCATGTGAACTTTTTCTTGACAAGTGATATGTGAGCGAATCGAAATTGTGCAAGCATGTGCTTTGAGACTCAATAGTCAATAGCACAGTTCTTTGGTGGCTTGCTTTGTGTGAGTTTCATTGCATCATCCATGTTCTTCAATAAACCAAGGACTTTACCAAGAAACCGTGTGGGGCATGGCATCCTCTTAGGTGCTTTTCTTCCAATTTTTATGCGTAATAACATTGCTAATCCTTTCCTTTTGGTGTTTGCTCAGACAATGATGTCCCTTCTCTTATATTATTATTATTATCATAATCAACTCACACACCAAAATCATACCCTCTTATTCCCTGTCTCTCCTTATGATGGATTGCTTTATCTATTATACTCAGATTTCACCTGGATTTTCATGTCCCTTTTTCCCCCACTTTGTAAAAATATCTCACAATCACTGCTATTCTTTAATCACTGTATCACAAATAAAGAGATTTGTCTCGTGAACATTCAAGGATTGCATAATGTCCCCACAGATTCCAACCAATAAAACAGATCTCACACTTCCTGCAATTTACAAAATGTAATTATGAATCAGAAATGTATATAAAGTTGTCACAAGGAAACAAATATAACCAATTCCACCTTATTTCATAATATCATTCTCAAATAATTTGCGATTGTAGCTTCGATAATTCATTTTTTATTTATTTATGATACAATATGTGAAAATCAAAAATTGGTTCTCTTAATCATTTGACTGGAACTCAACAAACTTGAAATTGAATATAAAATTAATTATTATTTTTTAAAATATTTTATTTGAGGAATGAGAATTTTAAAATATGGTGAATAGATGTCTATATTTATTATTAAACACATGAATTGATTAACTGTTGAATAATGATGCTGGGTTCAAATTTTGTGCTAAAAAATGAGATTGGGCCACGCGGCAGTATCAAACAACTCGAACTAACAACCTAAGTTGTCTGCATCCGACCCAATGCGACAAACCAACGGCCGTCGTTTTTCGTACACTTCGAGACCCAAAACCTTTCTCAGTTCACATTTTTTTAAAAATTAAATTTATCTTCACCACATCACATCACAAATTTTTTCTATCAATTTTTTTTATTATTCCCCCTTCCTTAAAAAATACAATAAATTCATATTTATAAATCGTTAGCTTTTTTTATATAAGAAAGCAATCGAGTTCACCAAAAAAAAAAAGGAAACCTCAATCAAGTACTTAATACCATTAAATGATAATATAATATTTTAATTCACTTTATAAATTGTTTTATAAGGTTGAATTAGACTTAAAATTCACTTTCTAATCCAACATCAAAGTTATCTAAAATATATCTTAACGAGAGTTTGTTGGTTTTATGAGATCATCTGTTATCATATTGTTATTGGACCACCCATAATACATAGTTCACTGTGTACGAGTTGGAGGACTCAGTATAAGGAAAATGTATAAAAGATCTCGCATCGACTAAAGATAATAGAGATATTTTATACTATATAAGTTGGTGCAAACCTCACTTGATAAATCCAATTTTTATAAAATTGAGTTAAGTTTAAAATTAATTTCCTAATAAATATCATATCCATAATTACGATAAGTTGATAACCCAAGAGCGAATTATTTCATATTACAATAATTAAAAATAATATTTTACTTAAATATGAATTCATGTAAAAAAATCAATTTTTAAAAAAAAAAATATAAATTAATGTCTTTAACTACATATTTTTAAAAATAATATTAAATGATAAATGTTGAGTTAGTGAGTTTGATATGAAAATCACATCCATCACGTGTGTTAGGTCTTGTTAAAGTCATGATCCTAGAAGAGTTTGCTTGGAAGGAGAGGTTACCATTACCAATGTGATAATTTGGTAATACATTCGATTTCTAGGATGTTCAGAATTTTAATTATCCAACATTTGAATTAATTTAACAGTAAGTTTGGTTAAGTGGGGCCCCCACTTTTGTGTTAATGACTGCTTGGGATTCCAAAGATCAGCAAAACATGATATGATTGGTGATGGAATTGACGACCCACCTAAAGACTCTAAATAAAAAATAAAAGACTAATTTCATTCATTTTGTAATCTTAATTGTTTTTGAGTGATTATGGAGCCCACGCGTTTTAAACAAAGTTGGCATCCATGATTCTCTAGGGTTCCTTCCGACAGGTATTAGCCGTTATGACCCCACAAACGTTGGACTAAGTGTTACATATTTTACTATCTCTTATCCAATAATGTCTTCACACTTAATCAAACCTATATTCTCTCTTTCATGCAATCTTAACCTTCTGTAAACTAGCTCTTGTTTCTTTCTACGAACCCTAGTTAATCACTTTGATTTTATTTCAATAATTCAGTACGTAAAACACCACAACTTTGTTCATCGCATTGCACGTCTGCTACCTCATAACTTGCTTGCATTCAACTGCTGCATTAATTAATTCTCAGATTTTCGTACTTGAAAGTAACATTTGATCTTGATCTTGCAAGATTTTGAAGTGGACACCAAATTCTTATTATTTGTTTCTTGATTTTTTTATAGACAGTTGTTTAAAGCTATTCATGTTTTAGTTAAAAAATGTCATCATCAAAACACTGATATTAATAATTAATTGTTATATCACAGAAACTGTTACTCTAAAACTAAGTTACATTATTTATCACAACTTTTTATTAATAATAATACATTATTTAAATACTATTTTATAAATTAAAAAATTATTAATATTATAAAATAATTTCTAAATTGATATTTTTAGTTAGGAATGATTTAGTTACTAATTATTTAAAGTATAAATTAGTCACTAATTTAGAATTTACAGTAGTTAAAACATTAATAATATTATATACCAATTTAAAAATTATCTTATAATTTTTTAATTTATAAAATAAAATCTAACTAAATCAATATAGTGATTAATTATTTTTTATCTTTGAATTAATCGTTATTTAATAAAAAAAAATTAGTAATTTTGATAATATATAAAACCTTACGGAATAAGTAATAAAAATAGTATCATATTAATCTCTAATAATAAAAAACTATAAAATTATCATTAATTTTATTATATTAATTTTGGTATAATGGATGTTAAATATAGTATTTGAAAACTTATTTTTTTATCACTACAAGAAAATTATAAAATAAAAATTAATTTTTAGAGATAATTAGTTGTAATAGTAACTAAATTAGAAACCATTTTAGAAACTAAAAAAAATTAGTTTCTAAATTAGTTTATATTATTGTTAAATAGTTTCTAAATTGGTATCTAATTAACAATCAAAGTTTTAATTACCAATAACTTTTTTTAGTTTTTAAAATGGTATCTAATTTAGTTACTATTACAACTAATTATTTTGATCTCTAAAAATTGGTTTTTATTTCATGATTTTCTTGTAATAATAATGAAAACATATTTTTATAAGACGAGGTGATTTGTTTAAAGCATATCCAATGAGAACTAATAATGCTAGAATAGTTACTAATCTTCATATAGAGTTTTAAAAAGCTAGTTTCTTAGTAGTGAAAAATGTGAAAATAATAATAGTGTGTGGCGTGAAGTTTCGTTTGGTGGGTAATGTATACAAGGTTAAGGTCACTTCAATGTGATTAGAGAATCCATTAGTATGTTATCACTTAAATTTGAGACGTGATGAATACCCCCACAATCTAGATAATTAGTATATAAAATTGATTTTGAAATGAAGATAATTGGTTTAATATATATGTTCAGGTGTGTGTAAAAGAGTGAAAGTGGAGGAGTCAAAAAAGTGTAGAATATAGCTTTATATAGAATAAGAATATCACTCTCTTTAACCATTCCCTTAAACAAATTCCTTAATTTTTTTCAAACGTACTTATTGTGAAACGAAATCTTGCAAAGAGACAACGCAATTAACTTTGAAATCACTTTTTGATTCTTAGCATAATAACTATTTGGCAATTAAACCCATTAATTAAGTATTCTCTTTCCTTTCCTTTTGTTACCATCAAAGTTTATAAAGTAGTTCTATTATACCATATGTATCCTTAAATCATGCAAGGACAGAAAATATTCCATGGAGATTAATCTATAGGGGCAAATTTTGAGGGGATTAAATATTGTCAAATTTAAACTTTTATTGTTGTAATTATTTTCATTAATCATTGATTTTTAATCATTGTTATCATGTGATATATGTTAATTATTTATGTGTTTAATAAGATGGTTATCCGTTTAATTTTTTTTATTAAATTTAAAGCGTGTACCTTTTGTACTTGATCTCTCTTTTTAATTTTCTTAAAAGTATTAATAAAATATGAAAGTTACTAATAAATTGTACGACTAAACATACTAGTTGTATCTCAAAATTTATTTCAATTCTTTAGAAAAATAGTAAGTTGTTCAATATCAACAATCAATATTTTAATAACATAACATTGCATTATATGTGGATATATTTCGCCGCAATCTCAAATATGGATACTTGGTGGATCAAAACTTTTTAATTATAAAATGACTACTTTATCTTTTATAAAAACTAACTTAATTATTAACATCTTAAAGATAAATGTATTCGAAACAGGAATTAAACAAAATATAACCCATTTCATTCCTTTATTTTTCCAAACAGTAGTGTTAAATATTCGTAACATTCATTATAAATTATTTAAACAATAGAATGGCGATTTTATTTCATTACGTTTCAATCCATCTAATTCTATTATATGTTTTTATTCATTCCATTTATTTTGTATTTCTAATTTAAATATAACTTAATTGTAAATTATAGAGTGTTTAAATTAAGTAGAAATAACTTTATTTCTAGTTGATGTGAAATTTCAACAAACATTTTTATGTCAATGCATGCGTGAAACTAGTTTTTTTTTGTGGCAGTACAATAATGATATAATCAGATTAACAAATTTTATTAAAATAAACTCTAATATCATATTAGTAGGTGGATTTAAATTTAACTCATTATCACAAAACAAACATGTAAGGTAAGAATTCTCTTACTTATATATTGTAAATTGGTCTTATATCTAATCATCTGATATCTCCAACATAAACATAATATACACGATCAAATGCTTTTTAAGAAAGCTAAAATTAACATATTCATTTATTAAATTCAAGTTTAAAAAGGATAAAATTAATCTTTCCGTATTCAACATAAAGAAAGAGTCATAAATGATAAGTTAAGTTTTGTTAGTATTACAAATGAGTTGCTTTTATGTAATGAATTTTGAAAATTTAAATACTCTTTTTTCTATTTATAACGTCTAGCAAATGACAAGTAAATAATATTTTCTTCATCACCAATGATTAGTGAGAGAAATGTAGAAATAAAGCTTGGATCCTCTTTGAATTGTTACTCACAATTGTCATTAGTAAAAAAAACTCATTAACGACGGTTAAAATGGTCATATAAAGACGATTCCTGAATCGTTGTTATTGCGAATGCGTTATAAATCAATTGTTTATAACAAAGGTTCTAAAACCGTCGTTATAAAACCACATTAACGACATGTGTTAAAAGCTGTCATTATTCTGCCAAATAACAATTTTTTTTAAAAAAAATAGACTAATAATGACGATTCTCCACTAGAACTGTCATTATAAATGCTTTTTAAAGATGGTTCTAGTGGGGGAACAATCGTTATAAATGTATTTTTTTTTAAAAGTTTCTATTATATATATACTTTAATCTGTATAAAATATCAAATTTCTAGAACAATAATGCATGTAATATCATAATTAAAATATGAAAGTATACAAAAAGTTCTATAAATATATGAAATTGTTTTATGTCATTCTAAAGTGTTATACATGGTTACCTTAAGGTGGATCCAAGTGATTTCTTTGCATTTTCACTTGCACTTCTCCTCCCACTCAACATGTTATATTCAGAATAAACACTAAAATAATAAGATTTCATGTCAGAACACACATAACATTATGTAATGTAGTGTATGAGTAATAAATTTGTGAATTTAATATAATCATAATGATTTGATAAATCTCTAATTTATATTAGGAAACATCATGCAAAATTTTAGAATTTTCTGACAAGTGTAAGTATGAGAACTAAAACCTCAAAATACCTAAATAATACTTAAAAATAAAAAAATAATAGTAAACAGTGGATTTTTAGAATTTTGGAGGACCCAATCCCCTTTAGAATTGGCCACGTGATTCATTACCTCGTTTTGAGCAACTTTTTCATTTTTTACGCGTTTCCATCCGACTTTTTTTATCAAAAGTTATGGTCATTTGAAGTTTTTTTGCGTTAATTTTTCGCAACTCCAAATTTATCACTTTTCTCCTCAATGTTAGGACTCCTCCATCATATATACACTAAATGAAACCCTAAACTATTAACTAATCCACACATACATTCAAATATTTATTAAAAAATTTAAAATTATAAACCCTACAAATACTAACCTTTTATAGTCCGCGGTGAGAGCATGTGATGGAGGTGTTGGTGCGATGTGTGATCATCGTGCGGAGGTGAAAGGTTGACGCGCACGGAGGCGTGACCAAATAAAAATGAAACATTCTATTTTATTTCATTTATTCTTTCTTTAGTTATAAAACGAAAATGTAACATTATCAATATCATGTTCTAGTTTACTTCAAATTAGAGAAACATAAAATATAACCTCATATGTCACGTGTTCTGTTTTAATATGTTTATTAATTGTTATCTCAAGGCTTTTTCAGACCTACAATGCCGAGTAAAATGAAATAAATGATGAGATGGAACAAAATACTTTTTACAATAAAATGAAAAAGAGTAGTTAAATTGTTTTCACACTTAATTTTAGAACATCTTAATTAATAAAGACTGGGTTGACAATGTTTTCGTTCTTGTACTATAATTTTTATTTTTATTTTATATTTATAATAAACAACTATTGAAATGAGTTTTTATCGAGTTTTCTATATAATCAACAAATTTTTAATATTCTAATATCCAATTAATAATGAATTATCATAAAATATTTTAACATTCTATTAGTTTATATTAAAAATTTCTTTATCACATTAAAAAAATTAACAATAACTTATTTTAATAATTTTTCTTATTACAAGTAACTAGAAAATTTAAAATTTGAAACGACAAATTTTGCTTGAAAATACAAATAAAAAAGTATATATAAATAAAGTCAAACCACTTAAGTTAAAAAATCACATGTTATTCGTATAGTTTAAACTCAATATTATTTAAATAAAAGCAATATAACAAAATTTAGTGTGATTCCTTTGTATCTCACTTAATTCCATATTTTGGGTTAATCCAAAGTAATGGGAAAGAAATAGTTAATGAAGGGTATAATTTATATGATGAGTAGGGGACAACACAAAGGCCAAAAGTTCCTAAAATTCTTGAACCCCACAAGTGGACAACACATTAATGCCATCTACTTCTTCCATTTACAGAGAAATATTATATTCTATCAAGGGAAAAACAAAACCACAAATCACTCTCATACCCTAAACACTCCTTCTACCCTCAATCTTCACTAATAAAGATCAAAATCATATATGGTTTTGAAAATGTATATGCATGGTTTCAATAATTCATGTGAAACTAGGAACACTCCCCACACAAAAAAATGCAATTGAATTGGATCAATCAATTTTTATCTGATCAGGTTTATTTGAAAATTTGATCATCCGATTGATATATGATTTTTTAAAAAAATTTTAATATATATAGATTTGTTATAGAGTTGGGTTGTTCATTCATTGTTTATGAATTTATATTGTTACTATAAAAAAAATTGAATATTTTTTCAATTTAATTCTATTTTAATATTTAAACTATGAAATCATGTTGTTCAAACTTTTATTTATTATTTTATTATATACAATTTTAAATTCTGTTAGATTTGTAAAATTATGTCATATACAACATACTTTTATTTTCTTAGTGTGGATCATCAATAAATAATTTAATAGTTCGATCATTACTTAGTTTAGATTAGTTTTCATAATATTTTAAATTGTCTCACTATCATCTTCCTATCCAACTCTCATAATATTTTTTATCTATATTATTAATATAAAGTATTACCACCATTACAAGAAAATCATGAAATAAAAACCTTGGTTGCTACTTGGACACTAATTTAAAAACCATTTAACAATAATATAAATTAATTTAGAAACCAAATTTTTTTTGTCTATAAAATGGTGTCCAATTTAGTCACTATAACAACTAATTATTTTTGTCTCTAAAATTTAGTTTCTATTTAGTTTTACCTTTGACAATTACTAGTTTTTGTTAAGAAATTTAGTTGAAAACTTTTAATAGGACTTTTTCTTCTAATCACATTTTTATTTACAAAACATAAACTTAAAGTCTTTACTTAAGAATTAACATTAAGTCTAAAAACACTTAGATTAACAATTTATCTCTTAGCCTATAAAATGATATCATTTTTTTAATTTTTTTATAAAAAAAACAAACAAACTAATGTGAAACCCTAATAACACATTCAAAGGATCTAATTATCTATTAACTATTTTCAAAACTTATTATTATAATGCTCCTACTACATGGTATTGGACCCACTTGAGCATGCATGTAATTTGAGAAAGGTGAATCCAAATTGCAAAGATTATATATGATAGCCATATGGAACATAAAGGTCATGGCACCCTAATCAATCAACTACTTTTGAGTTTGAGCTTTGTAATATCAATTTGGATTTACCACATTCTATCTTGAAACTACAAAACAATCATACAATTTTGCCATTAATTAATTAAATAGTAATCACTAGGTATCCTACTTCCATAACACATCATAGTGGAATTAATTAACCCTAATTAATTATAAGTTTAACGGCCATTAGTACTACTCATTAATTATATTATATATTATTATACAAATGGCTTATCTTGAAGGTTAAACAAAACATGTGTCCTACACTATAGGGGATTTGTTAATATAGTAGTAGGCTACCCTAGATCACTTACTCCATCTAAATATAGAATTTCTTATTTCTACAAACTAAAGCCTTTGGGTCTTTATTTCGTCAAATAGAAGCCTCTTTCTATAGGACTTTTATTATTTCAAATAGGGCCCTCACCTTTCTTTGGCCAAATGTTGGTGGGAAAGTTTGGTTAGTACCTCCTTTTTGTGACCACTACTACTTATGTCTCTACACCCTAAATATGATAATAGGGTAAAGTGTCTAAAAGTGGAAAATGTTTTCTCATTAATTCATCAAATTATAAAAGTTTAAAATATGTTTTTAAATTATTACTAACATTGCCATAACTAAGAGATTCAAAAGATTACATTATGATAATATTGCCCACTTTGTGTGCCATTAGTAATTTTGTAACAAGAATTAATCCGTTTAAATATTGTAATCATAATTTTGTTATTATATATCTTTAAACTATTTGAACTTTTTTTTATCTAAAATATCAATGAACTACACGAGGGTTTTTTTATCATTTTTAAAAACTAATATGATAATTGTATATATTTTTAAGAATCGAAATAATATTTTAGCATGTGTTGATATTAACATGTTAGGTGAGTTAAAAGGTGAGCAAAAGCTCTAAGAAAGATTTTAATACGTGACTACTAAAAGAAAATTATTAAATAAAAAATATTTTTAATAATAAAAAATAATTAATTATTATTTTATAAACTAAAAAATATTGGTATTTAAAGTAATTTCTATTACTAATAAAACATTATAAACTAGTTTCTAAATTGATATATAATTAGTTACCAAGATTTTGCTTTCATTCTAAAGTTGGTAACTAAAATCTTACTCACTAATTAAATATCAATATAGAAACTAGTTTATAATTTTTTTATTAATAATAAAAACTACTTTAAATATCAATAACTTTTTAGTCTATAAAATAAATTTAATTTAATTAATATAGTAATTAATTATTTTTAATCTTTAAAGTTAATTTTTATTTAATAATTTTCTAGTAGTGCGTATATTCTCACATTTCCTATCTATTTGTAGCTTTTTTTGTCAACAATAAAAATGAAATAAAATAGAAGTACTAGGGGTACTACAACTCATATACAAAAACCTTATACGAGGCATAAATGCTAGTATCACATTATAAAACTACATGGTAGCCAACAAAAAAATTCTACACAAAAACAATATACAACCACATGCCAAAATCTCTAGATATTACAATAATGAATTTATGACCTGGATATTGGCCAACAATATTATATAAGAAAATAATGTCTATTATGCTATGCATAACCATTTTTTTGTCACTACCCTTCACCTTTGCAAATAAATTCAACAAAGATTTTTCAATTATGCAACAACACAAAAAGAACAAAAGTCAGTAACCTGTTCCAAAACCAAAGTTTAATCGTCTCATTTTTCATTCATATGATCAACAAATGTGTATAGAGAAGAGGTTCAATCAAAGGATTTTAAACATGCCATCAAAATTAAGCACCAATCAGAATAAGAAAAGTTTGTATTAGGAAATTTATGATTCACCCAGGTCCAAGCCTTAATTTGTGTCACAGTACAAATTTCAATCGGGTCCACCACTTTACCATTAAAAATGACATTGTTTCTGTGGTTCCAAATTCCACAAATGGTTGTTATCCACATACATCTCCACATTCTAATTCCATTATAATTCAGCCCTATAATATCATTCTCAACAAAGTGTTGTTCGACCATATTACTATGTACAAATGCCCTTCTTGTTCAAAGATCACACATATACCATACCTTGAAGGTCACCTTACACGTGAAAAATAGATGATTTATATTCTCCTATTGAAAACCACACATTACACATGTTCCATTACCCATCACAATACCCCTAGACATTAAGTTATCAAAGGTTGTTATTTTTCCATTAATGATCCTACATGCAAAGTGTTGATGGAAGTGCCCTTGTTTTCTAAAACATATCAAAATTAAATTGCAACGATTGGTTTGTGTTAGGCATTAGATTAAGATATGTTGATTTTCCAGTATATGATTTAGATGCATCTCCACTCCAAATCCATACATCTTCCTTGTGAATTACAGTTTGTAATTCATTGATAAACATAACCAAACTATCATTTTCCCATTGAAACCACTTTCTTCTCCATTCAATCTCCCATTGCCACCGATTATCACTCCATATACCAAACTAGTCCACAATTCCTTCTTTTTTAAGTGAATTAAATATACTCTTGGATATCTATTCTTAAAGGGTATCACTACCAATCCACTTATCATACCCAAAATGAAATTTTATTTCTTTTTCCTACACTCCAATCTCTATTCTTCTCAAACTAGTTATTTGTCCATGCCCGCATAACTTCCTTATATCTCTCCACCACTATGAATTGAATTAAATCATGTATATAAGGAAACTTAAAGAAATTAATCAAAGGATGAAAATTATATAAAACTAAATGTGTTCATCATTTGTTTCAATGGAAAATAGGTATTCCATAGGGATCTATTTTTAGGTAGTATGCTAAGCACATGTATTTCTAAAGTCAAAGTCGAGTGCCGTGGGATGTTTTTTAATTACATTGTCTTTCTTTCTTTTAGTTTGTCAAAAATGACATGCTCAGGAAAAAAACAATGTTTCTTCTTCTTTTTAAAAATTACAAGAAAATGACATGATTAATCAATTACAGTAATTAAAAATACCCAAAATCTCTTCTCACTAACACGCTTTCGAGATACTAATATTTATATATATGTTAATATTAATGTAATTCTCATACAGTTAAGAGATTTTGGATTCATTTATCACTGATTACTGTCTTTCAGGAAATGGTAGCATCTGATAGAGAAAAAAGTACATGAGTGGAAGGTTCTAATGATCTGAAGAGGAAAGCAAAATATATTATTATTCACCGATGCAGTGTTAGAAAAGTTATGACTTATATTACAAATGTTTTTTTAATAAATAAATAAAAATTATTTATAGATATCAACAACTTCACTCCAAGTGTAATATGACTTATATTACAAATGTTATTTGTCCAAAAATATAATATAATCATTAGCCTGTATTTATTGACCTCATCAATCATATGTAAAGTCATAAATAAAATTGCATTAAAAAATTTTAATAATGTAAAAAGTATTTTTTTTTTCACTTGTAAGATGAAGTGTTACTTTGTATTGTCAAATTTACAATTTCATTGCTTTTAAATTAACAAAATAGTTAAATTATTAATAGTTCGTAAAACATATTTAAAAGGAAATATATTTAATATTATAATTTATAGAAATTACAATAGTAAAAAAACTTATAATATGTTATAAGCTATTTGTACCGGTACGGGGAGAGATCGGGACCCACCCGGCTGCCCGATGCCGTGTCAGTCTGACCGAGACCATGAGAACCTGGCCAAGACCTTTGAAGACTTGGTAGACCGGCCGTGGGCCGAGACCTTTGGAGACTTGGCCGAGAGGCCGAGACCTTAGAAGACTTGGCCGGGAGGTCGAGACCTTGGAAGGCTTGGCCGAGGCGACCGAGAGGTCGAGACCTTAGAAGACTTGGCCGAGAGGCCGAGACCTTAGAAGACTTGGCCGGGAGGTCGAGACCTTGGAAGGCTTGGCCGAGGCGACCGAGAGGTCGAGACCTTAGAAGACTTGGCCGAGAGGTCGAGACCTTTGAAGGCTTGGCCGAGACGACCGAGAGGACGAGACCTTATAAGACTTGGCCGAGAGGCCGAGAGACCGAGACCTTTGGAGACTTGGCTGAGAGGCCGAGACCTTAGACGACTCAACTTAGACGGCCGAAGACCACAGGTATTTGGCCGATGACCGACCCTTACCATGGGAATTGGCCGATGGTCGAACCCCATTACAACTAGCGCTCAAACCGAGATCAGTGAAGCTAATCCATCATCAAGAATTAGGTAATGCAACCCTAAGCGGTATTCACCTCGATAAACGGGCCCAACAAGGTAGGCCCACTAGAATAATATAAATAGCAC
>Ga0123342_1005353_pt1 | contig 18670 bp, 8 predicted proteins | sample Turbeawhitnodule_FD_89960 | JGI IMG/M metagenome (GOLD analysis project Ga0123342, IMG submission 89960) | Root nodule microbial communities of legume samples collected from Mexico - Turtle bean Mexico white nodule | ecosystem: Host-associated > Plants > Roots > Nodule | place: Mexico: Nepantla...
AAATATATATTTTTAAAGAAATTTTATATAAATATCACATGTGTATTTATAAAAAACTTTTTTTTTAAAAATTTATATATATATATATATATATATATATATATATATATATATATATATATATATATATATATATATATACGACAATAGTCATTAAAAATTGCCACCATATGTAACTTATATGTCGAAAAATTTAAACGAAGTCATCCTTGTATGTTGTATGAAGGTTCATACGTTTTTTTTATTACAGATACAAATTAGATGATGATTTGTAATTAAAATTGTCTTCTTCATATAAATATTTTGTTTTGTATATATGTTGTTGAAATTTTTTTTAAAAAAATATTTCATTTATTTATATTATTTTTCTCAGTTGTTAAACAACCATCTAATTCAAGGATATGGTATAAAAACATATATCAATTAGAAAAAATAAAATTCAAATTAAGTATATAAAAAAAATTATAAATAAGTATTTCAAATGTAAAAATTTTAAAACATAAAAATCATAAGTGAAACTAAAATTAAAAGAAAAAAACAAAGTTTACAAACTATTATAATACCATCTATCTTGATTGGTTGTAAAATTGATAAAAGAGGTTGTTTATATTGATCTAGCATAATCAATGAATTTGGAATCGAACAATTGTACATCCATGAAACATTGCAACACATAATAACTTAAAATTATTTCATTAACTAAACACAATTTATTTCATAATGAATTAGTTAAATCTAGTTATCTAATTTCAACCTCTTTCAATATTATTTATCATTTGTTACATTATATAGTACCTACACTTATATTCTCCAAATTGTTTATTATATGACACTCTAATACTAACCTACTTAATACTTAAGATATTTATTTAAAAAAAACAAATAATGTATATTTAAGGAATCTTGAATTTGATATATCCTTCAAAAACATTATATTAAAAATAGACACTGATAAAAAAAAACACGAATTAATTAGAGAACGCCTAATTAATTCTTATACATAAATTCAAAATAGATATTAATTATCAATCTAATATTTGTTTAGAATATGATACTTATTGTGCGTATAAAGTGTGATTGGTAAGGAATATATAAATGATTAAGAATACCTTGTAGCACAAGTTTAGTATCAAATAGTTTGTCTACATGATTTACGTAAGAAAATTATACGCTGTCTTAGAAAAGTTGTATTCAAGACTTTCACACTTCATTGCTTAACCTTAGGCTTATTTGAATATGCAGCTTACTTTGTATGATCAGAAATGAAGTTTTATTCTTTATTCATCTTCTTCAAGGTATATCATTGCTTAATCATTTCCTCTTTCTCAAATGTCAACATTGATCAACCTAACATTCATAAATATGAAGCATGTCGTGACAACATAATTTACACACTCGAGGCACCACTATTAATATAAACGACTAAAAATATTGTGAGAGATTAGAAAATATTGTGAGAGATTAAAAATAAAAAAGTGAAATAATTACAGAAAAACTTATTTATTTAATTAATTAATTAATTAATTTCTTGCGAGCATGGTTAATGGAAGGTATGAGGGAGAAACGATAACAGCGGGAGAAGAAAAAATAGGTGAAATAAACAAAATGAAAGAAGAGCATGACGGGGGCATTTTCTGATTCATTGCAATTAAGAAGAAAAAGAAGACCAAACGACGACGTTCCGAGTCCCCTTCATAGGCAGAGACCGCGCCAGTGAGAGCCCAAAGGGGAGGGAAACGGAGCAGTGACCGGTTCATACCCATCGGATCCGAACATACCGACAACCCGGTCACTATCAACCCCTCCCCCTAAAACGATGTCGTTCGCTCACCACCGTCGAACCCAATCGGAGATGCATTTCCGGATCACCGACGACTTCGACCTCGAGGTCGATCTCTCTCCTCCGCATTTCCAAGATCCCACCCCGCCCAACCAATTTGGACCCAAACCCGAATCTCCGCCGCACGAGACCGCCCGCTCGGGTCACCGGAGAAGTAATTCCGCCGATACCTCTTCCTCCTCGCTGCTCGAAGGCATTGAGGCCAAGAAGGCCCTGTCCCCCGATAAGCTCGCCGAACTCTGGACCGTTGATCCCAAACGTGCCAAGAGGTTCCTTTCTCTCCTTCACATTGTGATATCGTTGCGATTTCAATTCGTAGTTTCAATTGTCACTTTCTTGCGTTGCGACTGAAGGGAATGGTGCATGTGATGCAGGATTCTCGCTAACCGTCAATCCGCGGCGCGCTCTAAAGAGAGGAAAGCTTGTTACGTGTCGGAGCTTGAAAGGAAATTTCAATCCCTTCAAACGGAAGCAACCACTCTCTCTGCTCAATTAAGTCTTTTCCAGGTTCCTCTTGCTCAAATTTTAAATCTGCATTGCTTCATTTGTAAGTAACCACGTTGAATAAACCTTGTTACCTGCATTATGACGAATTTAGGGTGTGTTTGTTTGGGGATACAACTCAGTTAAAACGCTTTTTCGATACAGTTTCGTTCATATTTGCTATTGTTAAGTATACAATTTTGTGTAGGAATGCACTGTATGGTCACATCATCTTATTCATTAGCATGACGTGACAATACCTGAGTTTTCTTTTTGGTTGCTTATTGAAAAAACAATACACTTATCGGGCATATAAATTAAACTTTATTCGATAAGATTTTATCGGATGAGAGCTTATGCCATCTATTTGACCGACCAACCTAACGTGACATAGTTGGCAGGTACATGGCATTGTCTTTTAAGTACATCGTCAATGAGTTGATCTATAAGTACATCGTCAATGAGTTGATCTTTAAGTATGTGTGTATGGAAAACATCTATTGAGAGATATCAGAACCTTAAATGAATCAGTGTTTCAAAAAATTAGTCCTTCGTTTCCTGTTGGAAATACCTATATTCACCTAAAAAGTACATTTCAAAAAAGATAAAATCTTATTTTGATAAGCTTACTGAAATTAGTTAAAAAGAAGCTATGATACTCAAACTATTTTCATAAGCTCAAATAAGCTTTCCATAAGTTTTTCAAAACCTCCCCTTTGTTGTTTCTGGTAATACATCTTCTTTGCGGTTGTCCTTGTGTTTTGCAGCCAGAGTTTATTGTATTTTAAGATATTAATGTGATTATGCGTAGAAGTAACTCTAACATATCTTCATGCGAAGCGTTTTATCCACAGGAACTCGTATATCACATAGTCAACATGTAGTGCTTTAAACATTAGACTCCCTTTCTTTAAAGCCGGGGAGGGAGAATCCATGCATATGATTATTAATAACTGTGTCATGAGAAATGCTTGTGACGCTTTCTCCCATGCACTTGAGTGAAATTCATGCGGGATCCATTAAATGTTGAAAAGAGTGTGTATTTATCATTCTTCTCGTGTTATTTATTATTCCAGTATCCCACATTTAGTTACATACATGACACATCACTCACATTCTCATCTACACAGTAGCTAGCTAGTCAGACCCAGTTTTATCGCCTCATGCAGTGATTCGATTGCTTTCACTCCAAACAAACTGCATGTGGTGCAGTTTGCATCTGGACAATTTAGATTTGATTAAATATAGTTGAGATTGTTTATAGATGTAAAATGAATAATTTGTATGAACGAGATTATGTCTAGTTTAAAAGCTGCTAATGATCTTGATTACCTCACACATATGCAAGGTATTATGTTCGGTTGTAATGATCACCAAGCATTGTCATATACGTGTATATTTGAGGAATGCTAGCAACACATTCTTTTATGCTCTCTTTTTTACATTACTTTTTGGGAGAAATTTTACATGGGTAAAAGGAGTGTGGCTAATATTTCTTAAATATATATGATACTTTTATTTTTATTTTTCATGAAAGACAGGGTTTTAGATGTCTGTTCTGATTCATTGTCTGTGTGACATGATGGTCTTGTAATATGATAGGATCCAATTCCTGTAGGATTTGCTTTATTTGCTTGCTTTAATTTTGAATAAGCTGCTTCTTAATGCCAGGCATGAAGCTAACTTATTTTTCTTCGTTATTAATTTGCTTGTGTCCTTTATTGCACTTTGCTTCAAATTCATTAAATTCAAATATATGCAAGGGGCTTCCATGTATAAAATGCTACCTCAGACTAGTTCTTTCTTACACATCTTTTTCAGAGAGATACAACTGGTCTGAGTTCTGAAAATACGGAGTTGAAGCTTAGGTTACAAGCCATGGAACAACAAGCTAAGTTGTGTGATGGTACGTTTCTGCCATAGAAAAGCTATCCTGTTTCCACTTGCTATTCGCTAGTCACTGTTCACGTTTATATTTGAAATGTATGACATATATATTGGTTATGTGTGATATCCCACTAGTAGTAGTGTTTCTGTTACGTTAAACTTTCAGCTAATATATTGCTATTTACAACTCATTCACGACTTCAAACCCCCTGCCTCAAAAAATTGTAAAATGTACAGCTCTAAATGAAGCACTGAAGAAAGAAGTTGATAGGCTGAGGGTTGCAACTGGAGATATGGCAATGCCTGCTGATAACTATGGCTTGGGAATGCATCAACTTACATATTCTCAAGGACCGTTCTTCTCACATCAGTCACAACATGGCCAGAGTGCAGTTCAGGCCATGCAAATGCCGCAGATGCATTCACTCTCATCTAATGTGTCTACTTCCCATGAGCCTCTGTTTGATCTAGACATTCCCTATGATATGTCCGAAATGTTGTCGAATGAATCTATCGGGCAGTTTCAGGGGCTGGACATAGGCAACGGGGTTCCTCATGTTCTGATGCCAGATTATCCCTCCAATTTCTGTTAATAAAAATAAAAAATGCCTTTTGGTTCAAAATTGACTGACCAACATGTCACCAGCCTTTTTATTGGAGTGGTCATAGACTGGCTGGAGTGAGATCTAAAGGTATTATTTTTTTTCTATTTAATTCTTTATTTGATTAATGCTGTGTTTGGATTAGTTTATCTTAAATCACCCTTTTGTTTTTCAGTTTTAGAACGACAAAAGTAATTGTTTTCCTAAAGTAAGTTAAAACAACAAATATCAGTGTTGGCTCCCCCCCATTCCAATTAGGCTCAATTTATGGAGATCAAAATTGAGATTTTTTTTGAAGTTATATGATTCATTCTAGTCTCTTTTTTTTTTTTTACATTATTTTGTTACTGGGAAAATTTGTATTTACTTGCACCTTCCCTGCAACAAACTTCTGAGTCTGTGTACGCGTTTTTGCGCTGAGCAGAGATTAGGTGTTTGTGACAGTTTTCATTTTCTACCATGTTGCAGAAAGAACCATTTGTCATAAATTTTAATTGGGACTATTCAAACATAAGGACATGGTATGCCCTGGATGGACCATCTTGTTTATATTTTTTGTGGAAACAGAAGTTAGACATGTTTTGTTGGATTACTCTACTGACAACTTTGAAAAAGCCATTTGAATGAGCGCCTCAAGTTTCCACATACTTTTCTAGTTTGGTATTGTGTTAGGCACGAAATAAATGGCAAGCACCTTTTTTTTATTATCACTGATGATCCCTTTTATCTTTTATCTTCTCTGTTGTATTCGTTCATTTTTCATTCAAATTTCCCCTTCTCAGACATTTTTTATGTGGCACGTTTGCTGATAATTGCAGAAAGAGTTGTATAGAGTTAAAATCATAAACATTCTCAAAATTAGAGTGATAACAGAATCGGGGGAAATACTGATTAGTTCATTACTTTGATCTTAGTTGAACTATTGGTTGTTAAAAATAAATATCTTAGAAGTTGCATCACATTGAGTGATGGAATAGCAATAAAATGTCTGGTAAAATTTTAAATTAATGTTAAATTATCAGATTATATATGTTGTATGCTAAAAAAGAAGTTAATAATAAGTGGTTGAATAATTGTAAATGACCTTCATATGGTAGACCTGTGTTTCTTGACTTTGGATCTTTTATTGACTGCAAAATACTTATTTAAATAAATAAAAATTACTAAATTAGAACAATTAGCTTCCATCATTGATTTTGCAATAGTTTTCATCAGATTAAAAACTATCAAATATTATTTTAGACATGTTTGGAAGAGGGTCTCTATAAACTCCTTTTATAAAAAAAATTGAAATTAACTTTTCTATCCATTAAAACTAACTTTCCTACACGTTAATTTGTAATAGTTTTCTTATATAATTGTTTTCTACTTTTATTTTAACTTGTTCATAAATTAATTTTATTTTATGAAGAAATTAATTTTAATTTTGAAATATTTTTTTCATGAAACTCCTTACACTTGTAAAAGTATGAATTGATCTTTGAATATTATAATTTAATGACAAATTTACCATCATTAATGTAGTTCTTAATATTACAATTTAATGACCAAACGGTAACATAATTTAGCAAAAAAAATGTAGTTGGAATATTTTTTATATATATAAATGTAGGAACTAAATCATTTTTTTGTTTTATACTCTTCTATTTTTATTTTGGAGAAAAAGGAATTTGGAAAAACTATAAAGAGTAACTGTATTTGATCGCTTAGTTTACTTTGTAAAGTAAAAATTACCATATAATCATAAAATGATAGTTTACTCAATGAATCTTTTTAAAAAAGTCTATATATGATTAGTTGAAATTTATTGAATATTATTAAATTTTTATAAGTTTCACTTCTTATTTAATTGTTATCTCTCTTGATTTAAAAATAACATATTAATCTAAATATTGTTTAGCCATTGTGAAATTAACTAGTTTTGATTTCGATTCTATAAAAAAAATTATTTGTTTCTCATCATTATAAAATTTGAAATAACTATTTTTAATCCTTATAAAATGTGTTTTTAGTCTCTAAAAAAGAGTTACAGGATCCAAAATCAAATTCCACATATTTTATAGAGATTAAGTAAAACATATTTTAATAATAGTATTTATAAAAATGTTTGTAATGAAGAAAACAAAAAGATAGTCATCAATAATATTTGGCAAGTCTAAATAGAGTTGTTTTACATTGATTCATAGTGAGAAGGGAAAAGAACAAGTTAGGGATTGATTCAACCCATAATCACCCCTTCAATGCCTGTTACTTATGAATTATTACAGTAGCATGATAAATAATAGAATAAATAGGCCTTAAAGACAAAATTGTGAGTTAACGATGGGACGTAAATAGAGGTTAAGTGGAAAAAAAATAATTAGTGTGGGTCAAAGTCACTTTAGTTAAATTTAATTGGGAAAAAACAAATTTATATCCACTTATATAATACTAAAAATATAATTTTTAAATTAATTAAAAAAAATAACGTAAAATAGGTCAATTAATTATGGTTATTATGTGTTAACTTAGCCGTCACTTAAATGTTTAATTTTTATAATATGTATTAAAGTATGTAATTAACTACTTATAAGTATTTATTATATATTTATTATAAATTATCATATTTCTAAAATTGTATTAATTTCTAATTTTTTTATAATTATTTATCTTCTTCTATTTTAGGTAGTATCAACTAAAAGACGATAAAGTTCAAGAACATAAGAATTCAGTTAATCCTACTTTATCAAAATTTTAATTTTAATGAGTTTTCTTTTTCACTTAGTTTTAATCCTTTCTTATTTCAAATAATCTAATTTTAATTTTAGAGTAAGAGAAGTTTTCTTAAACTTATAATTGAATAATCTAGTTTTCTGCATGTTTGTCTAAAAGAAATAATTACAAATATGTAATACGGTTAAATAATTTTTTACCCAATTTTTTTTATATTTTAATGAACTAGCGATAGAATTTTAATTTAATTTTTTTCTAAAATCATAACAATATATATACACATATATGGATAATTTAAATATATGAAAAATTTGTATGACACTTGTCTATGTGAGAGATGCAGTGACTGATCTTCACATGGTAGATATATTATGTGATCTTTAAGCTGTGTGGTATTGTTTGAGCGTTCAAAACTGAAATAAGTCCGAAAATACCTATGTTGGCTGATAATTTCATGATGAACATGTATAATAATGGATCAAATTTGGATGTATGAAATGCTTGATTCTTTAAGGAGATTAAGGTATGAGTTCACCACGAAGAAGGGGGGGACAAATAATGTGAACTTAAACATTGGTGGACAAATAATGTGAACTTAAACATTGCATCCACCAATTTTCATTCACAGTATAATTTAGTTGAAATCAAGTTAAGTGGAAGATATGCACCCTATGATCCATATCCTTCCCCAGAAGGTCAAACAAGTTTATTATGTCACTTACCCAAACATATATAAGAACCTTCGTGGGTAGTGCGTGCCAATCAAAACAAAACTCCGATGACATGTTCAAGTTGACAATATGATGGATGAACTGGCGTTTCAAGATGATGAGACATCTAATGTCTTACTAGTTAGAAGAATTGAACATTTAGAATGCTTAGCTGACACATCTATTATCAAAGTACTTGATGATAATGATATTCAACCACTTCTTGATGACGATGATGAACATCTTGACCCCTTAGAAGTTATTCAGAAAATCACAACAATGACAATGATGATTCAGACTTTGATAACAATAACGAATAATGTATATTACTTTGAATATACTATGTTACGAACAACATATCCTCAATACATAATTACACTAATTTTGTAAACGAATATTTTTTCAGAAAAAATGGTTAAGGCTAGAGGGAGAGATGGTTCCATTGTTAGACGTGGTCAGCCTAAGCGTGGAGTTTCCACATCTATGCATGGTTAGCTAGTTGTAGACCTGGGAAGCATCCCTTATTTTGGTCTTTCACCAATGTCTAATGTTGGGAGTCCACATGTTTCATCACATTCCTCCAGATCGCCCTTTAGTTCATCTTCCTCCACCCCTCCTCCTCTAGCCATCAACGTTTTTGTACTGTGTAGGAAAACTACCACGAGCGCCTGAAGACCATTCAATCACAAAGTTCTCAAGGATCAACATTTGATGTCCACTAAGTAGATGTAGCAACCAAGCTTCAGGCTTCGAAGGAAGTTGTTGGAGGGAAGAGTAAAGATCGAGTTTAAGGTACTGCTAACTTTCGCCAAGGAGTGTCTTCTCTTTCTTAACCCTCCTCCTTGTGTTTAACCACTGATTACTATGATCATCTGCTTGAAAATCAATAACTTCGTTAAGAAATTAATTTGACAAATGAAAGGTATGCTCACTTTGAAGACAAACTCAAGCATATGCTTCAACTAGTATGAGACAATTCCACCATTATGCTAAGGTCATGATGATCAGCCTCTTCCTTGACGTTTATTCGAAAATATAAGTTTTATTATTTCACACTTCATATTATGTACTAAATATTTTTTTATTTAAATAGTTTACATTGTTTTGACAAGCTTTTATAGGGAGATGTAAATGTTCATTTCACTATATGGGAGACTTCTCTTCTATCTTGTAATGGTTTTTTTATTACTTGTATTTCACATTTTAAATTTTAATTAAATTTAATCAATAATTAGATTTTTAGACTTATTCGTGTATTGTACACTTTAGTTAATTGTTGTTTCATTTATCATTTACAATTACAGTTGTGTGAATTTCAATAGTACGAGTACTTTTTTTTATTGTTAAATTTTGATTTGCAATTGCTTGTTCTTATTAGATTTTGTATTACAATTAAATTAATTTTATATGGAGAATTTAATTGATTGTTAGATGATTGTTTTAAATTGAAAATTTATTAGTTGAAATATAAATTAATCTGGATGGTTTTATTTTGGATGATCCGAATATGCTTTAAGAATTTTTAAATAAATTCGGTTTCTTACAAATTGAAGAGTTTTTTTTTTTATTTACATGGGCTTTTGTGTCGGTCTAGCATATTTTAAGTGTCAAATTTAATTAATATTTTATATTAAAATATAGACACTTGTGAGTATTAATTGTTAAAATAAGAATAAAATAATCATTAATTTATGAATTTATAGATTTTTATATATTTTGTGATTTTAATTTGAATAAGAACGATTTATTTCCTAATTTGTGTTAATTTCAAGTTTCTAAGAAAGAATTGAGATAATTGGGCAAAAGGAAAATATAAAAAGCTAAAAAGAGAAAGTTGGAATGCATCGACACTCCCCAAAGCTGCCCAAACTCACAAAAAGCCAATATGCCACCAGTGAATCACGTTGGACCTTTTTACGTTTTACTTGCCCAAGCAAACCCATTAGCGTCCAAGCGAGAAGTCACTTAAGTCCAAGCAAATTAGGCTAAATAGGAGGTTTGAGGCACAACCCTAGGGTGCAAGATTGAGAGAAAAACACCATTGAGTGACTTGTAATCCAATTGGAAGAATAGAAGGTGTGGGAAACATTAGAGGAGGCAGCTGTTAAGGAGAAACATCCTGGATCTTCTTTTCATGTCATCCTTGCATGTAATAGTCATCATCATGAGTGGCTAATTATACCCTTTGGGATTGAGAGTAATTTGATCAAACTATGAGGTATTGAGGTGATATTTGAATGTAATATTCCGTTTTTGATTGATTATTAGTATTATTGCTTTGCTTCTATGTCTTGATCTAGAATCTTAAACTTGACTGAAAACTATTTTTAGGGTTCTGACCTAAACGATAATACTTAACATATTTGAGTGCTAGAAATAAACTTGAAATATTAATTTTCATCAACGTCTAAATCTTAAAGATAAGTTGTTTTTTTATAAATATGCGAGAATCGATATTTAGGAAGCATCTTAATAATTTTATATGCGATGAATCGATATAAATGAATTTTATACGGACATCGATATCAATCAAAGAACATATTGTTTTATATTTAGTGAATATTTTACTTGATTATTCAAACTGTTTCTTGTTGTGATTCGATATCCGTCCTTTGGGACACATTATTACTTCTGACAATGTGGTGCACTTGCCAAAAAAAATTATAGCGCACACTTAAGCATCAACACTAATGATCAGAGATAAAATTATTACAAAGTGAACTTTAAGCCTAACTTAACCCCATAAAACCAGCTCATAAGGTTGAGGTTTGCACCCACTTATATACAATGAAAGGCTCTAATCTCTAGTCGATGTGGGATCTCCAACAAAAATTGTTGGTTTGGCCATAGTTGACAAGGATCTCTTAGACTATTTGTCTCCTTTTTGTAGTGTTCAGAACTATTTTTATATTTCATAATTTAAAACCTAAAGTAAAAAATATATTTTACTTTAGTCATTTTTTTAGAATAATCAAATTTGCCCACCACCTTTTAATTCCTAGGTTGATCTGTGACCATTTCTCTCCATTTTAGTAACTTTAAATAACACTGAAATCAATGTTAAACACGAGACATTATTTAATGGTTACAGACTCATGATCTTCATGAATTTTTCTATGTGATATACATAAGTTAGATGCTATTAATTTTTTCTCTTGAAAATATTGTGGAGCTGCTAGCTGCAGTGTTTGCTCTCATACTTGAACAACAGAAAAAAAGTTTGTCTGATAGTAAATTTGGTGTCATTTTCACTGAGTTAACGACTATCCTTGATTGGCAATAAGAATTTCGTAGAAGTTCACTAGCATAGTATCCTATCCAATCACCAAAATGAATGCATCTATTCTTTTTTACCTAACTTGAGCTTCAGAACAACCACTATACCTAACCGATCCAGCTCTTGAGCTACGTACAACTAATATGATCCAAAGCAGTTAACCCTACATCAGATTCTATCATCTAAGAAACCCTATCAGACATAATTTTAATGGAGGTACCTAACATGTAAACTTGTAACCAAATAGTTTCACCTCTTATGGTTATGGATGGCCTACTGTGCTTCAGCGCCCAGAACCAAAAATTAAATGCACATGGTGGGGTTTAGAACATGTTTTGAACATATATGCAATTTGAACAACACAAGAAACTAACAATTTGAAAGACTCTGCATATCTTCCTCATATGACCATTGCAGTTATTAGTTAACTACCACTGGAAAGGAACCCTTCAAAACCTTTGTTAGCAGTTCAACTTCAATCCATTTTCGGTGTTTTGCATGTTGTCCAAGTGGAACTAGGGGACAGGCCTTGTGGAGGGCACTTTCACATGGCCTAGACAAACTTGTATGGATCTCATTTCTAGCGTCGTTAACAACAGATTCTTTGAATTTTCTTCGCTTCATCTTTCAAGCATTAACAGCAATTTCATATTGTTGTCATTATTATCATCCTTCTTCTGGTTTTTAGATAGACTCGGTTTTAAGACACGGTGGAATGTTGCATGGTCATAAATTCTCAAGCAAGGAACTTTATTGTTTTCCCTTTTGGTCTTTTGCTTTTAGGACACAAGTTTTTTCAGTCCTCTATCAAAAACTGGCACTACTTTTTTTTTTGGCATGCCCTTTTGATGTTACCTTCTACTTTTTGGTTTTGTGGCAAGGCCATTAATCTCATTAGCACCCAAAATCGGTGCACTCAAATCACATTGGCTCTTTCTTGCTTTTAGTTTTTGGTTAATTGCTTTTACATTTATATCTACGGAAACTACCCTGAAAAGACAATGATGAGAAAGGCGAAAAGGTAACAAAAAACCTTCACGAATATGGCAGAAATATCAAAATCAGATCACGGGGGGTTGATTAATTCATCAAATCATATATTATTTCATCTTTAGCAAGACAAATTAGCTGGCTTCATGAAAAGATGTACCTACAGTGATTTAAAAGGGACGTTTAATATCGTGTCCTTATAAAAGATTGTCACAATGGAACCAAAAGATTTGATGTCTTACAGTTGCTGATCTACCTCGTCCTTTTGTTCTTACCCTACATTTTACTTTTTCAAATACTCTTAACTTATTATTTGTATTATAAATATGCAATGTTTAGATTAGGCAATATGCATCTGAAAAGCCTCAAACCAATTAATCTATATAGTGAAGTAAATTAAAACCGAAGCACCATATCTCAGTCTGATTAAACATATGTTCTTGGCGTTTATTTTTCTGATGTACACAATAAAAACATGTTTTTAAGGTGCACTTTTTCATAAAAAATTTCAACCCCATGTAATAATCAAAATTGCTTCCAGTTGTAAGCAAACTAAATAACAAAAATATATATAATCCACGTCTCTTATCATAATAATAATGCATGCCAATCTGTAACTGATATAGCAAGCCACTAGATGATTAATTAATTTCTTTATTCATATAAGTCATTATCCAAATTTCTTGCAATTGCTTTTCAGTTTTCTTTCGTGGATATCAACAGAACAAAACCACCCAATTCTATTTCTTTTTTTTTTCCTGAAAATGATAGTTGAATGAATTGGGCCGTAAAGAACGGGACGGGCATGTGGTGGTAACGTGGTAGGGCCAATATGAGATCTTCCCACTGCTTTTTTCCACAACACCGTCAAAATGAACGTACAGAAAAGTAGCACCGTAAAATGGTGGTTGGAACCATCGAAAGCTTAGTTTCATATATAACGTTAAACAAAAAATTAACCTTCTTCGTTATCTTTGTTTAAACTTAAAGTCCTTTCATTAAATGCTTTGTCATAGTTTACTGTATGTTATTTGTTTAAGCCGAAACAAGGTCTTTGGTTAAACGCAACCACACTTCCATTTGGCATATTCCAAATAGTATACTAGGTTAGTTGTTCCATTCAACAATTAAACTGTGTCCCTGTAATGGTTATATCAATTTAATTAACACCAAACACTAAGTTGTTGTTATTCTTGATGTACCCTTCTAACCTTAAAGATTGAATCTCTTCTAACCAAACTTGCTTTTTCATCTGAGCATGGTGACATGGTTTATATCCCAATCATGCTTTAAGTAAAAATTATTTATCAGTGAGAAATTATTAGAAAAAGACTGTGTGACTATGCTATTTGCCTCCTAGTATGGAATGTGATCTTAGTAATTCAAGGAAACTAAAATCTTTATAATAAGAAAAAGTATCCCTTTAACAAGATTAGGAAAATGGTAAAACTTTTGCAACACTTGATGTGGGTGAATTCGTTGCAGAAAAATGGTACACGACAAAATGTATATACTTACCACTTAGACATATATTTCTCAGATTTTATTAAATTGTTAAAATAAAACTACAGATGGAACTAACTGAACTAAAGTGAGGAAATGTCCTTCCATACTTAAGATGTTTCATCATTTTACAAAACCCACGATGGATTTTTGTTTGGAACAGATGAAGGAATAAATGAATTACATAAATATAGTAAAAACACAGTTTAAAAATGTAGTTTTGCATATTATAACCTTAAAGACATTAACTTAATTGGTGACTTGGATATCATTTAAGAAGTGTATCATGAAAGGCTAGTTTAGTCGGTGATGTATTCGATATCACATTATATATTAAAGACTAGATGTAGACTCAGTGATATGAAAGTGAAAATATAATTTATGAGTGAATAGTGTAGTAGAAAGAGTGGGTAACTAAACTTTGATTCACCATATAAGTGGGATTAGGGTAATTTATTTTGATTCTTGTTAAATTATAGTACAGTTTTGCTTAATTAGGGCATGATTTGTCATTGTGGCCGACGGATAAAATATAGGATTCTTTACAAGTATTAGTCATTTGAAGTGACTAATAAATGACAGGATTGTAATTAAAAAGTTAGGCAACAGAAAGAAAAGGACAGAAAATGTGTAGTCCTCTTCTTTTGAGTCTCGGTTATCATTGCAAAATTCAAGCACAATCCATTTTTCAAATCTTCTTAACTTGAGCATGCCACACGTGTAATCAAAATACTTGAGCTTTTGCTTTTGGTGGAATGCTACAGTTTCATGTCGGTTATTTTGCTCAGATTCTCTCCAATATTATATCCTTCTGCATACAACTTTTGTAAAAACTTGTTTGTCCTTTTCATAGGCAAGCTTAACTTAGAAAGAGCAAGTCTACAGAGGAATAGGGGGGATTGTAGCAGCATTCACAAAACGAAATTGTGTTTTGTAGACAAGTTATAGTCACAACTACTCATTTAGAACCCTATCAGCAGGTTTTATTTTATTTTTCTGTTTAAAAAAAACTTGACACAGAAAATATAGAACCATGATTCTCCTTGTATAGTAATTTTTTGTCTTTTTCACTGCATGTATCCTTTTTTATACAACTATATTACCTCAAACACTGAATATTATGACCTAAAAAGATATGAAGCTTGATTTAATACCTTAGGGTAACTAATCGCACTTATTAGATGAACCCCATTATTAAATAAAGTTAGAATGGTCCGTTGAATGCTAAGTAGTCCTATATAAGATGAGAAGTGAAAAGGGGTCATAGCAGTGGCACTGTAGAGTACCCTAACAAAAGTCATTAATTCTACTCTGTTTGGTGCTGCCCTCAACAGCAGCACACCATGTTGGACGTATCTGAAAGGGTAGATGACCCAAAAATGGTGGCCCTTTTCTGCTATAGGCCGTGACTTAAGGGAAAATTTAAGAAGAGAATACCACACTTTCATACGTAACGACCACATAAAATATATAAACATAAAATTACAAGAGAACAGTTGAGAAATGCATGTGCCATGTGGGTCCGTAGATTAAGAAGTTGGTAGTGTAACCGAAACATTTGCATGTGCGCTTTGATTCTTGCTCGACGTTCCAAAAAATGTGAATCAGTTTTTGTGGCTTTGGCTCTCTCTTTAGACCTCACAAACGCTATGTTGTCTGATTCGGGCATGGACCCCATTTCTCACTTTTTCCTGCCTCCAACCTATGCTTAACTTTTCCTATATAAACCCAAACCAACCTTAGCTAACCATTAAGCACCAACAAGTAAACTTCTCCTATCTTAAATCCTTTGTACCCTCAACTTCCCTAATCACTTGTACCACACAATGGCCATTGCAGCAACCTCTACCATTCTTCTCTTCTTTGTTCTTAATCTATGCCTCCAAGGCACTTTTGGTGACTATGGAGGTGGATGGCAAGGTGGTCATGCCACATTCTATGGTGGGGGAGATGCATCAGGCACAATGGGTAGGTTCAAAGTGTTTATTTAGGTTTTAGTCTCGCATTACTAAATTTTGCTTATTCTAGTGTTTATATAACTGCACGAAAACTAAACTAAGTTCGAACAAATGTTTTGCCTTTTCCTTTTGGCACATATGAGTGATTAAAATGGAAAAAAGAACTACTTAAACTTTGTGGTATTGTGGTGCCCGTACATAACCTTGTGTCACGGGCACTTACATGTACATTACATTCACACTCTCTCCTATTATTGAGTCAAAGATGTTTTCACTTAGGATATGACTCATGATTTTTATTTTTATTTTTATTTTCACAGGAGGGGCTTGTGGCTATGGCAATTTGTACAGCCAAGGGTATGGTACTAACACTGCAGCACTCAGCACTGCTCTATTCAACAATGGCTTGAGTTGCGGGTCTTGCTATGAGATGAGATGTGACAGTGACCCCAGATGGTGCCTCCCCGGTAGCATAATCGTCACTGCCACAAACTTCTGCCCCCCTAACTTTGCCTTGTCTAATGACAATGGTGGCTGGTGCAACCCTCCTTTGCAACACTTTGATCTTGCTGAGCCTGCTTTCTTACAAATTGCTCAATACAAAGCTGGAATTGTTCCTGTTTCCTTCAGAAGGTAAATAAAAAATAAGAAACCCCTTTAAGTATTTTTATTTTTTTTCTCCCCTTTTAGCTTTAAACTTTGACTCAGAGGGAGTTAGCTCCTCTGAATAACAAAGGTGAAATAAGTCATTCCAGTCTTTATCCAAAACAATCAACCATTTATATAAACACATAGCAAATATATGCACATGTAACATCAGCAGTTGATCTTTCGTGATCAACGACTGGTATTGCACACTTGCTCTTCAAAGTAAAAATTGCTGAGTTTGGAAGAGTTGGATCCAACTTGGAGCATACATTAACATGTTTTTGTTTTTGGCTTAAAACAGAGTCTCGTGTGTGAAGAAAGGAGGGATCAGGTTCACCATCAATGGTCACTCATACTTCAACTTGGTTCTGGTCACAAATGTTGGTGGAGCTGGTGATGTTCACTCTGTGTCCATCAAGGGGTCTAGGACTAATTGGCAAACCATGTCTAGAAACTGGGGGCAGAATTGGCAAAGCAACTCTTACCTGAATGGTCAAAGCCTCTCTTTTCAGGTGACTACAAGTGATGGCAGAATTCTGACCAGCAACAACATTGTGCCTGCTAACTGGCAATTTGGTCAAACATTTGAAGGGATACAGTTCTAGGAAAGGAACCTTAAAAGTTCACATTTTGTGTGTAATATATGATGCCATTGTTGATTGTTGGTTTGTTTTGTTATAGTTGGAAAGGGTGGGGAAGAGAAAAAAGGTAGATTAGGAGGAGTTCTGGCCAACATGGGCCCTAATGCTGTGGTGGCTATATGGCACCCGCTAGGACTAATATAATATAAAGTCTTCTATTTTCAGACACATATCAACACCTTTTGATGAAGTAAAAGGTGCTGCTGATCTTAATTACTTTGTATATCTGATCCCCACTATGGTACAAAACCAATTTGGGGTTGAATTAATATCAATTTGATCATGCTTTTTTATTGCAAGTCTTCTCCAACTTTTGCATCTTCTGTGACTAAATTAGTTTTGACTTGCTAATAATAAATCCTGGAGGGAACACAGAAAATTGCACCGACTATTTCATTACTCCTTGTTCTGCGCTAGTGCTCTGCCACATATGTGAAAAACTAAACCAGTGTTTTGCTCCATAAATCCATATTTTAATATTGAATTAGGTTGGTGCCTCTGAGTATACAAAGGCTACATTACCAAGAAGTGTATGATTCTCAAAGTCAAGAATTTGGAGCAGTAGAACCATTTCATTTCTCTCTTACAATTTCCAATCTCTTTTGCACTGGGAAGAGGGCATTGGGTTGACTTGGACCACCCAAAAAAGGTAAAAACCTGATTATCCATAACTTCTTTGGCCAGAGTTGAAGTGAAATGTCTCAAGTGTGTTGGTACCAAGAGAATATGTAGTCGGTTGTGAGCAACTATCAACCAAAGACTTCAAATCTCAAACACTTTCATACCAAGAATCTCAAATATTGTCGATTATGAGTTTTGAAAATCATCAAACATGAAAAAAGAACTATATAAATTTTTAAACATAGTAAATTTAGTTATAAATAAAAAATACAAGGAAAAAATTTAGAGTTAATATTTCTCTTCATAAAGTTATGTCTACTTATAAAAAGAAAATACAAAGGAACAAAATTTGGTTTTAACTTTTTTGAAAATCTGAGATTGGGAAAGTATATTTTTAACGTTTGGTTTACCTTCAAAAAATAACATTCCAAAGAAATAAAGTTTTCTGCAAATGGTTTTTAGCCAAGTTTCCAACAAAAAGTTCTCCTGGGAGATGAGAATATTATGTTATACACCATGGGTGTACCAGATATAAAAAAAAAGTGTTAAATAGTTATATAGAATAAATACTTTCTAAAAAAGTACTAAAACGTTAAAAAAAGTGATAATAAAATATTTTAGAATAATTACTTTCTAAAAATTGCAACTGGTTTTAACTGAGGCACATTCTCCCTTCACCCAACACATTCTAATTGGCACCCAATCACTTAATAGTAAAAGACGAATATACCCTTAATGAAATTCTGAAAACTATAATTGTGATATGCACCCAATCACCTGCACCAACCCTATTCTTCT
>Ga0123342_1005354_pt1 | contig 18667 bp, 6 predicted proteins | sample Turbeawhitnodule_FD_89960 | JGI IMG/M metagenome (GOLD analysis project Ga0123342, IMG submission 89960) | Root nodule microbial communities of legume samples collected from Mexico - Turtle bean Mexico white nodule | ecosystem: Host-associated > Plants > Roots > Nodule | place: Mexico: Nepantla...
CACTATCAAGAAACACTATTTCAGCACACACACTTTTCAAGAAACACTATCAAGAAGAGTTTACAATCACACTTTTACAAGAATTCGAAATATGAAACGAATACACCTGATACAGAGTGCAGATATATGATCTATTAAATACAACTGAAACAGTTTGACTGTGATAGGTTACCCAATTGATTGTCAAACTAGAAATTGAACCTTTATCACTTGCTTAAAAATTGAAAGTCACTGTTTTTGTTTTTCATAATATCCTCTTTAAAAACAGTGTGTGTATAGCTTGCAAATTAATCTGCATAACTTCAAGAATTAATTGGCTGATATAAACGCTTTAACACATAAACAGTGCAAAAATAAATCTGTTCATTGTTAAATAAATCAATTTATTTTCTGTGTACTGTGATAAAATCTCAATCTGCGCGAAAGTTTTAAAAGGTCAATTCACCCCCCTCTTGAACTTTGACCCTATTGAACCCAACACTATCTACCAGAAGTTGCTTCACACATTTTGGAATAACAGTATTTTATGAATGAAGTGATAGACATTTGGTCTAAGTTGTTGGGTTGAACCATAACGGTCAACCAAAAGACCATGGTTGAGGTCATCTGTTGTGAATGAGTAGAAAAATACTATATGATGGTTGAGACACCGACTATAGGAAGGAGAACCTTGTGAAGAAGGTTTTGTCTGGTAACAACTTATATAAAAGCCTTGTTAACATTCTTGTCATCTACAAGCTGACCAATGAAGTGAAACTATTGCGACAAATGTGTAACAAGGTTATCTTGCATAATTTTGGCTTGAAGGATGATGTAACAAAGCTTTCCAAGTACATAATTTTTCATGTATCAAGCACCTCCACCAGTAATTGAGAGGCAACACTAGACACAACATCTAGGTGCTCTCGTATAGGAAAAAAAGAACAAGTTAAGGTCGTTAAGCCTTCTATACTCAAAATAATGTGTCTAATGCATTCTCTCAATTCATACTTCAAGTAATCAATTCAAATAATGATCAAGTAATCAATTCAAATAATGATGAGGATGACAACATGCAACTTTTAGTTTTCAAAAGGCATAGAAAAACTTCAAATAACCAAGTGATCACCACAACAATTGAGGTATTTCTTCCTTAAGGTCAGTTGGATGCACAAATCCACCACCACCTTTGTCATTACAAGTAATTCTTTATATCAAATGAAGATGAAATTCAAATTCTTCTTCAAGAACCCATAAAAAAACTCCATTATTATTCTTTCAACTCTATTTGAATCTTCACACTGAAAATTCTTGATAACATATATAACATATTACTTTATTTTCTTTCTTTATGGTTGGGATACCCATATACCATTTTTTTGCTGATTAAAAATATATGTAGTTTTTATAACTCCTCTTAAACTCTTTGTACAACCCATCTTTTCTCTATCAAACTTTTTTTTATTTCGTTGTTGTAACTTTTATGATATCCATAATTTATTGTAACATTGGAGAATTGTTTTGATTATTCTCCCATGTTGTTGCTTTTTAGACCCCCTCATAATCATGTGTTCTTACTATCATTTTTCAAAGGTCATCTAGTCATAATAAGTATAAATGTCCTATTGAAAAACTTTAGGACAAATCCTAGACCCATAGCTAGAGTATTTAAATTTTTTTACCTCTATATAATTTCTCTTGAATATTTAAATACTCTATCCGATTCTATACGTTGCTGCTCTTACATTTTGTCCCTATTTTTAAGGAGCTGCTTCTTTCTTGTATTATTTAATGATGTGTCCTATCAACTATATTAACAGGAGCGGATAGATGCTACACATATGTAGCAATACTTGCACAAAGTATGTTGCAGATAATATAAGTTAGATGCATCGGTGTTTGAAATCATTAATTTTATAGGTAGGCCTCAAGATTTTTAATCGAGGGTAAAATTGTAAATAAGGCCTAAGAACTACCATATATATCTATTATAATTTATGCAAGAAACTTGATTATGTCCAATCGTGATCAAGAAATTTAACTCCAGAAATCAATATGTATAGAGCTTAGAATGTGATAATAGTGTGTAGATGAATTATTTTTTGTGTTGGAGAGAAGTTGAAAAGGTTAAAAATAGAGAAAAGGAGTTGTTGGAGTAAGATGGTTAGCAGGGTTTAGGTAGGAAAGTAATAGTGAAGTTTGTTTGGTATATAAATGTTGGATTGAGAAATGGGAGAGCCCTTGTTTTAAGGGTGGGGGAAATGGGAAAGGCGAATTGAGGAATCCCAAAGTTCCCCAACAAAGGTGCAGAAGAAAAGGCAAAGGGCAAAGGCAAAACGAAATGATTAGTTGAATGAGAGGGGACCCACCGGATAATCTTTCCTTTCCAGGTCTTTAAATTTTTTGACTTGGGATTGGGACCCACCACGCCCTCCATTGTCTTTATGGATTCAATGATAAAAAAAGAGCACCTCACGTGGACTCTGAACCAAAGAGCCTGTCCAACCACAATCAAAAGGAAAATTATAAACCATTTTTCCACATTTCAAATTCCTTCCCATACGTATTCACAACCCAAACAAAAACATTTTATACGCTTATACAATTCAAAAGCTACACACCACAACAAAGCAATTTTCTTTTCGAGCAAAAATCATGCTTTTTAAAGCTCACCCATATAATTCCCACTCATTATCTTTGTTGCTTAAAGCTCATGCCCTCTCTCTCTCTCTTCCCTTGCTCTAAAAAAGAAAACAAAGAAACCTAGACATACACCCCTCCTCCAAATATAGTCCACTGATGAGAAAGACCCACCGCACAGACATTAAACCATAAACTCACTGATCACACTCTGTTCCATAAAAACAACTACCATACACCACAACACAAAACACAATCAAAAACAACTTTAATCCTTCCCATGCGATCATGGAGGGAGGTGATGATTTCCACCACCACCACCATCACCATCACCACCAACACCAACACCGACAAGACTTCCCATTCCAACTCCTCGAGAAGAAAGAAGACCAAGACCCCTCTTCTTGCTCCACTTCCTCCCCATACCCTTCCCTAGCCATCTCAGCCGAACCCTCCACCTCCAACTCAACCCCATCCAACAACAACACCACCCTCATCCCCACACAATCTGAGTCCTCCCCCAAAAAGCCACCTCCCAAAAGAACCTCCACCAAAGACCGCCACACCAAAGTCGACGGCCGCGGTCGCCGAATTCGAATGCCTGCTCTCTGCGCTGCCAGAGTCTTCCAGCTCACGCGGGAGCTTGGACACAAGTCTGACGGCGAGACCATAGAGTGGCTCCTCCAGCAGGCGGAGCCATCTGTCATCGCCGCCACCGGCACCGGTACCATCCCCGCTAACTTCACATCCCTTAACATATCTCACCGGAGCTCGGGCTCCTCCATATCCGTCCCCTCCCAGCTGCGATCCAACTACTTCAATTCAAACTTTTCTCTCCAACCCCGGAGAAGCCTGTTCCTTGAAAACACCAATACTTCCACAACACTCCTCAATTTTCAATCCAACAACCCCATCTCCACTTCCATGTTCCAACCCAAGCACGAATTGCGCGATTCATCATCCCTAGACTTGTCCTCGGAGAACAACGAAGAGGGTTTGGGAAGGAAAAGACGACCCTTGGAGCAAGACCTATCCTCAACCATGCAACACCAAGTTGGAAGCTATTTGATGCAATCAAGCAGCTCAGGGACAATTCCGGAGAGCCATGCTCAAATTCCGGCGAATATATGGATGGTGGCGAATTCCAATAGCCAAGGTGTGAGTGGTGAAGCTCCTTTGTGGACATTCCCCGGTGTGAGTAACAGTGCTTTGTATAGAGGAAACATGTCAAGTGGGTTGCATTTCATGAACTTTCCTACCCCTATGGCCCTTTTACCTGGTCAACAATTAGGGTCTTCGGGGATTGGTGGGAACATCAACGAAGGGCATTTGAGCATGCTTTCGGGGCTTAACCCTTACCGGACGGTCATCGGCGTTTCGGAATCTCAGGCGAGTGAGTCACACTCACATCACGGTGGAAGCGAGGATCGGCACGATGATAATTAACACAAGAGGATCAAATCCACCAACGTGTTCTTCGATTTCAACATGTGTACTAGTTTGGTGTTTTAACACAACGTGACGTGAGGTTTGGTTGTTATTGCCCTACGAAATTGAGTTTTGTTTATTTTGAAAGGATAATTATTATCATTATTATTATTTTTTTCCTATTTCTTTGGTGTGGTTAATATGTTGGAAGAGGTGGATGAATGGGTGATGGAAGAGAAGAGGGTTTTTTAGGGTTTGAGAGAGAGAGAGAGAGAGAGATGACACTATTGAACAGTTGGATATTATTTGGCTTTATTTCACTACACGATATCTTATCATCATTGTTTGTGCAATTGGCTTTTCTTTTCTTCTCTTCCTTTTTTTCCCTGAAAGCCTTTTGATTTGTAATTTTATGCTTTTTATTCTTAGAAGAGAAAGAAAACAACTCACTTTTCCATCATAACTTGGTAAGTTTAATTAACTTCCTTCTCAATTAACAACACATTTTGGGGTTTCCGAGCCACTAGTAAAAGGGATGAAACAGTTTACGAAAGGGAAAAAGCAAGAGAGGGATAAAATGAAACAGTGTTAGTGAGTAGTGCAAGAGTGAGGGTAGTGTGAATGTTAAAATTGTAGAATGCTTTTGGATTCTAAATCTTCGCCATGAATGTGGAGGTTTAGAGAATGGATGATTAAGATTTTTGAGAGATGAATGGTGGGGTCTGCAACACCTTATCAGTTCCAGGTGTTGCCTCCATGGTGGGATCCACCTCCTGCTTAATGTACAATATCACTCACTAACAGCTCGATATTCCCCAATTTCTTTTACCAACAATATTAATCATATAAAAAATTACTATAATAATTTCTACATACTTACTTAATTATTCATTTTATTATATATACAAAGACTCTCTTTTCTCTTTTATAATACTTTTTCTTCTGTGTAAAACATTTTTACTCACTAAATATTTCTTCATTTTTTTGCATTTATAACAATTAAGTTTCTCCATCTTACTTTTATCTCTGACATTTAAAAAATTACTTTATGTGATAGACTACAATATTTGGAGTATATGATTTAAAAGGTACTTTTATTTTAAAATAAATAACAAATGAAATGTCTTCTCATGTTAAAAAAAGTATAATGACTTAAGTATATATTAAATAGAATTAAAGTAGAACCTAATTATAACAAAAGAAAACGAAAATTGAAGTATAAAAAAAAAAATCAAATTGCATAATCGCAAACAAACTTTTCCCAAAGGCAATTGAGCGTATAAATTTAGAACAAACTCATTTTTCTATTTCTTTCTTTAAGTTATTTTTGTTCGTTCCTTTTGATGGAGCAGTTGCTGGCATCAGAGTCTTAATTAATGATCCTCTGAGATATGGCCCACCACTCCATCAATGAGGACCGTCCATTTGGCGGGCCATTCTTTCGATCGCCGCATTGAATGATTGGGTATGTGTCCACCAAATCGTTCTTTTTCAAATAGCATCATCTTTTGATTTAATCTGACTTTAAAATTATTTCTGTTTACTTTAGAAGTGACACCGGAATTATTTTTGGAGATTTAATTCTAAAGTTACTAAATTATATTAAAGTAAACTTGTAAAGAAGGTTTCCAGTCACTTCTAAAATTATAATTCTAGAATAAAGTTTAATACACTATAGAGTTATAATTCCATAAAGATTAATATCATATTCATTTTTATTTAAATAAAAATAGTTTAAAGTGATAATTATAAAAAATAAATAATTCCAGGAAAAAAGGAAAGATATACAAAGAGAAAGTGCGAAAAATAAAAATAATTACATGCAGAATTAGTGTTGTATGATCATATTCTTGTTATTTGTTATTTATTATATATACTATAAAAAAATTATTAAACAAAAATTAAAGATAAAAATAATTAATTATTATGGATTAAATTAGTTAATAAATAAATAATTTATAAATTTTATTAATAATGAAAATTATTTTAAATATCAATAATTTTGTTAGTTTTTAAAATAATATATAATTTAATTAATATGTAACTATTTTTTTTCTTTAAAATTAATTTTTTATAGTAATAGTAATGATATAAATATTCATCCATATATCTAATTGACACTATTTCACTATTTAATCTAGTTATTTTAATTTTAGATATATGAATGGGAAAAAGAGGTGAGATTGGAAAGAAAACGAAGAAAATAAATATGGTAAGGGCAAGTTTGACGGTACTCTTTTTCTTAGATAAAAATTCGTATACATTTTGGTGATATTCGATGAGTATATAATAGTATATCAATAATTCAGTACAAAAGGACATAAATTTCTTTATCTTCTACGCCAAATAAAAAATAAAGAAACTATATTCATTAGATTTTAAAATAGAATATCAGATAAATTGAAAATGGTTTAGTAACTTAAGACAAACCGAGAACCAGGTATATTTATTATTTTCTTTTATCCAATTTTAAAAAATCAAATATTAATGAAATTAACTATCAATTTTTAGCAACTCATTTTCTGTACAACTTATTATTTTCTAATTAAAAATATTATTAAAATAACGTATTTTATATGTTAATGTTAGTATTTTAGAGGGCAGACTAGTTTTTTATTTAAAGAAACGAATAAACGGCTTACTTTTGTTTTAATTTAATTTTCCTACACTGAAAATATATTTGATACCTAATCCATTATAATTTACTTTATGTATAATTTTAGAGTAACCTTATCACAAAACCAACAATTTTTTATGTTTTCCTTCATATTCGTAGAAAACCAAAGTTATATAATAAATAACAATTTTTAAATGCTTTATTATCTTCTACAATAAACGATAAAGGGATCTCCGTGACTTCGGGAGTGAGATGGCACAACGAAAAGAGTGAGGAGGAATTATATATGTACAATTACTTTTTTAAAATTCTTTATCAATTGAAGAAAGAAACATAAAAAAGAATATCCACTCGCAGTGTAAAGAAAAGTAAAATTATATCATCTTATCATTTATAAATTGTCATATGATAAAATATTAATATTAATATTAATATTATTATTATTATTAATAGTACTTATTTTAAACTATTAAATAGTTTAAAGTATAAAAATGGTTTACATTACTATCTATCTATATATGAAATTTAAAATCTGAAAAGATAAGATAAAAAATGATTTCCAGAATAGATGAGATGAAAAATAAGATGCTTTAGAATCTAATAATTTCCTTTCTCACTAAATAAGCAGCATGAAATTAGAAAGATTAAAAGAGAAACCCTGAAAAAGCAGGTTCAGGATATTCACCAGTACAGTTTGTGTTGTGCACATAGGATTCGGGTTTAGCTTTATTTACGAAGATCATGTGAATAAGAAGAGATTAAAGGCAGCACGAAAATAATGTGTTTATATTATAATTTTGTTAGTTGATGAGAATGGTGAATGGAAGAAGGTACCTTGGTGATGTTCCAATTATGGGCACTTGAACAGTAAAGAGATAAAGACAGTGCTTTAAGATGGCTCCCACCTAAGGCTAGCTAGAGCTGTAAAAGGCGAATCAGGGAACAACAATTGAAGTTGCTAACGTACGTGTCTACTTTCTCGTATTGCCACTTAATGCATGACTGCTTCGGTGTTTCGAACTAAAGTAGTTTTTTTTTAGATAATCTGCGTTTTACTTATGTTCTTATCAGATACTACAGAGACTTATGGAATCATGATAATTAGGAGCAGACACCAAAGAAAATACGACAGAAAATAATGTCTTGCTTCGTTGGTGCAACGTACTGCAGGAAGTGATAAAAAAATGGTGTAGCGTACCAAGAATAATCTGAAGATGTAGATGTTGTTTGGAAAATATAGTGTTATTGCATGCAGTTACAGAGGTTCAACATTCCATTGTTAAGTTCCAATCGTTATAGGATGGTAGATGGGTCCTTTCTTCTGGAATTTTTAAGTTTGTACGCAGTACAGAGCAGGGCAACAGACAAGTCCCTTACACACATATACATATACATATACATATATATATATATATATATATATAATGTTTAGTAAAATATGGGATGTTTGTATATGTCATCACCTAAAAATATATATTGATTATGTTATTAATGTATCTAGTGAAATTTGAAATATTGTTTAAATTTTTTGAATATGTGTACACCAACTGCATCAATGGTATGATTATATACTAAACTATTATGTAACTTTTGAAGAGAGGAAGAAAGAAAAAGTATGAGATAATTGAAAAGCATATAAAATATATGAAAGTATTTTTTTTAATATGTTTAATAGAAGAGAATACATCTTTTTAACATAATGTTTTTTTTTAAAAAAAAATAATGATAAAATATTTTATTATTTTTTTAAACATCAAATTTCTAACAATTTCCAAATAGAATAATATTTTAATTTTAAAATGTGCCACACTGTTTTAAGAAACCACGGTACACGTGAATGAGAGGGCTATAAATTATACATACATGTGTCTTGACATTAATATTATATTTTCCTTAAAATAATTTATGAACAATTTTGTGATATAGTTTAAATTCCAAAAAGAATGTGTGAGTATTGTATATAGGAGCAATTCCTCAATTGTCTTCTTAGATGCTATTTCATGTTTCATATCTAGTTAATTTGATTCTAATTCCATAAATTCATCAAATGTTTACATTTTTATAAATTCTCTATTACATTTTTCTATAATAAGAAATATTAAAAAGTGTTTTCGTGATTTTTTTCTATCTTATTTTTGTTTTGTTTTCAAAGCCTTCTGATATCAAAATAATATTTAGATTTCATTTTTTTTTCTTTGCAACCTTTGTTTTTTTTTCAATAGATTTAGAGAAGTTTTTAATGGATTTTTTTACTATATCGACAATAAATCAGTGATTAAACTACATTAATTTTAACATTTTTATGATAAATTCTTTAAAATTCATCATATTTTTTTTTTATGAAAAATGATATAGAGTAACAATATATTTGGTGTATCTTTCTTTTCGAAGTAACACAAAAACAAAATTAAATGTTGATTTCTTGTCTTAAGTCAATTTTGTCTTTTTTTTTTTTTTTATTTTGGGTGTTCTTTTAAAAGTGCACGTTCTTATCAAATTTGATAGAATGTTTATAATTATTTTCACTAAACAAACTTCTTCGTGCAACAATTACAAATTGAGTTTAGATTTACTATTCTTGAAGATAAATCAATGAAAAAATGATTTTTTTTTTCATATTAAAGCTTTTGTAGAAGCGTTGGCTTTGTTGGTCAATCTGTCATTCCTTACGAACATCTTAATGTCATTATCGAGCTATTGCCTATTTGGTAAAATCCTACTATTGAGCTTATTGAAAACAACTTTGATAATCTTCTATTGAAAAGATAAAGGGCTTCCCCTTATGCATGCAACACGTTTGAAGAATTTTTTCCAAAAGATAATTCTCTTAATTTGTCGCAATTCCAAGAATTGAACCCTAATCTCAATTTTAATTCCCCTTTAGTTCATTTAACATACTCATCCCAACATTCTCAACAATACATCTTGACTAGTGATTCGAATAATCCTTAGAATGGTTCTTGTAGTGATTTTTCTTGTTGTGAACATTAGTCATGTCCATGATGGTGAGTTGTCTCACATTCAATGTGAAGTTTACGACTTCACCCTACTATTATATATAAGTTTGATTAACATTATATTCTTCTTTCACATTTGTTCTATCTAGATTCAATTCCTCAAAATTTATAATTTAACCGAGTCTCAACTACAATTCAATCAATAAACTCTTGCACCAAGATTTATTAGTCCTTGAAGTTTTAATAATTATCAACCACATCCTAGTCATTTTTAGCAGCCAACAATTATGTTTGTCAATATTAAAAATGCTAACTACCAATTGTTATCCTAATTCTAGAGCTTTTGTAATTGGTAGTCCTCAAAATATTCAATATCTTAGTCATTTTGAAGGCCTAAATCATATTTACATTGGTCATTGTTATAGTTCCTCCTTTTTTTTTATTTCTCTACATAATCGTAATATCACTTTATTTTGAATCAAATTCTTCATCATTAATCTAATATAAACCTTTTAATAAGTTATTTTGGATATTCTACATTTGTTGATGAACAGATGTAGATGCCACAAATATAGAAAGTGGAGAAAATTCAACATTAGTTAATAATTAATGTACAATGTTAGTTTCAACATTAATTGTAGAGCATAGCTATTAGAGAAAAAGTCCAACAACCTCATGGTTTTGATTAAGTGTTTATCATAACAAAGTGAGAAACACAAAGAAGCTTAGTTTGAAAGACGCTGAATTATGAAAACGAGCATATCATATAAGACTAAGTGTTTCATCTGACAAACGATACAACACCTTGCAAAAAAAATAAAATTGTTTAAGTGAAATATTGAATAAATGATAAGTGCAATAGACTTTAAGTTTACATTGTACCTAACAAAAACATTCTTCGGACTTATTATTGTGTTGTAGGGAATGTCTTTATCTTCTATCTACCCAAATGATCTGCACAAAGCATAAATGTACATCAAGATCACTTGGGCTTCAAGCTAAAGTTGTTTTCTATCAACAACCATCTTGACATGAGCTGATGTCAGCTCTTGTCCAACTATCTTCCTTGTATGGTCAAACTTTTACTTCATTTTGAGTAAAAACCTATATGACCTAGCCCTGGTAAGTATTGTCAACTATTGGGATGTTGCTAAAAAATAAGATTGATATTTAATGTTGCATGGCTACGTTCACGCTTGACAAAGGGAAGTAGATGAAGCTATTTAGTTAAAAAGCTCTTAATGACTAGAAAAGGATTAGTAATGACTTTTTTTTTCATGTTCTCTATAAAGTCATCATTTGAAGAAAAAGAAAAAAAAAAGTGATGGATTGCTAAGTGTCAAAACATTGCCAAAATCTTTTTACAACCTTAAAAGCTTTATAGAAAAACATTATTATGTTCATATAAAAAACTAGAAAACAATGCATATATTTATGTACGTTAGACGCTCTCTAGTGAGCAAACTCTTGTGATCGTTATGATCACATCTTTATACAAACTTTGTTTATTTAGTCAGAAATGATTGTGTTCCAAAAAATACTTGGTGTTTAATAATTATATAATATATAGATATGTGTCCACGTGTCATACATTATAGAGATTATACGTATCTATGTGCCTATGTCGTATTAGTGTCTGTGTCAATGTCTGTTCTACATAGGTGACTATGTTTCAAACAATATTGGGATTTTAGCGAAGAGTGATTATGTTCCAAATAATACCCAATTTATAGCTTGCAGGAATAGTCTGCATAGTGAAACTCAATCATTTGATTGAGAATTGGATATAGTCTACATTATTAAACAAGTTCACTTTTCCTTATCCTTAATAAGGATAAACATGTTTAACCATTTATAAACTAATCTTAAGAAAAGATTTTTGTCAAAACATTTGTTAAACAAAAAATATTGTCAGACTACTTCATATTAAACAATATAATGTGAAAATTTCAAAAAAATTTAAAACACAATTTAATTCTGCCTTGTTATATTTTGACTAGATTTTTACAATAACCAATATACAATGTATCACTTTGTTATGTATATATTTGTTTTATTTTATTTTTTTTGTTTGAGAGAAGGTGTTATATGCCTTGAACAAACCATTTTCTTATGCTAGATTTCTTTTATTGAGAGAAAGACAAACTCAAAAAACTCAAAGTTGTTGAGTCTCCTCCTCTTAAAGCTCAACTACATTGAATGTGTGTGTAAGTATTGCATATAATAAAAGTAGTTTCTCAACTGTCTCCTTAGATGTTATTTTCTTTTTAAAATTAATTTCTAGTTCTATTAGTTAGTTAGTTCGATGGGAGTTGTATGTTGATCTCTAAAACTTTTTTTATTGTATTTTTTTCTAATAAAAACTACCAATACCAAGAAGTGTTTCAGAAAGTTTTTTCTTCATTCTTCTTTACCCTTCCTTTAAAATATTGAATACATGAATTAATACATTTAACTTTTAAAAAATTATAGGAAATTACTTTAAGAAAGATATTTTCATATTTTTTCATCTTTTAATTTATTGAATTATTTTCAATTAATCTATTTTTTTGTACAAAACTAAATGAGAAAAAGTGAAAAAAAAATATATTGTGAATTCATATTTAGCATTTAATCGTATTTGGATAAAGAAATAGTTTGAAAAATAAAACAAAAAAGTAGAAGTTGTTAGTACCAATACTGATACAACATATACATTAATTGGGTTGGAATTAGTAATGAAGCTTTAAATTTGGTTACAGGAGGCCCCATCACCATTTTGACATTTATACAACAATAAATGGCTTAGGTGATGCATTAGCTTAGCACCACATAAAGTAACGTCGGCACATCAAATTTGAGGATATTTTTATATTATTTAGAGAAATTTTCATAGAAAATATATGCACACTCGTAACACATTGTATTTGAATTACTTTTCTTTTCTGTTTAAAATTTGAAAAAAAACGCATTAATTTTTTATAAAAATATTTCTTTAACAATAACATAAATTATATATATATATATATGAATTTCATTTTTGACAATTTTTTATGTGTAAATACAATTATAAATATTTATTTTTACAAGCATTTAAATTATATTTATTTTGATGATATTAAAAGTCTCACATAGCTCACCATTCGATATTAGATAATTTATATATTTTTTATTTAAGTTTATCTCTATTAGTCAATAAAAACATTTTTTAAAGATAACAATTTGACTGAAAAATCTATTTTTAAAATTGAGAATACTTAGAATGTAACGGTTGACCTTACTCATATTATCTTAATAAATTTGAAGTTATAACATTTTTAAAATTCTATATCACATAGGAACATAGATCAAATGTAACTTATAAATACTCATCTCTTAATTCCCTTCTACCTATTTGTCTTTTATAGATAAAATTAAAAAAATATCACTTAACTTTAAAAGAGACAATATTTTATATGCATGACTTTAATAATATTATCTTAAAAACATATGTAAAAAATAGTAGAAGAGAATTAAAAATATATAAATACTCTTTCCGTTCAATCCTCAATTGAAGATTTATTTTGTTATTATATCTCTCTAATATTAATTACCATTCAATTCTCAATTAAAGATTTATTTTGTTATTATAACTCTCTAAAATTTATTATATTGTGAACCCTTACACCTTTATACTATTAGAAAATATTTAAATAAAAAATAATTTTAAAAACAAAAATAATTAGCTAAAATATTGATTAAATACTAAAAGTGAACCCTTACACCTTTATACTATTAGAAAATATTTAAATAAAAAATAATTTAATAAACAAAAAATAATTAGCTAAAATATTGATTAAATACTAAAAAAAGTTATTGATATCAAAGTTAGTTTTTATTGTTGATAAATAGTTTTTAAGTTAGTATCTAATTAGCTACCAATTATTTAAATTTTAAGATTGATAATTAAAACTTTGATAGTTAATTATATGTCAATTTAGAAATTATTTATTAATAATAAAAAATAATTTAGATACTAATAATTTTTTAACTTTATAAAATGGTATTTAATTTAATGAATATAAAAAGTAATTATTTTTTATCTTTAAAAATAATTTTTATATAATAATTTATTTTTACTATTAATTCATCGTACAATTATTTTTGGTAACATCAATTCATCATATGATGCATATACTGACTATTGTTATCATCCTTGTTGTAACTAAGTAAAAAACATATTGAGATTATGTGGAAAAAAACCATAGTGCACTCATAACTTACTTTTATTTTAAAATAAAAGAGTGTTAGTATAATATTGTATAAAATGAAATGCATCTCGTAGTAATTTTTCAAAAAAAAAAGATTAAATGTAAAATAATTTAACAATTGCAAATAAAAAAGTGGGGAGAAATATGGTGAGAGGATTTAAAATGAAAATATATATTTTTTATTTATCTACAATAATTTAATAATTGCTATTAATAATAAAAGTATTATATTACAGTAATAAAAAAGAGAGAATATTATAAAATAATAATTTAAATGTATGAGAAAAAGTGAAAGTATGAAATTATATTGTTGGTGGAATCATGAGAATCCTTTATGCATGATTAGTTGATGTCAGCAGCTGTCTGAGTTAAATTGATGGTTGACATCTTTTGGCAATGATTTGCCTGATTAGAAGTGTTTTATTGGTGATTTATTATCATTAATATGTCCATAACAGTTCAACATTATATACCATCATCACTCATGAAGAGGAGAAGAATAGGTCAGGGTCGTACCCTTTATTCACATGGACTTTAATCTGACATATAGCCACAGGGTTCCTGTCCCCTAACCAAATATCTTTCTACCCCATAATTTTATGCCTAACTCTAGCTAATCTATTTTCTTTTATTCAACAAAATGATGCAAAATTTAATTTTGTTTACAATATGAAAATGTTTGTTAATGAGAGCCAAACGTGTGATAAAGCAGTGAAGAAATGTGCTAGATTTTGGACAGAAAAGTAGCTGCAAAATTACCTGGTAAGGGGCAGCAGATTCCAATAATTTGAGGCATAAAATTCCCTAATTCCCTGTTTGGGCCCAGAAAATCTCTTAATCCTGGCATAGTTTCTGATGAGGAAATGATTGATATTGACGCAGCAGCATGTGGCTCCATACTGGCATTTTGGCAACAGGTTGGGAGTTACTGGTTACGACATCAGAAACTGGAGATGTAGACCCACCACATCCACTCAACATCTTCTCTTTTACAGTACTCTCACCTGTGCTACCACTTTGTATGGACATGCCAGAGAAATAAATTCACCCATTTCCATGCTTTAACTTCATTTATAAATCAAATATCTCATAATTAACTTGGAAACACCATTTTCAATATTTAGCTTCCAATTTACTTCATTTTAAAGGTTTGCATTGCAGAAACTGTTTCCCTCCCCATTAATAAGTACACAGCTTTTCTGCTTCAACATGTCATGGACTGATATCACTGTAAGTTTCATGTATGGTTCTAATATGTTAGAAACAGGATTACAGATTTTAAATGGAATAGAAATAAAATTAATTTATACTATATAAATAGCTAAAATCTTACATTATTATTATTATATATTTAATAAAATTATTTATATCATATCATAGTCATTCAAATTTTATTTTATTTTAATTTAAATTTAAATTTATCATAATATCTATTTTCTAACTTTTTTTCATTTTCTTCATTTTCATGTATGTCTTTGAGTGAGAGAGTGTATTTTGTATAATTTATACTTTTGATTGTTAAATGATTAAACTAAGAGTATACGTGGTATAAGGACTGAGACACCCTAAAATATCTTATTTTAATTTTATTAATTCATTGCTGATAAAAGGAAAATAAAACATCAATCACTTAATAAAAAATTTAAAAGTTATATCAAATCATTTTAAGCATTTTTTTTAAATATTTCTAGAAGAAAAAAATAAAAAAAATTGAAATTAACTATTTTCCACAACATAATATTATATATATATATATATATATATATATTTATAAGAAATATTTTATATAAATTATGGTTTTAATTTGTATATAAATAAATTAATTTGAGCTTATAAAAAACGCTAAATCATTTTCTCCTAAAGTTATTCCAAAAAACTACTACCAATGTAGTTTTTCTACAGTATCAAGTAATTAAAATTCATTCTTTATGCGATCCAAAAATATTATTATAAAGTTAACAATATATCTCATCACAATTTACAACTTTATATATTACTAATTAATGAAAAATAATTCTAAATATAAATTTGGAAATTATTATTCTTAATATAGAAATTATGAATCAGTAGACAAGAAAATGATATATAAAAAATTGTAACTAAATGATAATTAAAAAAATGTGTTAAAAATCATAAGAAAAACCATGGTAAGTAACTACCAACTTCTCTTTTCTTTTTATAAGAAGAAGGGTATAAAGGCAGTAAAGTAACTAACTTAACCGCATACATAAAAACATAGAAATTCACTACACCTGATAGATTGATTTATTCGGGTGTGTTGTCTTCGTAGCTATTAAGGAGGCAGCTGCAGCAGCAAGTGAGCAGGTGGTAATAATCACAGTCCTCCATATTCAAGCTACTTACATACTCTTAATTGGTACATGTGACAACGGGGTGTAGTCAGAGAGGTACAATAATGCAAAATATGCAGCACACTGCCACATCTCTCACATGTCATGTTGGAGATGAGCTTAAGTGTTTCTCCTAGCTGGTAACCTGCTGCAACTAGCATGTGCATTCTAAGCTTCCCAAACAAATCAACATTTTGGTTGGTTATGTCTCCATAACTGGTGCACTAAGGGAGGACACAAAATTACAAAGTAGTTAATGTTTGTGCAAATGGATAATTTGTGAATTATTATTCAAATGATGTAGAAATAACTGAACCATGGAATGAAAGAAAAAAAATGTGATATTGATTAAGGTGTTGTTGCATCACAGGCACAGGGTCAGTAAGTAATATGCAGTTTATAAAGCATTGAAGTGTATTCCTATTTACCCTCTTTTGTCTGAAATGCTATTAATCTGCAAATTAAACAAGTCAACGTCTGATATGTTCCCTGTTGCTGCTGCATATCCGTATCATTGAATATGATTTGGTTTTGGCCTGTTAGCTGCTCTGATAGTGCCAATAATTGTTCCTCATCACAGTAAACTGCTCCAACACCCTATGAATGATACATACGAGTAAAACAATGAAAATGATAGCCCTCTAGACAATACTATCTTTTTGACATGTGAAGTCTTTCGGACTTAAATGATTTTGTTGTAAATTGTTGTAGCTTGGGACAAACACTGAATCACACCATATGGGCATAGGTCAATGTGCTAAGTACCTGTGTTGGAAATACTTGACATTATTCATGACTAGGAAATTAAGAAAGTGAGCAAAGAAAAAAGAACATATCTTAGGTAAATTCCTTACTCGCTTGAATAGAGTATGGGCCTTCTATGTTGTAGGTTAGGTTTAGGTTTACATGGCCCTTGTTACCATAAAATAATGCGGGATCTTCATGTTTTATGGCAATCTTTCAAAATAGAGTATTGTGGACAAAATCACACCGACGAGTGACTTGAGAAAAAGAGATTGCCAAAATTAAAGAAAAGGTATAAAGAGAATGAAAATTGAATGGATATAATTAGAGAACATATATGTGCATCATGACCTCAGCTGGATAAAGGAATCCAGCTTATATTGGGCTTAGGGTTGACTCCTGCAACCCATATGCATCAATACCGACTTGAACGAGCTGACCTTTCAAAATTACACTACATCACAAATTATTTTTGCATAGTTTCTTGTGTTTGGATATAACTTTCTTTACTTAAAGTTTTTCATGAAGATAACAGAGAAAAAAAAGAGTAGACGGTCACAGAGAAGAGAAAATAATGTGACTACTTAACATAGTGAGCTTGGAATAAAGCTTTGATGGAGATCGTCTCAAAACCATTAGTTAAGAAGATAGAAGAAGAGGAAGCTTATTAGATATAAGTACTCATAATTGAATAATCTTTTTCTTCTTTTTAGTTTTGTAAATATTATACAGAGTAGTTTATAAATTGTTTTGCGTCAAGTAAAGTAGAATATTATTTGAACCATGAATAGTTTAGAGTAAGCTTAGGGTTAGGTGGTGTCACCTTCCATCACTACAAGAAAATGAGGATTTAACTGTCAAATATTTGCGTGGGCCAACTGTGAACGCGAATATCGTCGGCTAAACAGACGCAAAATTCACGCAAACTTAATTTTGAGGACAATCGATGCAAAACGGACGCACATAGAAATTTAATTTGTTTTTTAAAAATCCTTTTTGCGTCGGTCGCGGCCCACACATAGTTTAATGTATGCGTCGGCCACCGCCCACGCATGTTTATATTTTAGGTTTTTAAAATTTATTTATTTAATGTATAAAAACATAAGAAATGTTTTAATATTTAATTCTTTATTATATTTGTTTTAAAATTATTTCTTTAAAATTATAATAAATTATTTAATTTTTAATATAAGTTAGTTAAATTGAATTTATTAAATTAATTAAGTGTTTGATTTAAAATTAATTGAGTAAAAGAAAAGACGTATTTAAATGATTTAAATGCAATATAAAATATTTTATTATTTTAAAGATTATTTATTTTAAATTTATTTGATTTATATATTGTCATAAGTATTTTATTTTTGAAATTATGATATAAATTAGTTAAATTAAATTTATTAAATTGATGAAGTGTTTAGTTTTGAAATTATTTAGAAGAAGTTATCTTAAAAAGTTTATAAAGATTTGAAAACATGTAGAAAAATAATAATTGAGTAAAATATAGTAAAAAAAGTTAGATAAAACTTTTGATTATTAACTTAAATAAATTTAAATGTTATATGTGTGCAATGGATGAATGAATTAGGAATTTTGTTTTGACATTATAATTTTAAAGATGTTACTTCTCATAAATGAAGCATAAGATCATCTTAAAGAATTAGCGAAAATGTATATGATACAAACATATTAAGACTAAGTGCGTGAGTAAGTAACTTATTCTTA
>Ga0123342_1005355_pt1 | contig 18663 bp, 9 predicted proteins | sample Turbeawhitnodule_FD_89960 | JGI IMG/M metagenome (GOLD analysis project Ga0123342, IMG submission 89960) | Root nodule microbial communities of legume samples collected from Mexico - Turtle bean Mexico white nodule | ecosystem: Host-associated > Plants > Roots > Nodule | place: Mexico: Nepantla...
CAAAGATATTGTTTGTTATCAAATCTTAACAAACTTATTCATTGCATTTAAAAGATTGGTCAAAGCATTAAAGACTGAAGCGTAATCAGTTAAAACATTTAAAGCTCAGTCAAAGCTAAAACAGTTTTTCTGTTATGGTACCAAAACAAACAATCGGTTGTTTCCACGAATCAATCGGTTGTTTTAGTTTTAAGAGCTCAACCATTTGAAAAACAGTTTTCAACCTTTTCTAAAAACACCTAAGTATAAAACAATCGGTTGTTTTTCACTCAGTTTGAAAAACACTTTTCTTTTAAAAGATTGAGAATGCCTATGCTTTGGATTCAATCAAGAGTGGATTACATAACCAATCTACCCCAGATCCTATCTAGGACAACTCAGCAACAACAAACACAACCTAGCTTTCAACATCCTTCAAAGGGTTTGGATTCTTCAAAGCTTGAACACTACTTGGTTCAACAATTTGGTTTGGGTTGTTATACGAGTTGTTAGTTTTTGTTTATTTCCTTTGCCCATGTTCCCTTTTTTATAAGTGTACTCCTGTAATTACAACAAATTCACTGAAGTAAATAATATTTTCTCCTTACCTTTGTACTAGTTATTCTTCTTTCTATGCTTCTTCAGACTTAGGGTTCATCAAGTCTTTTTTCTGTTCATTCTGGTTTCGTTTACAGTATTAATATTACAGCGCCTCATTTGATCCAAAGTGCAAGCGCTTTTATCTTCTACGCAGGGTCTCTTTTTCACCGATTGGATTGAAGCCACAACACCTTCCACCATCTATTGCAAGGCACATCTTCATCTCAGTTTTGCATTAATCGTGTTAATGGAATAAGTAAAACTTTATAGTTTTTCTAAGTAGAAAAGAGAAAAGAAAACTGAAATGCCTTTTCTCAATTGTTACTTTGCTGTTGGGATTTGTCTTCCTTGCAAGAGTGAACCGATTTTACATTGGGTCAACATGTTATTTTGATTTGTTTTAAGAAAACTTTAAAAATAAATAAATTTAAATAATATTTTTAAAATTTAAATTTTAGGTATAATTATTTGAAATATAAATTATAATATATTATTATTTATTTATTAAATATAAATATTATTTTATAAAACACATTCACAGTAAACTACCATATTAAAAATGACCAATTTAATTTAACTAATAATTTCTTAATTTGAGTTAATTTATTTTATTGACTTTTCAAACTAGTTGGACGGGTTTAGTATAGGAATTAAAAAAATATATAAAATGATATTTAGATATTTTATTATTAAAGTGAAAATCTCATGTAGATAAAATTTTTATTTAGGTTTTATATTTTTATTTAGATATCTAATATGATTTTTTATCATTTTAAATAATCGAAAGTTATTTTTTGACATTTAGTAGTGAGTAGAGTAAAGTTGTTTAATCATATTTATGTTTAGAGCAAGTTCCTTTATGATCTCTCTTCTTTTAATTAAATTTTGAGTTTTTTGTTCACGTGAGTATATATGTTTTGCATGTAGTGTCTTTGACTTTAGGATTAGTCTTTATTAGTTTAGGGTCATATTGAAGTGTTCAGATAATTGATCAGGACTATGTGGTGCAAGTTAAATTATCCTTATTTTCTTTAGGGGTTAGAGCTCTTTGTGAGTGTTCATCCTTTTAATCAAGCAAGAGAAGCTAGTTTTATCTTTCAATAGAAATTTAGGTTTCAAGGGAATTGAGATGCAACTTTTGGAGTATTTTTTGCATCAAATTCTCTTAGCATCAACACCCTACACCTACTACCAACACCCAATGCTCAACGCCAACATCATGTGCTTAGTGCAAGCACCCTGAGATCAAGCTCCAACCTCCTAAGCTCGAGTCGTTTTCACAACACTTGTCATCTTCGCTTAGTTATCTTTTTGTTTCTTTTATATAGGTCATAAAATTGAATTAAATCTTATAAAAATTTACCACTTTGTAAATTATAACCGATTACAACTTTCTAAGACCTATATTTGATTAAATTTGTGCAACTTAAGTGTTAAAAACTAGTAAATCTAACATTTATCAAAATGAAAAACAAATACTAGTTATATATTCAATTTATTTTTTGAAATTTTAAATGTATGTGATCAATGTTGATATTTTTTAATTATTTTAAATGTATAATTATTTGTGTAATTGAATGATATGTTGATGAGTGAGATGAACTATGAATCACGTGGAATATGATTCAAACATAGTATTTTCAAGAAAGAAAATACTATGTTGAGGTTGTTAGGATGTACATTGATTAGGGGTTCATCTAGAAGGAGATATCCTAACTTTATTGATATATTTGAATCATATAAAGGAAGATTATCAAGTGGTCAAATCATATGATTGAGTTTGAAGTTTGAAAAATAACTGATAAGAGCAAATCATATATGGATAAACCCTATCATATGAGTTTAATGAATTCATATGTTTATGTGATTGTGTGGAGAGATTCCCCAATGAGAGTAGTAGCACAAATGTAGATCTTTTAATCTGAATCAATTCACATGTCTTCCAGAAGTACAGTCAAATGTCAATGTGTGGATGTGAGTTAATTTCTGTCATGAGTGATGTTGAACATGAGATATTTGTAAGTGCTTGATTGTTTAGTACATGAAGATTGATGAAATGTAATGATTCATATATTCATAATTGTATTCATTGAATTAGATGAAATATGACTATTCATATTTTTTTGTGATTGAATTTTTTGAATCTAATTATTGAAAGTTTTAAAAATCTCTAATTTATCCAATTTTCTTGTAGTATTTGTTGTTTTTAAAATTTTGTAATATTCGTACTTTAGATGAAAGTAGAGGCTACAAGTGATAAATCTTAATAGTAAGGAGTTAGTATAAAAATATGGAAAAACCTTTTATCTTTTGATATATGTATTTAAATTTGTTTATATAAAGAAATAATATTTGTTTATATAAAGAAATAATATATATTACGTGTCAATAAAACAAAACTATTCTTCATCATCTTAATTAATATATATATATATATATATATATATATCAAAATTTGATATATGAATTACATTTGAAGAAAAGGTTATTGATAATAAATATTCATAATGAAAAAAAGTAGCTTTAATTAAAATAATATATTTCAAGAAAATAACAAGACTTCCTCAACACTAGGTCAAGAATTGTGAAAGTAGTAGCTAGAAGAAGAATAAGGATTCCAATTTCGTTAGGTGAAGTCACTTTCAACAAGTCTTTTGGAAACTTAGTCAAACTATAAGACATCAAAGATCAAGGATTAGGATTGATTCACACAAAAATATAAAAAATATTGGTGAAAAAAAATCAAATTTGAGTTATGAGATAAAGGATCAAACAGACTATTTCTAAAGATGGGTTAAGTTTTAATAACAAAAGTTACATTACAAAGATAAATAACAATATTCATCATCGAAATGATGGGATGAAGTAGAATTTTCTACTCATTTTGAGAAGAAGACAATTTAAGGTTTCTTCCATAACAATACAAGAAAATCATGAAATAGAAGCCAATTTTTATAGATCAAAATAATTAGTTGCAATAGTAACTAAATTGAAGACCATTTTAAAGACTAAAAAAAATTAGTTTCTATTATTGTTAAATAGTTTTTATCTGTCTATTATATATCAATTGTAAAAATAGTATTAGGGGATGTAGCTCAAATGGTAGAGCGCTCGCTTTGCATGCGAGAGGCACGGGGTTCGATCCCCCGCATCTCCATTTTTATGAAAACTATTTTTTTTTTCGTTTATTCTTTTATTTTCTGTAGAAATTATTGTTTTTTTCTTGTTAAAATTTATGAGAAATTGTTTTGGACAACATTTTTGTCTTCTTTTGCTCAATATTATCCATCAAAAACAAATAAATATCGAAAGTTTATACTTTTCATATTCATATTCTTATAAACAAGACATCGTGTAAACAAAGATTTGTGTACAAAATTTGACAAAAATGTATATCATATTTTTTTACTATTTTTCTTTTATAAACATATATTTTTATTTTGCACCTTCAATTTCGCTCATGGAAGGTTCAATTAGAGGAATTTCACATTTAAAAACTTTTGCTCCCTAATTTTTTAGTCTCTTATTTCTCAAATGAATTGATTTACCAGTTTAGAATTAATTGTCAAGAATCTTCAAGATTTCATAGCAAATCTATAATTACTCATTAAAAATTAAAAGAAATTAAAGGAATAAAGAAATAAAACTACGTAATGTTTTTTTAAACTAGTTCACTTTCAGTCGAATAATTTTTTTATTGGTTAAAACCAAAAGGTTTTACAAATAAAATTATGTAAAATATTAGTAGATTGTTCACTAACGTTGTATTTGCTTCAGATTGATTTGCAGTATTTGCTTCAGCTGATATCTTTGGGACAGACGGTGAAAAGTCAGAGAAAGTGGAAGAAAGTAATGAATGTGGTGTGATTTATGTACCAATAATATGTATACAAGTTTATAAAGAAAGTACTGAATGTGATGCAATTTATATACCAATAATGAGCATAAAAGTTTATAAACAGGAAAATAAATTTTATATTTATTGTTTTTATAAAAAAGTAACATTTAAAAAGGTAAAAAATTATTTTTAATAATATTTTTATATTTAGTTTTACATTTAATTTTTAAAGTGGTCATTATTTACATGAAATAAATATATATAAAAATCTGAATATTAATTATTCTTTTGCTAAATTTTAATTAATTAATTTTTACTTGTTATATGTGTATATAATAAATATGTTAATATTAACTGATAATTACTTTAAATAAATGAATATTCTTCACATAAAATATTGATAGCAGTTTCTTTTGCGCCTAATGATTCACTAATCCGATGTGATTATTGAAGTAAATAAGTTTGACTTATATGCCCTAAAAAAATATCCTAAATAGATAGTAATGAATTTATTAATTTTTATAATACGTGTTTTAAAAATTGCAACTTTATATAAATTTACAAACACTTTTATACCATATTAAATCATCACGGTTATGTATGATAAATTTACTAATTTATAATAAATATCTTAAAAATCATATTTTTAATCTAATAATAAGTATTCTTTCAAGAAAGGAACCTGTAAATGTTTTACATTCTCATTTATATTCAAAGTTATTTTGAATGACAAGTCAATTAATTTTTATAAAAGTATTCTACTAATCATTTATGATTAGATAATAATTTTTTATTTATTTATTTATAAACAAATTAATCATCTGCCCAATAATTGTTTATACTATATCTAACACTATCTCTCCTTTTCATTTGACAAGTACTATGTCACTAGCTTTTGAGTTAAAATATGTTTAACTTAAACAGTTAGTTTATAAATCATGAGAATATACTCTTTATGTGTATACTAGTAAAAATTCATTTTGTTTATATCATGAATCAAACACATGTAGTGAAGTTACATTTGTCTTTTAAAAGTTATCTTGTTTTAAAGGAAGTGTTTTTATTTTTATTAAACTAAAATGTAATTGGTACAATTTAACTCCTAACACTAACTTCAACTCTAATCTTAACCTTAACTCTATATAAGTAAATCATATTTTTTCTAATGATAAATGTAAAATTGTAATCTTACTTTTTTTATCAATAAAAAAAAATATTTATCAATCATACCTATGAGATCACACACAAATTTTCACAAACGAATTTAAAGACATGACAAATTTACACCGCATATTTTTATACTAGTTCGTTTGTAAAAGCAGACTACGTACAATTCTTGGGCAGACTAATATTGCAAATATATAACAAAGTATTATTTAGAACTTAGACACTCTTGACAAGATAACTTGAGTATTATTTGAACACAACCACTTCTAGCTAAGACTTGAGTAGTTTTTGGAACACAACCACTCCTAGTTAAAAAAGTTTTACAAAGAAATAGTGATTTAAACAATTACACGGTTTTACCCACTAGATAGATAGTTAATGTCTTTCAATAGATACAAAGTTTGTACACTCTTCTAGTTTGCTATTGAGCACAAATAATGTTATTGTGAAGCTCAGGGCACAAAAAACTTTGAGTTAGAATATGGAGAGTGTTTCAACAACTCTAAATCACTTCTTATTATCCTTTAACCAGAGAGGATTGCTTTATACAAAATGTTGAGGAAAGATTTATTATAAATCATTTTCTGCTTGTTGAGAAATTTTAACTCAGGTCTTAACCTTCAAGCTTGTGTTTGTCCTTGCTAAGACGTAAAGATACATTAAAAGTATTCCATGCAACATTAAATACTTATTTCTTCTTAAAAAAACATCTCAATAGCTAAAATGACTTATCATACCTAGGTCAAAGAGATTTCATCCAAAATGGAGTAAAGCAAAAGATTGTAGCAAGATATAGCCTTTCCAAGGTTGATATAAGGCATGTCAAGATGCTTATTAGGGTAGAACAACTTTAACGTGCCTTTCGGGAGATCTTTCATGTAAATAGGAACTTTAAAAAATCTTTTTAAAGACGTAAAAATGAAAATATTTCCTTTAACACAAAACAAATTTATAAATAATTTGTTAAAGTACAACATTAATTTAAGATTTGTGAGAATATTGACTATAACTTTACTTATCTAACAAAGTAAGAGATCATAATGTGTTATATCGTCCTTAAAATAAATCACTGACATCTTTTATGTTTAGAAAAATTATCAAACATATTTATACTTTACTTTATTGTTAAACAATAATTAATAAAAAACATTAAGATACTTTACTCTAATAATAACAACAACTCTCCTATATATATATTAGAATAAAACAATCCATGTAAGATAAAAAAATAAGGTTGCTCTAACAACAAGTAATCCTCTTCTAGATTATCTAGAAATATGCTTGAATATAACTTTCTAACTTTCCTCACTTAAGTCTTGAATGTCTTTAACCAAACTATACAAACTACAATAAAGTTTTTTTAATACTTGACAAGTAGGTCACCATAGTTTGATAATTAACTTGGACCTCTATAGATTGAATTCCTTTTTCTTTAGCTAAACATAATCCTAGGTAAAGTTTCCATAATTCTATCACAACCCATCTCTATTAGTAAGAGCTTCTCATTCAATTAAAAATATTGCTTATTCTACAAAATGGAGGAGATTGGATTTTGTCATGTTTTATCTTCTACAAATTCAATCGGATTAATTACTTCCCATAATCCAATTGATTAGTCATCATAGAATGAATCAAATCTAATTTTATCCGAATTGACAACTTAGTGAAAGACCTAACTTTAAAAAATATATAAATTATATAAATATTTAAAATTATAAAGTTATATGAAATTAAAAATTGATTATATATGAATTTATATAAAAGTGTATAAAATTATATGAATTAATATAAAACTATAAAGTATTTAATTTATATAACAAAATTATATAAAATACATAAATTTTAATGTTATATAAAATTGTATAAATTATATAAAAGTATATAAACTAGGTTAACTATATACAATGACAGATTTATATAAAATTATAAACTAAAAAAATTAATAATAACATTTTTAAAATTATAAAAATTTATAAGTTATATAATTATAAAATGATAAAATATATAATTATAAAATCATAAAATTATATAATTTATATAATGAAATTTATAAATTAATATAAATAGTATGCAATATTTTTTAAAAAAAAAATAATATAATAAAATTATATACATTTATAAAATAAAAATTATATAAAAGAATTTTTATTACTCTTAAATAATAATATTTAAAAAAAATTAAAAATAATAATTATGTTAGAAGGATTATAAATTGATTGTAAGAAGAAATAAAAAAATTGTCATTTTTAAATATTCATATCCATTTCTAAATTATTTAAGTTTGTTGTGATTAGTTTAAATAAAGAGATTAGATGATTACTTGAGTAAAAAATTGTGAAATTACTTATTTATATTTTGATCACAATTACCTATTTAAATTGTACCAAATAATAAAATTATTTTTATTTAATGAAAATAAATAAATAATCTAATTAAAACTCACTAAATTTTCTTATGAAAAAAAGTGTATCAAGTTAGTATGTAACAATTTTGAATTGAAACCACTTATAGAAAAAAAAATGTCTGATAGATTTTTTTTTTCTCTTAAAAAGCCCAAAATTCGAAAAAATGGCTTGGTTTGAAAAAACTTGACCCAGCTAAAATTAGGAAAGAAGTCAAAATTGGCAACCTTGCCATGTCAGCAAGTTAGTACACGTGTCAAAATATGATTAGTTACTCCACGTAAACTCTTTCTTACCTGCGCAAAACCTGCAACCCCTCTGCTCTTATTAGAGAATTCACAAAGCTTCATTTTTCATAGTTCCTAGTGTCCAAATTTTTTTCTTTTATTTCAATTTTTTCTTTAAAGTTTCTTCATCGATTCAATATCTTCAATAATCTGGTAAATCTTCTCTCTATATTTTCTCTTTGATTCGCTTCCGCGAATTCTCAGAATAACAGATCTGAGTCATATTCTGCCTCTGTTCGATCTGCATTTTGCATAGGTCAATGTTTTCTGAATGTTTGCTTTGTGTGAATGTTGTGGTCGTCTTTGTTCCGATTTTATTTTTTATTTGTTAGGGTTTGTTCTTGAATACGTTTGACTTGGCTCAGATGTAGGTTGATCGCGTTTTCTCGCATGATTTGATTGATGTCTCATCTTGAATATTTTTTTTGTGTGATGATTGTTGGTATTGTGATTTTCACTGGTTGTCTGATTGGTTTGCCTGTATCATTGTAGTTATTTTTATTTTCCAAACCACAATGACATGCTAGGTTGCTAGTTTTTTTGAATTTTGGAATTGTTCAGTATCACCAATTTTGCCCATTTCCATTGAACATTTAAGCAACTAATTTAATTAATATTAGTTAATTAATAATATATAAAAACTTTCTTATGCTCAATCATGGGGGTGCATGACTAGTTTCTGGATGTGATAATCTTTCATTATTTCAGTTTTTTCCAGAGCTGAATCCCTTTTCTTTTTCCTTTTTTATATGATTTTTATTGTCACTATTTTACATGAATGAGTTGAATGCTCATAATCAAAATAATAGTAGAAACCTATGCTTTGGTGTTTTAATAGTTTCCTTATCCAGTTAACCTCGGTGTAGTAGTCTTGTACATATATACTCCATGCATCATAGGTTTTGGGGACCAGATCTCATTTGAGATTCTTCATAAAGACTTGCAATTGAAATAACTTCATAAAGACTTACTGTGTCATGTTGATTTTTGCATTACTTGATTTTTTTCTTCTTTTGAATTGTCATTTGGATGCAGAGGTGTGCTTTTGAATTACAATTTGTGTTTTCCCCCTCTTATCTTGGTTTTTGCCTTTTTATATTAATTGTCATTTGGATGCAGAGGTGTGCTTTTAAAGTACAATTTCTGTTTTTCTCCACTCTTATCTATGTCATATAACTTTATGGCGCAGGTTAGATTCTTGTAGTCTGACAAGATGGGAGGTGGGTTTAGAGTGCTTCACCTAGTCAGACCATTTCTCTCATTTCTTCCGGAAGTTCAGACTGCTGACAGGAAAGTGCCATTTAGAGAGAAGGTCATATATACTGTGATCTCTCTGTTCATTTTTCTCGTTTGCAGTCAGCTCCCTCTGTATGGAATTCACTCTACAACTGGAGCAGATCCATTCTATTGGATGCGTGTTATCCTTGCTTCAAACCGTGGAACTGTTATGGAGCTAGGAATAACCCCCATTGTGACTTCTGGGCTGGTAATGCAACTCTTGGCTGGGTCAAAGATAATTGAAGTGGACAACAATGTGCGGGAGGATCGAGCTCTCTTGTTAGTATCTTTCTGTGTAACTTATTTATTTTCTTGTCACATGTTTTTCACATTTTTTCTTTTTACAATACCTATGATTTAGTTGGTTGGTTTCGTGGCTATCAATTTTTAATGCATTCATTCATTTAGTGACATATGCAGTTTATTCTCTCGTGCACTGAGTTATATCTTATGGCTGTCAGTTCTTATGAGCTTTTACATATTTTATGAGGTTTTGCACTGTTATAAATGTTTCATATTGACATAATTTCTTTTCGTATTCCAGAAATGGTGCACAGAAGCTACTTGGCATCTTGATAGCTATTGGTGAGGCAGTTGCATATGTTCTATCTGGGATGTATGGTAGTGTGGGCCAACTTGGAGTGGGAAATGCAATCCTCATTATCCTCCAGCTCTGTTTTGCGGGTATTATTGTGATATGTTTAGATGAGCTCCTTCAGAAAGGGTATGGTTTGGGATCTGGAATTTCTCTATTCATTGCTACTAATATATGGTAAGTTTTATTATCTTTATTATTAGTAATAATTTAAATTGTTTATAATTTATTTCCAGCATTGATCTTGCGTCTCATAATAACAACTATTAGAAGAGTATGGCCTTTTATCAGAAAACTTATAAAAATTCTCTCATTATGTTAGTGAAAACATCATATGGAAAGCATTCAGTCCCACCACCATTAATAGTGGACGAGGAGCTGAATTTGAGGGTGCTGTCATAGCACTATTCCATTTGTTGATAACTAGATCGGACAAGGTTCGAGCCCTTCGTGAAGCATTTTATCGGCAAAACCTTCCCAATGTGACAAATCTGCTTGCTACTGTCTTGATCTTCCTAATTGTGATATACTTCCAAGGTTTCCGTGTGGTTTTGCCTGTGAGATCAAAGAATGCCCGTGGGCAGCAGGGTTCATATCCAATCAAGCTATTTTATACCTCCAATATGCCAATTATTCTTCAGTCTGCCCTTGTGTCCAATCTCTACTTCATTTCTCAGGTAGTGAAGTTTAAGGATGGTAAATTGTCATCTGGAGTAAATTTTCTTTACAGTTTTAACCAGATTTTATTGTATTTGTACAGCTTCTACACAGAAAGTACAGTGGAAACTTCTTTGTTGATCTATTGGGCAAATGGAAGGAGTCTGAATATGGAGGTGGTCAGTCTGCTCCTGTTGGTGGTATTGCATACTACATCACTGCTCCTTCCAGGTAAGAGACATGCGGCCCACTGTATTGTTTATGGTTTATTATAATGTAAAATTTGTGCTACTTTATTATGTCGATATGATCTAAAATTTCAATCAACTACATTTTACCGCCATTATTATTTGTTGCTAAATTTTCATTTTGGCACTTTTTGCAGCTTAGCTGACATGGCAGCAAATCCTTTCCATGCATTGTTCTACCTTGTGTTTATGTTGTCAGCATGTGCCTTGTTCTCTAAAACTTGGATTGAAGTCTCTGGTTCATCTGCTAAAGATGTTGCAAAACAGCTGAAGGTACGTACTGATTAACATGCATTTTTGTAAATTTATTATTTTGTTTTGTATATGCAACTTAAGCTCTTCAATATAATAACGAGCCCGTTTTCTCATCATTATTTAGTTTTGTATCTGCATGTTTGAATTCTTGTTTCCCAATTGAATTAGTACTGGAAATATACTCTTACAACACTTGAAGCAAAATAGATAAGAATCACAGGATTGGATATGAGCTAACATATTGTCTAATGTAGTATTTAGCCCTAACTTTTCTTTGGGCTTATCTTTCTAAATGGAGAAACCTCTTGTATTCCTTTTTTTAATAACCATGAGCCAAAAAAGTAGAGCTTCTATAAAAGCTAGTTAGAGGATCCTCTACTTTAAGAAGAGAAACCCAAAGCAGTTAGGCCACACACTATCTAAAATATTCAATTTTTCTAGCTTCACTGCAATTTTATTAGTAATTTTTTTGTAAGCTGGTAAGTCTGATCTTCAAGCACTCTGTCTCATCCTATGGAAATTGATCTTTTTTAAAACTCGTGAGCTGAATCTATTTTGATGCTTGTTAAAATTTCTGTTGTCATAATATAATATATTGGTTTTTAATTTACAGGAGCAACAAATGGTAATGCCTGGACATCGGGAGTCAAACCTGCAGAAAGAATTGAACCGATACATTCCCACTGCTGCAGCATTTGGAGGCATTTGTATTGGTGCTCTGACTGTGTTGGCAGATTTCATGGGGGCAATCGGTTCAGGGACTGGAATATTGCTTGCAGTAACAATCATATATCAGTACTTCGAGACATTTGAGAAGGAGAGAGCTAGTGAGCTTGGCTTCTTTGGTTTCTGATTTCTGCTTAGCATTTACTGTTGGTGAAGCAAATTCTCCTACCACACCAGCAGTTTTGCTGTGTATTGAGTACTGTTTGTAGGTTGTTTAACACAGTAAGGAAGAACTTTAGATTAGTTTTAATCTTTTCTCTGCCGAGGAACCCTTAGTATATCACTGTAAACGTTTTTTGATTTTCTCTGAATACACTTTGTTAATTTAATGTCAGTCTGATACTAGGGCTAAAACTGGATCTTAATTGATAGCTTAGTTCTAGACATTACCTGCTATTTCATATTATTTTTCTTGACGTGTGAAGCATTCATTTTTGACAAGAATCTTTCGTTGGAAATAGTACTAACAGATTGATAGTGCTGAGGTCGTGCTTTTTTTTAAGATTATAAACGTGGGCAGGTTGTAACAATTGACATTGTTTGTTGGGGAAAGTAAACATTCAACCTTGTCATTTCGTTGACCATGCAGCAACATTATTTGTGTTTTTTTTTTCTTAAAATAAAAAATTATTCAATGACATCTAACTCTTCTTTCTCCTACTCTTTGACTGTTAGTAGTTTGATAGTGTAGATGCAGTATGGCACTTTTGGAATGAATGTAGAAAAAAAAATGGTTTTGGAGTTAAAAAACAATAGCAAAAGGAAAGATGACTCTATTAGATCTGATGAGTTTCGATGTCGCAAGGGTTTAGGCTTCAACCATTAGGGGCAGAATAATTTTTGAAGTTCCTTTTTATACTATGAAACAATTGAATCTGAATGGTTGTTTAATACATTTCTTGAAGCACATGGAAGTAAAGACTCCTACTTTGTTCACCAATCAAGACCAAGGCACTTGGATGAAAAAAAGGAAGTCCTTTTCTATCTGACTTTAATGTGTGCATGTTTGAGTCATCTTGGAGTAAGTTGGTTATTAATTTTAATGTTAAGAAAATAATTTGGTGAAATCGATGTATGCTATCAAGTAAAAATGGGCGACAAGTTACATGAAAAGAAAGCATTGGCCTTTGTGAATGTGAAACACTCAACTTAGTGAAAGCTTGGATGCAAATTTTAAGGCATGCAGAAACCAGATGTTAATGTCATCCTATTCTTCAAACACTTGCAGAGTTGTTGAAGAGAAGTGGTATAATGAGTTAGAATGTGAATACGACTTTCAACATAGGTTTCTCAGGTTGAAATTTGGACATTCTCCAATGTTAGTGCAACTTGTACAAGAATATATGATTTTTGATATATTTCATCATGAATTTGACTTACTTTTAAAAGTTTGCAGAAAGGTGTATCTCAACTTTCATTTGAGTATGTAATCAACTTGGTTTGTGATGAAAGAGAGCATATAAAGTGTTATTTGACCATACTCAATTCTCCATATCATGCAGTAGTAGAAAGTTTTAGACTATTGGAATACTTTGTTTTCATCAATTAAAGGTATTTGAGGTGAATGATGTTAACCTTGTCCCCACTAAATACATCTTTAAAAGGGTATTGTAATTGACTTGATGAGAAATGAAGTTGTGGAAGATCTAAAACTTTCTAATACACACAAACAAAAGAACATCTTCATTGTAAGATTATAATATTAAATTCTAGGCCTTATAAGATCTCTATATTGGAGTATGCTGATGTGACATAAAAAAACAAGACTATGGATCATATGAATAAACAATTATTTTTCTATCTTGGAAGTATATAGTTATGCTAACAACCAAATAAAACATTAATGAGAATGTGGGTCTAAAAAGCATTGTAAACATCAAAACATTTCATTCATTGACTTAAGCAACAGTATGACCTGCAATTTCACCATGACCTGCAATTTCACCATTCTAAACAATGCATTGTATGCTTTTATTTGGCTATGGGTATAATATAATATTGTTATAGACTTTGTAGAATGGCAACATGAAGTAGCTACCTCAAAATTCAAATATCCTAATATTAAAATCAAATATACCTAAACTAGTGAAAGTAAAATATGTTGGATCAAGTGCTTACAATTAGGAAAAAAGTGACATAACCTTTAACAACTTAAGTATCATGATTCAATTGTGACTTAGACCACTGACTTACGTCACGAGACAATTGGTACACTCTACAACAAAATACATCTTTAGCCATCCAAATTAATGTTGAGACCCTAAATGGTCTAAGACCTTATAAACGGTCCTTTGAGACATTAGATGATCTATGACCCACTAGACGGTCGGATAACTAGAAGATCATTTGATGACTTTAGGTTTTGATTATTAAAAAAAGAACCTGAATGGTTTATTTGTGTTTTGAATGATCTAATAGTGTTTTAAACAATTACAGTATGTAGTAGACCCTCTGAGCATCTACAACTTTTGTTCATGACAAACGGTTTGATAGATTTTTCATGATAAACTGTTTGATGAACAAATTGAATGTGTAACAATTTGTTTAAAATAGTTAATTGTGAAAAACAAAATCTTGAAATACACTTGCTAAAAATGCATTTAATCAAAGTAATATAATCTTTGAAAATAAAAGATCTTTTATTATCTCTTTCATAATGATCTTGCTTAAACAAATTTTATCAATTGTGATATATTGCGAATATCTCTAAATGTTTTTTAGATAGAAAAGAAAATATGAAGTACTATGTTTTGAGCATCATGTATTATTCATAATGAAAAGATTTTTTAATTATGTTTCAATTTTTTTTTACTAACCCATATTTCAAATACTTTTGAATTAGTTTCTTAAATAGATTCGGAGAAAAAACAAATTAAAGGAATGAAAATCCAAGCTTTCTGTTATGAAACAAAAAGTTAAAAATATGAAGATATTGCAAATTTCAAACTTAACTAATTCAAATATCAAATAACAAATTTAAAAAGGTATACAAAAGGAATAAAGGTGAAGAACGAAAGAAAAGGAAAGCCAAATAACAAAGGATATAGAAATGATATTGCTGAAAATACAAGAGCCATAGTGAGCGTCTATTCAAGTTGTTAATGTGTTTAGTCTTTTGGATTGAGTGCTAAACCATTGTAATTCTTCATATTGTGAAATTATACACTTCTGAGTTCTTTTATGCTCTCTTTGACATTGTTCTTTGTTTTTTTGAGAGTTCTTATTCTTAGGGGGAGGTTAAGAACGTGTAACCTAGAAATGTGTGAATACTCGTTGTAACTAGAGATGTGCGAATATTAGTTATAACCTGGAGAGGTGAGAAAACTCGTTGTAACAAAGTGTTTTGGTTAGTGGAAGCTCTTAAGCAGTTTCTTCAAAGGACTGAATGTAGCCTGCATTTAGATGAACCAAGATATATTCTTGTGTGTTGTTCTTTTGTTACTTTTGATATTGCTCATCCTTTGTTGCTTACTTTATTCTTCTTGTTAAGGGATTTGTTAGGCGATCAACTAGAACGTCTGCCTAGATTATTTGATTAAATGATCTTTTAGACAATCTATCTTTATTCGCTCTGAAAAGAGTCCAAACTCCATTCAACCCCCCCTTTTGATGCTAGTTTCACCTACAACTAGTAGTACTTGAAGGTGCCACTTCATCTTCAGAGGTCACTTCTACAAAATAAAAAAATCAATTAATTATTTTTCAAAAAATATTCAAATATAAACCAATAGATCATTAATATAAATTCACCTTGCTCAAATTTATTGAGCTCTTTAGCATCCTTATCATAAGGCAAATAGAAAGACTTTCTTTTCAACCAATCTTGCATGCAAACAAATGGTTCTACTATTTTGGGATCAACAATTGTGATGAGGACTAATCACCCTTTATCCTATGCTAAATGAAAATTCTAATGTCATAGTAGAGATGACGATGACTAACATATCTAAAGCCCTATTTGTAAGGACATGAAATCTAGTTGAGTTTACTTTATACCAATTTAAAACATAAAGCTCAAATGGCTGATGTAAGGTTCAAGATCTTCTTTCATATGTTTATCAAGCTCTAATATATAATTAAATCTATGTCTAATGGATTTTAAATAGAAATTGATACCATGAGGATCATTATCTTCATCATCTAATTGTGGTTCTTGTTGGCTACATTGTGAACCCTCTTTAATACCTAGATAGATATTGTTTATAAAGTGCTTTTAAAGATGACAATAATGTTGACTACAATTGACTACTTGATCATGTTTAAATATATAGTCAATACAGTAAATAAAAAAAATCCAACTTGTTTATAGGTTCAAGAAAAAAATAATCAATAACAACATATTAATTCCATAACATTTTCTTTATTTTTATATTTATCTTTCACGTTCAATGGACTTTATCTTTTCATCATTACTCTCAAATCTTTTTCCAATGCCAAACACCTCCTTCACATACATATGACTAGTCACATAGGAAGAATTAGAAATATGCAATCTAGACTCATAAAACATCTTTAAAAATGATTTGTTTGAGCTAACGTGGTTCCAATATTCTTCTGATGGAACACTATGATTGTTTTTGAAAAATTTAACACCAAATTTCTTGTCTTGAATATCCAACAAATCAAAAGATATATTTAAATTTCAAGACTGTCTCTAACATTAGGTAAGTTGAATTCTACCTAGTTTTGAAATCGAGGCAAAGATGACCTTTGTAAGAAATTTTCTCTTGCTCTATGCATGCCTTAAACATAGTCAATCTTGTAGAAGATGACTTCACATATTTAATTATTCTTTGAATTCTCAAAATCAAACTACTAATATCTCTTAAGCCCTCCTTCATGGTCAAACTCAATATATGTGTACAATAACTCATATGAATGTATTCTCCCTTCAATACAAGACAATTCCATGATAACGTCCTTCTTCAAGGTATTGAACCCCAACATCACTTGATGTAGCATTATCCATATTAATACTAAGAATTCGCTTCAACTATCAATTATTCAAACAAGCCTATATTTTTAGCATTGATTTCTCATGTCCTAATATTTGAGTAAAATTTAAAATTTTCTTTTGAAGCTTCCAATCATTGTCAATAAAGTTTGCAATCAAATTATATAGTAGCTATTTTGGATTGAAGTTCATGCATTTGTAGTTAAACTAACCCTTCAACAATGCTTTGGTAGACTATTTTTCAAGTTCTTTTCTCCTCATAATAAAGTTCCCAAATTTCATGCCTCAGTTTACTACGTGATGGGATGCCAAATCGTGCTTGTAAGACCATAAAAGTCCATGAAAATCCTCATTCTCCACAAATTCCAAAGGAAGCTCACACTTCACAAACATCTTAGTTTGCTTCATTCGAGATGTGTTTTGGTCAAAGTTAAAAGTAGTTGGTGAATACATTTTGTTGCTGACAACTTTTTTGCCTTTTCATTACTTATCTGTTAGGATTATCATCACACATTGTCAAATGATTATACATGGCACCTATCCTAGCATTATAGTTAATCAAATCTCCACAATTACTTATATTTAACTTTTTTCCAAAGGATCTTGTTTATCAAAATTATCCCACACATTCAATCGACCTTTCCTATGTTCTACTGATGTTGTATTCATATAAGTGAGTAATGCAATATATGTTTCAGAAGCAATTTTTGTGAAACTTTCTATATTATCTAGAAATGTAGAATCCATCCAAAAGAGACCAAAGTAACAAAACACATAAACTAGAAACATCATAATGTTTCTTTTACTTTTTGTAGTATTTTAATATTGAGGTTGAAGAGGCTTTATCTTTTAATGATGCTTTGATTTTGTTTCCTAATGAAAAAAAGAAATCAATGTCAATGTGTGTGTATATATATATATATATATATAAAGTTGGATGAGAAGAAAAAATTAACAAAATTAAGCAACACCAAGTATAATGCTTCAAATGTTATACTACTTCAACTGGGTCAACTTTGGAGTAGTTGTTGGGAAAATAGATGAATCTTCATCAGTGTTCAAAATCTTAACTCTAGTTTGGATGTGAATTATAATTTACAATAGATTTTATCATACGCAAAAAATATGTTGTCAATCAATCATTGTTTGAAATACAAAGCACTAGTTTGGAAATCAAAGAAAAGCAAGTCCATTCATACCTTAAAGAATCTTAGGTTAAGGAAAAAAATTATGCTACCAATGAGTAAATTTCTTAGTAGCCTACCATGAGCAACCAATTAGATCAAAGACAATTTGAAAAATTATAAAAAATAAATAAAATTATACTAAATAATTTGGATATAAGAATACAAATTTCAACATTCAAGTCAACCCTATTACTTCATTGACAAACTCACTACCTTACGTCAGTGTGTTTCAGTCTTTTAAAAGAATCCCAACAAATTGACTACGAATAAGAATTCTAATAAAAATCTGAACGAGTGTTCCTTAACATTGGAAGTTTCACACATCTTATTTGTTTTACACTACTTTAAAGATTCATATTGCCTCCTATGAATTTCAAAAGTTATTGAAATGTTCACAATGTAAAAACTCATTTCTTCAAAAAATCAAATCAAACCCTCAAATCGCACAACCTCAAAAAAATAAAAGATCTTTTTTGAAAACTCACCTGGA
>Ga0123342_1005356_pt1 | contig 18660 bp, 18 predicted proteins | sample Turbeawhitnodule_FD_89960 | JGI IMG/M metagenome (GOLD analysis project Ga0123342, IMG submission 89960) | Root nodule microbial communities of legume samples collected from Mexico - Turtle bean Mexico white nodule | ecosystem: Host-associated > Plants > Roots > Nodule | place: Mexico: Nepantla...
CGATGCAAAGCGGTGGAACATTTGCATGAGCCTTTACAACGTATGACTTCCTTGCAGTCGTTGAGATTATGGGATCTTCCGAACGTCGAATCTTTGTCTGGGTGCTTTGCGAACCTTCCCTTGCTTCGAAGTTTATCGTTACTTCATCTTCCGAACCTCAAATCCTTGCCTGACTGCTTTGGAGACCTTCCCTTGCTTCGGAGTTTAATACTGCGGGATCTTCCGAACGTGGAATCCTTGCCTGACTGCTTCGGGAACTTTGGCTTGCTTCGTGAATTGGTTATTGGTGACTGTTCCAAGTTGACGTGTCTTCCTACGAGCCTGAACCTCAAAAGTTTGGAGAAAGTGGAGATTTACCATTGCCCTTCTTTATTTCTGAGAAGGGAACACCTTAAAAATCCATCTCCTTTCAGAAATTAAAGTCATCGATCAAATAACCATCCATAGGTCAAATCTTTTTTTTTTTAAATTAAAATAAGGTTCTTGTACTGTATAAAGTAAACTTTGTTTAAAGTGTGTCTTTGATTGATAAAATTAGTCACCATTTTACTGTTTTCGCTTTATCAATTCGTAAGAACATGTTGATCATACTAGATGAATTAATTACGGAAGGATGAATGTGATAAATTGATATAATTACAAATTTTGATGTTTGGAAGTTCCGTAAATCTCTTGCATGATCCATTTCGGCCGTTGTAGCATATGATTATCTTCTTATATAACCACCATGTGTGGATTGTTGGAACCCTTCGGATATCGCCAAAGATATTAAAATAGAGTGTTGTGGAAATTAAGTAAGAGTTGTTGAGATTACACAGTGAACATGCCTGTTCGGTTTCAGATCAGGGGAGAGTTTTGCGCACCCAAAAAAGAAATGGAAGTTGGACAATTTTCTTTGCAGTTTCAAGATGGTCCAGGTTTGGCGCCACCTAGATCAAAGGATTGTCTTCCTCCTTTTCCGGCAAACTTTTCAACGGCATTTCTGTTTTTACTCTTCAATATTTACTTGTTGGTTCTGATATCCTCAGATTATTCGATAAGTTCTTGTTGTATCTTGGAGAACTTGCGCAATACACTGCAGATAAGTCCTTACAAACAGTGATTACCCACGCCTCAGGAAATCAACATTGTTCATGTCCTAAAGCCTTATTTACTACAATTGTAGGTTAAATAAGCTAACAAAGTTTTGTTGAGAGGATTGAAGAGGATGTTAGAAAAAGCAAAGGGGACCTGGTCAGTAGAAGTTTCCAGAATTATGTGGGCTTACCACACCACTCCTTAATCAACAACAAAGGAGACTCCCTTCAGTTTGGTATATGGGTCAGATACCATGATACCAGTGGAAATTTAAGAGAGCTCTCCTCGCTTCCAAAACTTCGTTGTAAGAATACCATGATACCATGATACTAGTGGCTAAGTTGTTTGACTCGAAGCAAGGTAAGACGACCTAACTCGGTGTAAGAATGATCACTCGAGTCTAGGCGCTTTGCAAGTAAGTGTTGTAACTAAGTTGTTTAAGTGCATGGTAAGTCGGGCTAACTCGGTGAGAGCACGATCACCCGAGTTCAGGCGCTCTGTGAAATGATTAAATGATGCGTAGTGGAATTGTCTGCCTACGCTTACGATAATTGGGGTTAACTCGGAGCCCAAGTGAGTACCCGAGTTTAGGCACCCTAAGAGATGAATGAACCATTCTTGGCATAGAGTAAGACGATCAAGCTCAGAAAGGTGCAACTATCCAGGTAGGCGCTCTGCAAAGCAAAGCTTGACGATATCAATATATATGGCCCTTGGCCAAGTTGGTGAAATACATCTATGCACGTTGAGATTGAGCATAGGCTTCTCGTGGTTGTAGGTGTGTTGTTCATCAAAAGGTTAGTTCTTTGTTAAATGAGAATTTTTTTTGTTTGTCATGCTAGATTTGCCTAAACCGGATTCTTGTATCTTTATTACTCAAGACATAGAAATGAGTTAGCTTAAGTGTTAAATTCTAACAATGGTAGCTATACTTAAGCTAGTCGACGTTTGCTATATCATAAGTAACTTAAGCTAGTGGAAGTTTACTGTGTTAAAATTGTGGCATGCATTTACAAAGATTGTAAAGTAGCTATATATGATAAATCAATCGAAGGATAACGAGTAAAGAGCAGATAAACATAAAGGCGTTCAAATGATCAGGAAAGTTAACATGTACAGATCATTCAATGTTCAAATTATTCATCCCTTAATTGACCATCGACCACGGTTTTACCCGGGTCGAGTTGGGAGTAGTCAATCTCGGGGTGGAGTCCTGACACTTGTTCAATGGCTGCCTCAAATCCCACAAGGTAGGATTAGACAGCGTCTAACTTGAATGCCTCAGTTTCATTGGCAAAATCTTCATCTTTTCGGGCTAGCTCTCCTTTAAGTTTATCGACTTCAACAAGAGCTTGCCCTTTCTTCAGTTAGACGTGCAACCTCTTGGGTTTGCTTTGTTGCCTTCTTAGCCTTGTCAGCTAAAAGTCGCTCATTTTCTTGTTGCAAGCCTTTGGAATGCTTGAGCTCATTTTGTAGGCATTCCACTTCCTTGCGAAGCTCAACATTCTCTTGAGCCTTCAACTCCTCCGCCACCCTCCGATTTTTCTTTCTTGTTAGAGGCAAGCAACTTGTGGTGAAGGCTTGTCCAAATTGCTTTATGGCTTCACGAACCAAATGGTTTTCATCATAACCCATGAGCCTTTCCCTATCTTCATTGGGCAGAAGGGCCTTCTCAAGGTATGTGGGAACGTTAAGGCTTGGATTCCACAGGCTCTTCCCCTTGGAGCTCTCTGCTTTGCCTTCTTGGATGATCATCATATCGCGGGGCGGAGTTTGGCCTTCGGAAGGAGCAGCATGGTGAGAGGGAGCTCGCCCATCCAAGTGAGAGTGCTCAGTAAAGGCAGCAATTGCCTTCCTTTTTCTTATGAAGACAAACCCCGAGGTAGTTTCCTTGTCCTCTTCATTAGTTGGGGTTTGGGTAGCGGTGGCGGGAGCTTTTAGTTTTTAAGTTAAGGAATCCTTGGGCATCTTGGCAGCTGCCCTCATCATCTTAGGCATCTCTTCTAGCTATTTCTTATTGATCTTGGACAGCATCCTTCCTGCAAAGAAAACAAGAGATGGTTAATAACCATAGTTAAATAAGTCACACCAAGGGTAGGGAATGAGGAGTACCAGTATAAACCTTTAAAGCGCCAGGAGTGAACTTTTTGCTAAGAAGGAAACCGGTGTCGAAGACAACCTTCAAGTTCATTAGGAATTTGCAGATCTTCTAATCTGGTGGGGGCAGGTCTTCTAGGTGTCGAGCACTCTGGAATCGAGGTTCTTTGGTCCAATACAAAGGAAACTCATCCAGAAGGATTGGATCTCCTTTGATGGCTCGAATTTTAAGGAATTTACCTTTAAAGTTTTTATAAGAAGACTGGAAGAGGGCGAGCAAAGCTCTTCCAGAGACACTGTTTAAGGATACCCACATTTTGCGACCAAAGTGTTTGGCCTCAAAGAAATAAAGAAAACTTCCACAATTGGCGAAAGGTCGAGCTAAGAACAAAGAATGGTGAAAGCACGAATGAATTCCACCTATTCGGGTGTAGCTCGACAGGAGTTATATTGAGCTCAGTTAACAACTCTTTTTCAAAAATAGATAAAGGGAGGCGCAAAAGGACCTTTTTGAAAACAGTGACATAAAAATAACATAATAGACCATCGGGGTCTAGGGATTCATCACAACATACTGGCTCATCCTCCTTACACTGAATTATTCTTATAAATCTATCATGTTCTTTACCAAAATGACAACCATTTTTTTCTTAAAGCTACAACATTTTCACGGGAGATATAGGAGGAGGTTTCATCTAAAAGGTTTTGGGGTGCCCAAGGGTACAAGGTTTTGTAATCCATTGCAGATTATATCTAGAACAAGCACAAACACAAAACAAACACAAGCATTGTTCAGACCAAGCAGTATGAGCAATTTAAGAGTAAAATAAGGGCACATTCTAAAGTCATACAATGCAATCAGCAAGTAAGCAACAATCATCGACAGAAAATGATAAATACAGAGAGAATCCCAGCTCAAGCAATATGATAATAATATGAATGCTCGATGATGAGCTCAGGCAGTATAATCGGAAAGATGAATGCTCGATGATGGAGAAAGGTAAAGAGAAAATACCTATTACGATAAGTGAGTAAGAGGACGGAGTTTCTTTGCTACGGAAAATCTCGAGTGCGAGAGAGTTTATGGAGTGAGGAAGTGGAAGCGTGGAGAAGAAGTTTAGAAGTCTGAAAGGATTTTAGAGGTTTAAGAGAAATGAAACAGTTAAATGAGAATACGTTTTCAAATGTTGGCTTAACTAGTATGGGAATGCCAAGTGGTAACACTTTCCCACCGTTGATAAGGATGCCACGTGTACGCTTTGCGTAAAGTGTAGTGAGACGTTACGTCAGAAATGCTTCGTGTACCGTGCCTCACCTACCTTCTGGGGAAACCATCGTGTCAGCCACCAAAGCACTAGAAAGCCTCTTTGCCTAGTCAAGCTTGGCTCGAGCATGGGGTCTTGTGTACTAGACAGAGTACTCATGTGCTCGGGACCTCGGTCCAAGGGCGTGGGTATGGTTAGCTCGGTTGTTGGGCCCAAAGAGCGGATCATGAGCCCGACCCAGTTTCATCGGTAAACCTGGTGGAGAATAATTAAAATAGGGAAAATAATAAATTTGATCACATGTTAATATAAAGTTGTTAGTTAAATATATATGTCGATATGTATTAAGCTGTTTGAATAGAATATATGTGCATACATACAGAGTTGTTAGTTAAATAAATATACGCATAAAGTTGTTACATTGAATATATGGTGAGCACTCGAGAATAAGGGTGCACGAGATTTTTTTCTGCTGTTAACATCGTGAGTAAATGTGCCTATAGGCAAAATATTGTTTTTGTTATGCTTTTCAGTTGAGATTATATTCTCGTTAGAGAAAGCTGTTAGAGATAATTATAAAAAGGGCTTGAGACCCCCAGTAAATGTATGTTGTTTCTGAGTACTAGAGATTAAAATTGATTATTATTTTGTATGTTCTCACTGACTTGGTCGTCGAAGTGTGATCAATAGGTAGAGCCCCCTCTATTTCAACGGAGCGTTGTTCTAGTGCACCAGGAGGAGACAGACTAGAAACAGAGTTTGCCCATCTAGTCAAGTCGGGGTCAACCGGCGAGAAAAAGTATTATTCAAACTTTCATCATCATGTTCTTTTTTAAAAAAAAAAAACTTCTTTTGGATACTCAAAAATGCAGTATCCATTTCAATGATCATGAGAGTTTGAAACATACTATATTAAACTTGTTCCCTATACTTATTTTTTAGAGGGCTGACTAGCCCTAGAGAAATTTTCTTTCTCTCTACTAAACTCTTCCCTATACTTATTTCTTTATTTCTCTTTATTTTCTTTATTTTGTGAGACCCTAGAGTTTCACTTGGATGGGTAACCCTCCCTCTTCAACAAGAATAATCTAAACTGGGGTAATTATATATATTGTGGTGCTCATGGAAAACCTTTTTACTTGGAAATATGGAGAATAGGGTTTCCTATACGATTCTTTATTTTTATCATACCTTTTCCCTTGTTTGCTCGTAGGTTTATCTTGGTTTTCCAAAAATTGAGCAAACATATTTTTGAGATTAGAGATTTCTCTCCTAGTATCTTGCATTTCCATTTTAAGCTTTTTACGCCTACTAACTTTGGAATCTTTTGTCATATACAAATGATTACTCATGGTGGACTCAAAGAATACTCAAATATTTTTACAAAAAGATTTTAAAGCCCAACAAGATTAATGAAAGGTTTTCACAAATATGTTTATACATTTTCATAAAGGAAATGAAATTTACAAAAGCTAATATATTTTTGTGGTAGTCACCTAAAGATTCTAAAGAGAGACTAGCTCCAAGTAGACTCCCAGGAAAGACAGGTAAGTCATTAAGACTAGTTAAGTACCATGTCTTTGCTAGCCAGAGTGTTCCTTAAACAGTCTTCACAAAGGGCCCTTCAAGTAACTTCCAAAACAATTTTCAAAAACTACTAATTGTGTGTTGGTGAAGATGCAAATGAACCTATTAAACCAAAGAAAGGTTTAAAATATACTAAGAAAGGAAACTCTCCTAATACCATGGAGACCTATTAAACAATAACAAAATTGAAATAGTAAAGCAAAGTAAATGAAAGTGAGGTAAACTAGGTGTTTCCTAATAGAAATGCAAATGATTTATAAAAAGTATCTAATGATTTATGAATTCAATACATCCTGTTTAGTAGAAAGACGTATATTCCTTGCTAATTATCAGACAATTACACACTTCTAGACTAATATGAAATTACTAAGAAATTGTTCAATGGAATTGCCCAAGAGAAACTTTTTCAAACACTTGAAAGACTAGAAAAATAAATCAAAGAAAAATAAACTTCAAATGTTTCGTAGTATACACCAACTCAAATTTTAACACTTTTTCTTGAACTTTTTGGATGACTCTTGATGTGCTTTGCATCCAAACTATTCAGCTCCTCTTTGGACTCTCATCTTAATAACACGCTAATAGTCACAAGCAAGCATAGAAAACAATAGCTAGCTGAAATTTTGGTTCAACTTTTTCATATTGTGTATTACACTTTTCTCTAAGAATTCCAAGAAACACAATCAAGAAAAGCTAATTTGAAAAGACTATACTCAAAACTCAGATTTATATTACGATAATACAAAAAATAAATTCCAAAAGATTACAAGCAAAAATTAAAGCACAAGAAAAATGGATGGAACAACAAAAGGACTAGATCAACATTTGGCAAGAAAGTGTCCCAGATTTATGTAAAATGTTCTAGATATAGTTTTGCTCTAAAATTCTAATAGGATACAACTAACATATGAATAATCATGATCCCAAGATTTCAACTCAAACAGATCACAAAGTTATTTTTAAAAATTCAAAAACCGAGAGCAAAATGTTCTCGTTCAACCTCTATTTTTAGCACTAAACGTCCTAGCTTTTGAGATTTATCATTTTTTTTTCAAATTAGGATGGGTCTTTATAACCCAAAATCAAGAACATATTGAAGAACCCAAATATAAAATTTTACTTTATTTGGATACGTATTTTGGTCACAATAATTTTTTCAATCCAGAACATCTACACAGAAAACTGGAAACGAAAAGAAACCTATAAAATCCAATGAATTTGAACAATTAAAAGGAGAAATATGACAAAACAAAACCAAATCAGATTTTTAAATCAAAAGAACACAAAAACCCAACAATTAAAATGATATAAAAGACCAAAACAGCAAGAACAAAATAGTACAACATTAAGAACACAAGAACACTAAAATGGGTTTGATTATTCGGTTCAATGAATGAATTAGCAAGATTTTAACCGATTAAAATTAAAAACATCAAGATTAAACATTGGAAACACAAAAATAAATGGTATAAATTGAAACAAAACTCAAGAGACATAATGGGGATGGTTCAGACAAAAAGAACACAAAGAACAACCAAATAACTATTCTCTTTTTTATTTTTGTTGAAGAAATGACTATCAACTAATGGAGTTCTCCTTGGCTCCTTCTACAGTTCTCCGGTTTGGAATGATTTTGTTGAATGGCGAAGACATACAATGAGATATAGGATAAAAAAATGCATGACAAAATGGGTTTGGAAGAATGGGTGTTGTAGAAGAATGGTGTTATGAAGGAAGTTAGCCAACATTCTAGCTATCTCTAAGGCTTCTACACTAAAGAGTGAGAGTAAGAGAAAAGAGAGACTTGAGAGAAATTTTAAAAGCAAACAGTCAAAAATTCATTACACAATTCAAGTCTAAGAACTACACAAGAAAAGTTCTCTATTTATAAAGCTAGAAGTCTCTAAAGTGACTATTAGAACTATCAAAAACTCTCCATTCATGGAGTGATATGTGGCACCTCAAAAACTCTCCATTGGTGGATTTCCATGTGGCAATCCATGTCAACAAAATCTCTCCATTAACAATTTGACATATGGCACAAGGGAGAGAAGAAGACAAGGAAGGAGGCACCTGATATGTTCCAAGAAGAAGAGGAAAAGTCATTTGTAAAGAAGGAAGGAAGGGAAATGGAAGGCACCATCTTAGAAGCTTTTGTGGCGCCTTGTGTGTGCCATGTAGGCATCCCTCTTGACCTCTCCAGAGTACTACAATCCTACATTAAAATGGCCCAAATAGAAGACCCAAAATTCCTATACAAAATTTAATGACTGAAATTAAAAACTATCTACTCTATACAATTTTTACAACGCTTCAGAAGGAGATTTTTCTATAAAAGGTTTAGGTGGTTATCATGGTCCTTCATTAGAATTAATGCAATTAAAGAGTTATTGTTAAGTACCAACAACTTGGAAAACCGTCTTGAAAACCCACCTGTTGATGGGGAAGAATCAAATACTTAAATACTCTACTCAACAACTCGTAGTACTCTATATGGGACTTGGTTAATACTTGAGTCCTATCATAACACTATCCTTAGGAGTTAAAATGTTGACAACCTCGACAAGTGATTCCAATTCAAATTGACATGGGTGTTACAATAATTTTAAGAATTTCTCACTATTGAAGAGTTACGGAAGGGAATAGAGAATTATGCGATGAAGATAGAATTATGAAGTTCTCTTATTCTAAAATTTGCTACAAGAATAATCTATTACCAAAATATTTTATTATTTTCCAACAATACAATTACTTAGTTAGTTAAAGAGTAACTAATATAATTGAGTCTCCAACAATACAATTATACTACTACATAAACTATTACAATTTGAAATTTACTTTTTCTTTCCTATCAAAATGGAAACATAAACTAAGATACAATAAACTACTCATATATTCTAATATATGTTTCGTACTGGATGGACGTGCTTGGGTCTTCTGCCCAAGCACTAAAGTGTAGTAAGCTCGATTAGATAAGTTATATTCAGCTCGACCTGGTGCAGGTATGGGCCCAACGACACGTTGCGAGGTCAGCCCAGATGTTTGGTAGTCTATACGAAAAAGATAATTAAAGAAGGAATAACTGAATTAGTTAAATCATATATATATATTTTAAATACAAATAAAAGTTGTTAGGGACATGGCATTGCACCTGAAGATAAAGGTGCACGTTAACAGAATGTTCTTATTGTTGACTTATAGTGTTAATATTATATTCTTGTTGTTGAAATAATATTCTGCTTGATGAAAATTATTGAAGGAATGTCTATAAAAGGGGTTTAAGACCCCGAGTAAAGGTACATTTTTTTAATACTTTAGACTGAAACAAATTTTATAGTTTGAATGTTCTCACTGACTTGATCGTCGGAGTGTGATCAACAGGTAGAGCCCCTTTCTATCACAAAGCACTAACATCTCATAACGTCCATTGAAGACAAATGAAGCGGAGCTCACCATCTAGTCCGATCGAGGTCAACTAGCAAGAACATTTGGCGCCCACCGTGGGGCCTGATAAAACTTCATCCCACCCACATTTGCGATTGAGCATCCTACGAGATGAGAAGAACGAGGCAAGAACCGTTGGAATATGAAGGAAGCGAGGCCCCCGCCTTGCAACAAATCATCGAGGCATGAGGGCTCTCCAGGAGGCAAACGAAGAATATCGACGAGAGCATGAACGAATTCGAGAAGAAGCCAAGGCATAGTAAGAATGACTACAAGTAGAAGCCCGAGCTGACCAAGAGCGCCTTCAGGCTCACCTTCTGGCAGAGATTGAGGCCTGCCAAATAACTATGGAAGAGCATGCACAAATCAATGAGGAGTTGCACAAGACCAATGAGGAATTGCGGAGGAGCTTGCACCAACAATGTCGACGTCCCGCCTGGGAACGTTCCCCAAATTTGTCATCAAGGGATGACCCCAAGTCGTTCTCTCAGCAAATCATGGACGAGCCTGTGCCACCCTATTACATAACACCCAAGACTGTCTTTTTCTTTGGTGTAGAAGATCTTGAAAGTCATCTAAAGGCGTTCAGGGCTCAAATGATCATCAATGGGGGGTCTGATGCAATTCGATGTAAGATGCTCATGGGAAAATTCACAGGGAAAACTCTGCAATGGTTTAAGGGGATCCTAGATGGACACATAACCTCTTTCCCTAAATTCTCTAAAATGTTTAAAGAGTAGTTCTCGGCCAATAAGGTCAACCCTCCACGATTGTGTGATCTATTCAATGTCAGACACAATGAAGGGCAGTCGCTTACTTGAATAGATTTTGTGCAATCTCAATAAGACTTTGAACTCAAGATGAAAAGATGGTGGTCGTCACTTTCGTACAAGGGATGACAGCAAGCTCGTTCAGCGATTCACTAAATAGGAATCCGACAGAGACGTTATCCGAGGTGCGTGAATGAGTTACCCTCCATATCGAGGCTGAAGAGGTCGTGCTCAGGAAAAATGGCAACTCCTGTCAAAGAAGCCCAGTCACAAGGAAAATAGTCAAGATCGTTCCATCAGGAGCAATGAAGCATCCACCGAGAAGAGAAAGGATATGAGGTATGTCTCGTATGTCTCAAAGAAGGATGAATCTAAGACAAAGGCCAGTAAGGAGACGATGATTAGACCTAGATTCTGAGTATACTATAAAAAGCTGTTAAGCATGCCAGGGGTGGCGGATAAGCTAAAATTTCCCCAAAAGACAAATCGATTATTGGGATCATGTAGAGATGCTTGGTGCGATTTTCTCATGGCATTTGGGCATAGCATCGAATGATGCATAGCCCTAAGTTACCAACTGACTAGTTTAGTCAAAGAGGGTTTCTTGAAGGAATATCTCGAGACCAACCATGAGGAACCAAAAGAAGAAGCTATAGCCTTGGATCAAACACATGAAACTCCCATCCAAGGTGATATAATCCAAGAACACAAAAAGATGACCAAGGACTCAAGAGACAATTCACACAGTGAGCAATCATCTCAGCAAACAAGTCAAGACCCCACCAAAGATCCGACAAACCTTATCCGAAGAAGAACACGACATACACCAGAACATCAACTGTTCTTTCTTCTAGTCTTCTTAAAAATAAAAACATGTTGTAAATAATTTGGGCTCACATTGGGGTTCCAAATAGTATAATAGGCTAGAGTAGGTTCATTTAGCATAATAGGAGGGTGTATTTATCGTTTTAGCTTGTGCCTAGTCCATTAGGGTTAGAATGTAGCCCTAGCTTCTAGAAACTATGCTTAAGGGATGGTTTTGACCAAGGTTAACACCGTAGGCAGCCCCTCTCCCCTTCCTTTTCTACCCCTCACTCATCTTGCCCTCCAAATCACTCCTTCCTATATAAAGGGTTCCTTCCTCCATGTATTGACACATTGAAATTTTAAGTAAAGAAACTCTGCTTGAGTGAATTGAGAGTCTGAGTACTCTTTTTATCTGGGTCTTATCTTAGGTGGGTAGTATCCTAAGTGGCGACTCTGGGTCTTATCTTGAGTGAGTGACATCTCAAGTGGCGGCTCTTGCACCACGCATCTTGGAGTCCCTTTGCTCCAAGTGGCGTGAATTCCCCTTTCTAATCCATAAGTTCTTTTCATCCCTTCATTTTTTCCTTCTTTATTTGCACCATTATCCATTTCCATTTCATGTTTTTTAATGTACCTTCCATTCGGTCATTCTTAATCATTTTAGTCTTGTTTCGTTTCCTTTTTTATGTTCTCTTCAATTCCGCACTTTTTTATCATTGTCACCATATTATTGTATTTTTCTCTTTGCCCTTGTGAAGTGAACTTTCACACTTACTTAACCACTTGGTTAAGTTCGTGTCCAGTGGAGATCTTATTAGGGTTCTCACCTTTAAATTGCTAAAATCCAAAATCTAAACAAAAGTGAAACCTTTAAAATGTGCAATCTAAAATCAACTCACATCATGTGGTATCAAAGCATGGTTCAACTTGTGCTTATATTGCTGAGTAGATATTCTGCCTTTATATTTCTGCACATTTTAAATTCTCGCTTTTATATTCAAGCAATTTAAATTTCGCCTCTAAATTCCTGTCATTTACAATTTTCGTATTTTTATTCATTAAGCACTTTAAATTCCGCTTTGTGAATTACATTTTCTGTCAATTTTTTTTTCTCTTATCGCTTTTGCTTGCGTATGATGTTCTTAGTGTTCTAGGAGTCTTTCATCTTTTTGCTTATTTTTATTTTAATTGTGAAGAACTAAAACCAAATTAGAAGTTGTTAGAGTAACGGTTGATTTAATTCCAAGCGTTCATATAGCTTGAATCCAGTATCTTATCTTTTTTTGAAAATTGAAAAGTGAATCTCATCTACATGCACAAAATCAAATGAAAACTTGAATTCGTCAATCTAGGACAAAAAAAACCAAAAAAAAAAGCAAAAACAACACAAAATGTTTCAAGTGCATTCACTTTCAACCTTTCACTTACAAAAAGGGGTTCTAACTATTTGACAAATTGTTTTTGTAATTGTGGAGTTTAATCCCACTTGCTTTCTCAATTTCTAAAACCTTTCAAATCTTCATAATGAAAGTTTAAGTAAGTTTCCTTGTGTCTTTTTCGTGCTTTTCTTGTTTGTCTTGTTCAAAGTTTTGTCTTCACCTTAATTCCTTTTGGTTTCGCTTTCTCTGTTTTAAAGCTTTTCTTACTTGTCTTTCTTTGGTTTTTTATGTGTTTTTTGGGGGTACGTTGGTGAGCAAGTGTAAGAGCTTTGTCATCTTTCACTTGAGGTGTTGCTGCAAGTGTAAACCCTTTTGAGTGCGAATCTTTCTTGAGTGATACATGAGAGTGAGAGTTTAACTTGTAATTTTTCACTAATTGTTTGTTTCCTTGTGTAAAATTATGGCTAATTTGTCTTCAGGTGAATCTTCAAAGCTGCAATCACCTCAAAAGGCACATCTTTTGGGAGAGCTTGCGGATGCTAGAAGACGAATGGCCCACAACAACGAGGAAATAAGGCAACTAGCGAAAAGGTTGCAAAGATTAGAAGAGGCTCAAGTGAGACAAACTCGAGAAAGGAGATGGGAGTCGCGTAGAGCTACTAGAAACTACAAGCACTATGGGAGTCAAGAATACGACTAATATTGGAGAGTGCATCACTTTGAAGAGAGGCGTCATCAACACCAACCACCACAACCTTCTTTTACGTTTGTAAAATTACCTAGCTTTAGCGGAGAATGTGACCCCAAGGTTGAATCACAACTTTTAAAGAAAACATCTTTCAAAAATACTCATAATGATGGCTTCTATAACTCAACTTGGAAGGGTAAAAATTAATTTTCAAAACAAGATAATCCTTCCAACTCTTCTAAAGAATCCAGTCCACAAAAAAGAACATCCTTCTCCTTCTAGGACAAAATCGCCAACCAAAACCTCAAGTACTAAATGTTTTAAATGCTTAGGTTTTCGGCACATAGTTTCCAATTGTCCAATAAAACGAACCATGATGGTTAAGGGGGAGATAGTCATAAGTGACCATAGTGATCAATCTTCTCGATATAACTCCCCTTCCCCTTCAAAATCCCCTAGTGAAAATGAATGTGAATTTTCTTGTGAATGTGACTTATTGGTGATAAGGTGAATGTTGGGAACAATTCCAAAACATTTAGATGACACACAATGAGAAAATATTTTCCACACCTCCTGCCTTATAAACAACAAGTTATGTCCCATGATAATAGACAGGGGTAGTTATGCTAATGTGGCAAGTACAAGAGTAGTGGAGAAGCTTGGATTACCTGTTATCTCTCATACAAAGCCCTATAAACTTCAGTGGCTTAGTGACGAAGGAGAAATCATGGTAAATAAACAAGTCCTAATAACTTTTGATATAGGAAAGTATCAAGATGAGGTTTTATGTGATGTTGTGCCAATGGAAGCAACACATATTCTTTTGGGAAGGCCTTGGCAATATGATAGACGAGTTCTACATGATGGTTTGACCAACAAAATGTCTTTTAACTTCCAAGGGCATAAGTTTATCTTAAAACCCCTTTCTCCCAAAGAAGTTCATGAGGACCAAATAAAAATGAAAAACAAAAGAGAAAATGAAAAAGACAACGAAAAAATAGATAAATCGGGTCACAATATATCACCTTACATTGCAAAAACAATCATGTTGACCCATGCCGAACTGCACCTCTAAGGTGTTCTTCTTCCTTCTCTTTTTCATTACCCAATAAATCTAAATACTTGACATCTGGGACATTGAAGTTTTGGGATGAAATTCAAACCCTTCCTAAAGGTTCTCACCTTCTAAGAGGATTTTCATCAAAAAGTTCTTTCATCCCCAAATATTCTTTCCCAACTTGGCTTGTATCTAGAACTTCCTCTTTTGAACTCCCCACGCTTTTGGAACATCAGTTTACTTCACATACCACAATTCGCAATATCTTATATGTGAACAAACTAACTATGTTATCTGCAGGAGTTCTAAATTTGAGGTCGAATTCTCTCCAACTTGGAGGGCATAATATAATCCAAGAAGACAAACAAATGACCAAGGACTCAAGACACAATTCACACAGTGAGCAGTCATCTCTGCAATCAAGTCAAGGCCCCACCAAAGATTCGACAGACATTACCAGAAGAAGAACGGGGCATACACCAAAACATCAATTGTTCTTTCTTCAGGTCTTCTTCAAAATAAAAACATGTTGTAAATAATTTGGGCTCACTTTGGGGGTCCAAATAATAAGAATATGCTAGAGTAGGTTCATTTAGCATAATAGGGGGTGTATTTATCATTTTAGCTTGTGTCTAGTCCATTAGGGTTAGAATGTAGCCCTAGCTTCTAGAAGCTATGCCTAAGGGATGGTTTTGACCATGGTTAACATCTTAGGTATCCCTTTTTCCCCATTCTTTTCTACCCTCACTCATCTTACCCTCCAAGTCACTCCTTCCTATATAAAGGGTGTCTTCCTCCATGTATTGACACATTGAAATTTTAAGTAAAGAAACACTGCTTGAGTGAGTTGAGAGTCTCAGTACTCCTTTTTCTCTGAGTCTTATCTTGAGTGGGTAGTATCCTAAGTGGCGACTTTGGGTCTTATCTTGAGTGAGTGACATCTCAGGTGGCGACTCTTGCATCACTCATCTTGGAGTCCCTCTGCTCTAAGTGGCGTGAATTCTCTTTCTAATCCATAAGTTTTTTTGATCCCTTATCTTTTTCCATCTTTATTTGTGCCATTATCCATTTCCATTTCATGATCTTTAATGTACCTTCCATTCGGTCATTCTTTATCATTTTAGTCTTGTTTTGTTTCCTCTTTTATATTCTCTTCAATTCTGCACCTTTGCATCATTGTCACCATATTATTGTGTTTTTCTCTTTGCCCTTGAGAAGTGAACCTTCACACTTACTTAACCACTTGGTTAAGTTCGTGTCCAGTGAGGATCTTCTTAGGGTTCTCACCTTTAAATTGCTAAAATCCAAAATCTAAACAAAAGCGAAACCTTTAAAATGTGCAATCTAAAATCAACTCACATCACATGGAAACATAAACTAAGATACAATAAACTACTCATATATTCTAATATGTGTTTCGTACTGGTTGGACGTGCTCGGCTCTTCGGCCCAAGCACTCAAGTGTAGTAAGCTCGATTAGATAAGTTATACTTAGCTCAGCCTGGTGCAAGTATGGGCCCAACGACATGTTGCGAGGTCGACCAAAATGTTTGGTAGTCTATATGAAAAAGATAATTAAAGAAGGAATAACTGAATTAGTTAAAGCATATATATATTTTTAAAACAAATAAAAGTTGTTGGAATGACATGGCACTCGAAGATAAAGATGCACATTAACAAAATGTTCTTATTGTTGACTTATATTGTTAAGATTATATTCTTGTGGTTGAAATAATATTTTGCTTGATGAAAATTGTTGAAGGAATGTCTATAAAAGGGGTTTAAGACCCCGGGTAAAGGTACGCTCTTTCTGAATACTTTAGACTGAAACAAATTTTATAGTTTGAATGCTCTCACTGACTTGATCGTCGGAGTGTGATCAACAGATAGAGCCCCCTTCTGTCACAAATCAACAACATCTCAGAGCATCCATTGAAGACAAATCAAGCGGAGCTCACCATCTAGTCCGACCGAGGTTAACTAGCGTGAACATGTTTATTTCTTGAATTTTGGTTTTGGAATTTTGACTATTCTTAAATCATTTAATGTCTTTCGTATCAAACTAACTATAGTCGTAGGTGGGTGGTACCTTTTTCATGGTGCATGAGACCACCTTGTATAAACAAAAAATGTATTAAAGTTGGACACTAAAGTTGATTTGTATTAGGTAATTTGGAGTATAAAAATATACCTTTTTGCTAGTGGGAAACTTTGATTGGCGACAATGTCCTCAATAGCTAATGACTCGATTATTGAGGAAAGGATTTTAATCCATTCCCAAAAGCATACAACCTGCTATGTTGTCTTGATAAGAGTTAATTCCATGATCTATATATGTTTTCTTCTAGTTTGCTAATGGTTAAACACAAAATGAGTTCTTACAAAGATTTTAAGGATGCAAAGAAATTTAGTAGAGTTTTAGCACTTGCAAGTAATGACTCTTTTCTCTTCTTCTCTTTGAAACATGTCTTTATATAGGCTTGAAGAGTGTTGTCGTTGCAATCTCTTTTATAATTTTTAGTAGCTTTGAACTCATATATTCTTCTTCTATCTTCTATCAAGTTTGAACGTTAAGAAGCATTAGATGCACTTCATGAAACATTAATTGTTCTTCTCTTCTTCATGCAACATCCTTGATAGTTGAAAGTACATATATTCCTCGGTAACAAAACCTTTTGCACAAAACTATGGTAAAAGTGCACACTGTATTGGACATGTAGTTAGGTCAAGGTTGAAATACGCTTATGTCAGAATAATTGATGAGTAATGTAGATTTTAATACAATAATCGAGCAAAATCCAAGCAATGTTTTAAGAGAATATATCTAAATATATAATAAATAACTCTTTGATGGATTTGGTACAAATTATGAATAAATATAATTGTTACAAACCATAGGAATTACTTAATTACAATGAATTATTTGGAAAATGAGACAAATTTTATTTGTAAGATTAAATGCGTTCTTGGTCAATTCAAGCTGCGGCCATATGAGGATGTGCATTTATGACTACATCATCCGGAATGAACTTACCTCAAAACCAGTGTGACTTCCAAACTTTATTCATTTCTTCAATCCCAACATTTCTTGTCTCGGGCAGGAACAAGGCGACAAAAATGGTCATGATGAGCACAAATCCAGCAAAGAAAAAGAAAATACCAAACTTCAAGTGACAAAGCATGGTTAGGAAAACTTGAGCAATAACAAAGGTAAATAACATGTTTACAGCAACATTGGTGCCTTGACCTGCAGATCGAACCTCAAGAGAACATATTTCACTCGGAACCAACCACCCTAGTGGACCCCATGACCATGCATATGCTGCAACATATGCACATATAAAAAATAAGAGAACAGTAGCTTCTCCATTACTGAAATGTCCTTCACCACTCACTCCAAACTTCAAAGCAATCATGACTCCAACAGCAAGCTACAAACAATTATTATGGCCTTCAAATTATTTGTTCATGCTAACAAATGACTTAAGACATAAAAATGTTATTCTTAAATATTAAAATAACATACATTGTTTATCGATTAAGATAAGGTTTTTACCTGATAAATAAGCATTTGAATGCCACCTTCGAGGAACAATATCCTTCTTCCAAACTTATCCACTGAGAAAATAGAAACAAAAGTGGCAACCACGTTAACACCTTCAGTGATAACAGAAGACATAAGGGAAGTATCGTTACCAAATCCTAAAGTTTTAAATAGTACAGGTGCATAAAACATTATCACATTGATGTCGGTGAATTGTTGGAAAAATGGAATGATAGAGCAAAATGTGAGTTGAGGTCTATATTTTGGTTGTGTAATGTTCTTCCATGGGTGTTCCACATCTTTGGCTATTTCAGTGGCATCAACAAGGGCTTGAAACTCCTCGTCAACATTATCCATACCACGAATCTTTTGCAACATTTTCTTAGCTGCTTCTTTCTTACCTCTTTCAATTAAGGAGTTAGGGGTGTCCCCTAAGAAAAAAGATCCTACACATAACATGATTGCAGGAACTGCGCCAACACCTAAAGAAATTCTCCAACCAGATTCTAGTTTGGAAGTGCCATAATTAATGAGATTTGCAACCAAGATGCCAATTGTGATCATCATTTGAAATCCAATGTTAAATGAACCTCTCATCGATGTTGGAGCCATTTCAGACAAATACACAGGTACAGACTATTGGAAATAATAATAATAAAATAAAAGGAATGTTAAAAATAGTTTAATCATGAAAATTTCTCCATATTCATATAACCAAATTTGAAAGCATTGACAACCACAAAGTCTCACCTGATTACAATATCCAACGCCAAAACCAAGCAATAAACGACCTATGATGAGCATTTTGTTGAAGATGGTTGCTGCCCCTTCAAGATTGTGTTTGATGAAGACTTTTATGTACATTTCATGTGTATTTTGCTTTGCTTTAAGTGTGTCTTAGGTAGTGCTTAGAGGTTGTCTAAGAGTGGGCTTTTTGCTGAGTAA
>Ga0123342_1005357_pt1 | contig 18658 bp, 16 predicted proteins | sample Turbeawhitnodule_FD_89960 | JGI IMG/M metagenome (GOLD analysis project Ga0123342, IMG submission 89960) | Root nodule microbial communities of legume samples collected from Mexico - Turtle bean Mexico white nodule | ecosystem: Host-associated > Plants > Roots > Nodule | place: Mexico: Nepantla...
CCTCCTTCACGTTCTAGACGCTCACCTTCACGTCCTAGACGCTCACCTTGGTCTTGGTCTAGACGCTCTCCTTGGCTTGGGCCTTGGCTTCCTTGGGTAGGTGTGCTTGGCCCTCCTCCATCAGGATAGGAGACGGTTGGACGGTGGTGAGAGGAACCGAAACCCCAGGATTGGAGAGAGTGGGCGGAGACGCGGCGATGGCGAAGGCGCGGGCGTGCTAGAGAGAGGTGCCCACGTCCCTGGAAATCCCGTGAAGACGGGTGAGAATATCAGTTAGCCTGGCCCATTTTTCTTCGCTCAATACCATACCTGCGTACAAATTTCAGAAGGAATACAGAGATAAAGCATGCGAATGTGCGGAAGAAGAACGCGCAAACGCGACATTATGATAACAAGAATCAACACCTCCTAGAGTTTAGGGTTTCTTGAATCAAAGGAAACACAGAAACAGAAGGTGATCGGTGCAAAGATTAAGTAACACAGGGAGTTATCCAAAACCAGAATCAGTAAACAGGTGTGAATGGGAATCAGGGTTCATACCTATGGTCGATAGCGAGAGAAGGCAGAAATGCGTAAAGGAAGCGCGAGAATGGTTGAGGAAGAAGGCGAAACGGTCAAAGAGTTTCGGAGAATGATGTAACAAGCGATTAGACGCGTGCGTTTTCAAGAGTTTAAAAGCAAACAAATAAGCGTAAGCGACATTAAACCCTAGTGGTTGATCAAAGACATGTGTGCACAGATAAGACAGGCCCAGAAAGACGTCACTTTGGCACCGTATTTACATCCTGTCGCACAGAGCCATGTAGGTCACCCAGGGCAAGGACTTAGCCTCTTCGTTGAACGAGTTACAGCTCGAGACTGGGGGCTTGTGTACCGACCGGTCCCTGAGCGTTGACTGACCACTGGTAATGTTGGTGCCACGTAAGCGGGTCCCACGAGTAGTGCAAGCCAGTACCCCGCAAAGCACGTGCACGAAGGAGCCAAGAGTGGTCAGACATTGGTCATCAGGATGTACCGACTTGCCACTAAACAGTGTGGAGAGGTCGGACATCGGAAACCCAAACAGTAGAGATGGGCCACGAGAAGTGGATCCCAGATCACACACCAGTTATCAGTAAGGGAGAAGCCTAGATCACGAGTGGTCATGCGTGTAGAGTGGACAACGCGTTCAGGCATGACACAAAGTATAGAGCCACTAGAAGGATATGGCCTGCAAGGGTCACGTTCAGGGGTGAGCTGCATGCATGGAACGTTAACAGCTAGGGCACTCCCAGAGGCGGGTGACCCCAGAGATCAGGTGCACGAGGAGACACCCAGGTGGTCATCCCGCCAGAGGCCGCACTCTAGTTATGGACCCCACGCGCTAGGTTATAAAAAGATAATAATGTTTACTTTGAATTTTATCCTCACTCATGCTTTGTTAAACATCAGGACACACACCAAATCTTACTTCAAGGATTCCTTAAGGATGGTCTATATGTTTTTCCTTCTTCCACTGCTTCATTCTTTTACACTACTAATCATGCTTCCTACAAATCGCATGTTCCTCCTTTACAACTCTGGTATAACAGACGACCACAATAGTTTTCCTATTGTTCAACATGTTTTAAAATCCTTTAATATACGATACACTTCTAAGAAACAGTTTTGTCGTGCCTGTGTGATTGGTAAGTCACATCAACTACCTTTTCATGCTTCCACTACACACTACATTGCACCATTACAATTGGTTTTCATTGATATTTGGGGACCTTCACCTGTATGTGCTTCCAATGGTTCAAGATATTATATTTCGTTTCTGGATGCTTATAGTCGATATACCTGGTTGTTTCTTATCTCACATAAATCCCATGCTTCTATTGCTTTATCTCGTTTTAAGATCTTTGCTGAAAATCAAACTGGATATAAACTAAAAGCTATACAAACTGATAACGCAAAAGAATTTATAAGTTTCAAACATTCCACCACTAATTTTGGCATCTATCACCGTCTCATATGCCCTCACACACATAAACAAAATGGATCTATAGAAAGAAAGCAGAAACACATTACTGATATAGGGATCACTCTTCTTTCTACTACTTCCTTACCTATCAAATTCTGCGTTGAAGCTTTCATGACAACTGCTCACATCATTAATCTTCTACCCTCCCATGTTCTTGGTAACAAATCTCCACATTCTCTTCTTTTTCACAGTGCACTCGACTATACTCTTTTACGCACCTTTAGTTGTGCATGCTATCCTCTCCTTCGACCTTATAACATATACAAACTAGATTTTCGCTCTTCATGTTGCATTTTTCTTTGATATAACATACACAACCGCGGCGTGCAAGCTACAGAAAGCTATATACAGCCTGAAGCAAGCACCACACTCATGGTTTGAAAAGCTACGTTCCACTTTAGAATTATTTGGTTTTACCTCTACTAAGAGTGATACATCTCTATTTGTTAAGTTTCATCAATCTTACACTATCTTCATTTTAATTTATGTAGATGATATTGTCATTACAGGGTCCTCACCTAAAATTCAAGCCCTGATACAACGACTTGGTTCCTTCTTTACACTAAAAGACTTGGGTCATCTCCACTACTTTCTTGGCATCAAAATCCAACATCTCAAAGATGGCAATATTTTGCTTTCTCAAACCAGATATATAAATGATCTCCTTCAGCGCACTCACATGACAAACGCTCTCCCTGTTCCCACTCCGATGCAATATGCGCTTCGTCTTTCCAAAGATGCTTCCCCTGTTGTTCAAGATCCCACCTTATACCGTTGTGTTGTTGGTGCTCTACAGTACATCCTCGTCACACGTCCCGAGCTCTCCTATACGTTGTCAACAAAGCTTGCCAATTCATGAAAAATCCACAGGAACATCATTGGAAAGTAGTCAAATGTATCCTCATATACCTTACTGGAACCACTTCGCATGGGTTGCTTATTAGATGCAGTCCATCCATGGACATTCTTGCATTCAGTGACGCAGATGGGAACGCGACATTGACGATCGCAAATCTACAACTAGGTATTGTGTTTATCTTGGAGCCAATATTATTACTTGGTCTTCTCATAAACAAAAAGTTGTCTCTAGAAGTAGTACAGAGGCAGAGTACCAAAGCATAGCAGTTGTTCTCACTGAAATCATTTGGATTCATTCTCTTCTTCATGAACTGCACATATCCACTGGTCAACCCAAACTGTTTTATGATAACCTGGGTGTGCAAATCCTGTCATGCACTCTCGTACAAAACACTTTGAACTGGATATTCACTTTGTTAGATACAGTTTGTCAAATTAATCCTTCTTCCTGCTCGGTTTCAGGTTGTGTATGCTTTTACAAAATCAATCTCCGACCTTCATTTACTAACTTTCATTGTAAACTTATGGTTATTGTAAAACCATAACTTTAAGAGGAAAATATTAAGAAGTTAGAATGTTTTTCTATTGTTACAGTTTCAACTACGTATTCTGTGTATATATACTCCGGCACCATGCATCTCAACACACTGAATATCATAATATTCTTTCCAAAATTTCTTTCTCTCTCTACATCCTTTATCAGTTACAAATAAGTTTTTCGAGTATGAGAGTGTTGGAATAGGATAAAGTGTTGGTATGTTATTGGAATAGGATAAAGTGTTGGTATGTTATTGGAATAGGATAAAGTGTTGGTATGTTATTGGAATAGGGGAAAGTGTTCTGACAGGTGTATGTGATTTTTTAAGACGTGGTTTAAATTTGCAGTGTGTGGTTGAGAATGAAGCATGAGAAAGTGTCGTGATAATTATAACACGTGCACTTGCATTTGTAGTTAAGAATGCTATGTTAATTATGCAAGAATATGTTAATTACACATCTTGCCACTTCAATATTATTAATTTACAAAAAACAAATATTACAAATATTAGTAAAATGCATAAAAGTAAAACAATAAAATATAACGGTAAATTTTGTGTAAGAAAACTCAAATGATCAAATTGTGAAAAGATAAGTTTAAGTAGTAAAATTTAAAAAACAGTGATAATTAAATAGTAAGATGTGTAATTAATTTGTTTTAAATTGGATCGCTTCCCATTTTAATCGTGTAATTTAATTCATTTGTCAATTTAATATTTAAGGGAGATGTTGATATGGATGTATTGATGTAACAGAACTATAGTATATTACATGAAATTTTTTGTTAAATACTTTTTACTATTTAATAAGTGAATTAGAATAACACTTACAAAATATAGAAATCACATTTGTATAATAACAATTGTTGAATAAAGTAGTAAAGTGTAATTAAATGTAAAAAGTAGCAATATAAAAGTAGTTGGTGTGAATAACATAAACACGCGCTTCTCCTGCTGTAATCACAGACAGACAAACCCAGAACAATCTACAGGTAAGTCACCACAAATGTTTCGGACATGTCTTTGATTAAGGTTTGTGTTTTTGAGTTGAGATCACTTGCTTCGTTTTTAGGAATTTGTTTTGGTTCAATTCTTTTGAACCTCATCATACCTGGGTGGGTTTAGTTTACTGTCGGTTTTGGTGCTATGCTCGTAGCAATGCCATAAGTTTGGTACTCCATCACTTTGCATCTTGGTTAAGTCCTAAAACTAACCGATCTGGACCCGTTAATGAGATTTTCCAACTTCTTGTTTGCTTTTATAAAATGCTAAAATATATATGTTTAATAATTAAATCAACAAATCTATTCACCTTTTCTTAATGCAGAGTGATGGTGTTTAGTTTTTTTTTTTGTATAGTTTGGTTTTTATGCACAGCAAGTGTAGAAATTTTTGGGAGATGGTGTTTAATTGTTTCTGGCTTGTGTTGCAGAATCAGACACCGGATATGGCTGACTTGTTGGAATGGCCAAAGAAAGATAACCGTCGCATGCTCCATGTTGTATACCGTGTTGGTGACCTTGATCGCACCATCAAGTTGGTTTTTTGTGACATGGGTTCTTGTTAATTTTTACATTATTTGTGTTTAATTGGGCGCTTAAAATTTCCTCACGGTTCTTTCAGGTTTTATACAGAATGCTTTGGAATGAAGCTTTTGAGGCATAGAGATATCCCGGAGGAAAAATATGCCAATGCTTTTCTTGGATTTGGCCCTGAAGAATCCCATTTTGTTGTTGAATTAACATATAGTATGTTACTCTGCTGATCTTTTCCCTGTCGCATATGTGTACCGTGGTCTCTGATTGAATGTATATTTTGGGCACAATGATATAATATTGATGTTTTTTCTTTGTGAATGGGTTATCAATTGTTTATGTTGCACTACATGACAATTATAATATCACCACACCACAAAACTTGGCCTTTTATATTGTTCTAACTCTTATTGTCAGATTATGGGGTGACCTCATATGACATAGGGGATGGCTTTGGACATTTTGCAATTGCGACTGAGGATGTAAGACAAAGTCCACCTTTACAAAACATTGAGTATCTATATATGCAGTGAATAAAATGAACTGTTTATTGCTTCAATTTTTAGATTTACAAATCGGTTGAACTCATACGGGCCAAGGGAGGAAACATCACTAGGGAGCCTGGACCAGTTCAGGGTGGGACTACTGTGATTGCCTTTGCGAAGGATCCAGATGGTTACACTTTTGGATTTATCCAAAGACCTACTGTCCATGACCCATTTTGTCAAGTAATGCTTCGTGTTGGAGATTTAGAACGCTCAATTAAGTTTTATGAAAAGGTAACTCTCCAACGTTTTCCCCATATATAGTCCAGTGCTATTGTTGTAGTCAAAACTGTTTCAGGCTTTGTCTTTGGCACAACTGAATCACTATCCACTGGCTGTCAACTTTGAGAAATTTTCCATTAATTATTTTTTTGTGTGCATAAGCAAAATAATTGTTATACTTATAGTTTGTGTGCTGTATAACTGTATTCAATCAGCAGAATTCAGTATGAAGCATTCTTAATGTAGACCAAAAACCAAGTCAAACCTTTTGGTTAGTTCCATGTAAATTTTTTTCCGAAGTTTCAAGTACTCTTCTTATCTATTTCAACTGTTCTTTATAGATTTGACCTGTTTTATTGGTGGGTTTCAAGACCGGAAAATCAGCTGTATTGTTTTGGTTTACAATTTGTAGCAACCGCTGAAAGACTGAAACTTGATGTTCTATTTTGCATGAACCTGGTGTAGCAATTGATAGCTTTTGCTTGTGATGCTCAAAATAGAATCATAAAATTGCATTTGATGAAATGTGGTTTAAATTTTTATTAATCAAATGCATTTTATTGATCTAAGAAATTTTCTTATGGGATCATTTGCACAGGCTCTGGGCATGAAGGTAGTGAGGAAGGTTGATAAGCCTGAGTCCAAGGTGAAATTTCTTATTGCTATACCTTAGCAATGCACTTGCTCGCTGGAACATTTTTCATGTGTAAGCCATTCTAATAACTTGCAACATGTTGCAACTTGCATGTCCGACAGTACACTGTAGCTATGCTTGGGTATGGAGAGGAGCACGAGACAACTGTGTTGGAGTTGACGTATAATTATGGTGTCACTGAATACTCTAAGGGCAATGCCTATGCACAGGTTAGTTTAACAGGTTGTGTTATCTGACTTTCTTGGACCTAAACTGTCTTTCTACACTTTTCTCTGTTTATGTACTCCTTAATGACAAAATTCATGTTCTTAATGTAACAGATTGCTATTGGTACTGATGATGTATACAAGAGTGCTGAGGTAGTTAGCCAAGTTATACAAGAGGTAGGAGGGAAGATTACACGGCAACCAGGGCCAATTCCTGGCCTTAATACAAAAACCACTTCGTTTTTAGATCCAGATGGTTGGAAAACTGTAAGTCTCTCCCCTCCTATCACCATATTGAGTAGATGAGTTATCTTGTAGAATCATATACATATGTTATAACTGAAGGGTGAAATAGCTGCACTACATTACAAATGCTTCAACGTCTATAGCTTTCTAGCCTCAAGTTTAATTTTAGCATGTGGTATGAAATGTCTGGTGCTATATTATGTGACAAAAGTTTATGATTACCTTTCTTTCTTCAATGGTATTATGATTCACATGGTATCAGCTGCTCTTTTGTTAATGTTCTGTCATTTTAATAATTAGTACTTGGTTGTATGATTCATTTTGTTTGAGATTTGTAGGTCTTGGTTGACAATGTTGATTTCTTGGAGGAACTGAAGTGAAGAGCGAGCTTAAAAGGAAATAAATAGTCCTAGTTATTTCGTAGGAATAAGCTGTCTCGAATTTTCTCAGCGAGAGTGTTGTATCAGTATACCAGTCATCAACATGTTTGTTTGCTTTTTTGGGGTTCTTTTAGTGACTTGAAAGCACAATTGAAACCTCATTATGTATGCTGCTATGATTAATCTACTAATTTATCACATAGGACTATTGAGCAGTGTTTTAAAAACGACAGTGCAATGGTTTAGAAAATTTGCTTAGTTCACATCAATTTGTCCAACTGAATAACCATTTAAATTGGTTGGTACCATGAATAGAAACAAGTTCATTAATGGGGATGACATGACAACATTATATTTTTAGTTTTGATTGGACCGGCAAATATAAAGCTTAAATTTATTTTAACACGAATAATATAAGGAATAGATAACTTGAACTATAACTTTTTCTAATATTATTTATTAATTCTAATAAAGATTATTGTTAAGTCTTTCTAAATTTTAAATTAATATCCATTAAACTCAACAAATTATTAGAAAGTACTAGTAACATTTAAAAAATTTGTATTATAGGATTTTTTTTCTGTGAAATTTTGATTATAGAAATTGAGCTTCAGAATAAGATAATTCAATGAGAACACATTGTGTGGGCAATAATCTTAAGCATTGTTTGTTTACAGGATGAAATACAAGATTTTGAACTGCATAAATAAAAAGTAAGGAAACAGATATCAAATTATCTCTGTACTTCAATTCTAACTACTTCTACCTTTTTTAAAGAGAAGTTATTACTTGGTCCAATATTATCTGATCTCGACAAATTTCCTAAATAGCACAACCATATGTTTAGTTTTACCAAAAATAGTCAATAACATAAGGGAGGATGTAATGAAATCTTGTTCCCTAAAATCCTGATAAAAAAATATCAAAAGCCTTGGTGAAGCAGATGATGGAAGAAGAAAACTTTGGGTGGCTGGGTCATTCATTAATTTGACACAATAATTCAATAGAGTTATTATTTATACATACTTTGGAGCCAGAGTTGACATTGCCAGCATTCACTCCACTGTCAAAACTATGATAATATACTCCAAATCACCTCCTTTGGAGATGAAAATAATTTTGAAAGAGGTGAAAGGGGCAATGCTTTTCATGGATAGTTCCTCCTCCGTGTCACTGATTAAAGATCAACAACCTCTGATGAACACCACGGAACTTCTATAACACTGTATCCATAGGATAACAACCAAGAACTCGAAGAAACCTAGCAAATTCCTGAAATGGAAATGAAATAAATAAATAGATGTTACCAACATCTAGAGCTAACATTTGATTGCACGCTACATTTCATAACATGGAGTCACAGATAAAAACATTGATTAAATACTTTTTTCTTTTTGTATGGGTTTTGTGATTATGCATGGATTTATAGAGTAGTTAAAGGAATTTTAACAATGTACTACGCAACTGATATGGAAAAAGACTTAAAAGTTAGAGAAGTAAAAGCAAAAAGCATTCCCATCAGGATTGTGGAATATGCCATTGGGTCAAGAAAGTAATAAAAGCACTAATCTACAAACAATTACGAATGTGTGATAGTGAATTTTGTACCATAAGCACCACAGAAAAGCTTGCAACATTTTATTCTATACAACATGAATTTTATCCTACCATCACTACTTAGATAGACCCAGATCAATGGGTTTGAATGTGGTATAATGTAGCAAGGCACTAACACGCTTTTTTGACGCAGCCACATATAACATATGATTTGCTGGTTTAAAGTAAAATGCTCCACCATCCCAATTTTGACGAAGAATTTTCACATTGACTGAGTATAGGTATAGGTATAAGTATCAAAAATACCCGGTATTTTAATTTGGATATAGAGACAGGATAGATATGTACATATCTACCCCTTCCGTGTTTCCATATCCATCCCAATACCTATTCTCATCCTCATAGTTTTAAATTACTAAAACACTTTTAATTTATTAGGTGATCTAAAATATTTATATTAATTTTTTTTTATCTTTAACTTCGTAACTTACTTTTAAGTCATACATTTGATATTTTTACTTTTTTTATAATTGCTTGACATTTATCTAATTCTTATTTGATACTCTCATTTAATATTTATACACTTATAATTTATTTCTTGATATTTGACATTAGGAAAAAAAAGATAGTATATCATTTTGACATAAATACTTGATAATATGATGTTTCTTTTGCTATGATATTTTTTTATTTTCTATAAAAAAATTATTTAATTAATATTTGGAACGATAAGGAACGGGTATGAGTATACCCATTCTCCGATAAGAATAGAGAATAGGATGGGACAAAAAATTCATACATGTTGGGTATGAAAATAGAATAGTCAAACTCACATTTGTCTCACCCCATTGTCATCCCTAGTTTAAAGTCAAATCAGTATATTGACATACCTTTGTGCATGCTCATTAAGGGTATCTCCTAATAAACAATTAGATACTAATCCTTTTGGAGATATAAAGATTACTGAAGTAAGTTTTGCTTATCCTAACATATCTTTTTTCTATACAAATGGCCAAGAATTGAACCTTAACTAACATGCTTAAAGGACTCAGCTATTTACTATCAATGTTGGGTTGGTTGGTCGTGGATTGGGGCCTCTTGACACTAACCAGTTAGTATAATTAATTTAATCGTAGTAAATTTCAATAATTTCTTTGAAGTATTTCTTTTACTCTTTCCTTTGCAATCATCTAATCAAAGTACTCTTCACAAAATTTGTCTACTAAAACACTAGTGTGCTGGAAGATTCATTATTTATCACATAGAAAATACATAATATTAAATAATTATATCAGGTGCACCTGCATTAAGAAATTTTATAGATTCCAACCAAAAGATTAATATAAAATATTTGAGTCCATAAGAAACAAAATATTAAACTGGAGTTGACGAGATAACGGGCAGACCTGCAACTGTCCTAAAGCATACTGCGCACGAGGTTCTGCCATAGAAGCTTCAATATCAATGTAGAAGAGGTAGTCAAAGTACCTGTCACTAGAGAAGTTTTATGCCTAAAACCATGATTGTAAACACACGTATACAAAATAACAGAATCGCTGATCATGTTCATGAAGCAAAACTAAACCCAGTCTGAAAATGTTTTCCTTTCAGTATTTGAATCCGAAAATCGAAAATATGTTATTTAGAATAAAGTGCAAGGAAGAGTTAACAGAGAATCTTTTCAAAATAAGTTTTTTTTAACTTATTTCAGTAAATTTCATAGTGAGCTTACGAATAAGTTGGACAAGTGTTTAATAAAGCCTTTTACTGAAATGCATCCTTGATAATCTAGTGATGTGAATCTCTAAAGAGATTTCAACATGTCATATACCCTTTCATTTTTAGTCTACTCGTCTTTTAGTCGTAAACTCTATCCATACCCCCATTACTCTCACAGGATAAAGGATGAACCAGTGATCAATTTGCATTTAAACTAGAGAAATTACACCATAAATTTTACTATCTCAAATCTTGAACAGAACGAATTTACTTACTTAGAATTCCCTTGATTAGAATCATCCACAACCCTTAATGGACGCTGCTTCAGCGGACAACTCTCTATCTGAATTTACATGAAAAAATAAGAGCAATGAATGCATGTCTTAATTTCAAAACTCCAATATCAATTACTTTAACACACCTTCGATAAATTAATGTCCCTCATAGCAAAAACTGCCAAGGCTTTGAACAGCACACCAGGACCTTCTTCTAGACTAAAAACAATGCTAGTCTGAGAGAGAAGTCATGAACTCATAAGCACATTTATAAAAAAATCAATGTAAAAAACTAAATTTTTTTTATACCTTATGTGGCTTGTCAGTTCCTGGAATTATAGGATCCCTTGCAAGGACCAAGAAACGAGTAATGTTCTCATCATCATCCTGTCAAAATCACAATGAATCAGCTAAGCTATAGTCTTGTTGACTTCACCAGAATCAGCAAACATGTTTTTTTCTTCTAGTTTTTTGTAGCTTCAACAGAACATATTATCCAATAATAGCTAAAGATGGAGAAAGGAATATCCATGTAATTTTCTATGTATAACTGCCATCATCCAGTTCTAATATAGAACTTATTGATTTATGTCTTGTCTCTTCTTCATCTGCTGAAAGTCATATAATGACAACGTCTAGCTTTGATGCAACTGATGGTCTGTAACACATGCAGCTGCTCATAGTCATTATTAGATGATTGTTTTGTTTAATGACTTAGGCTTTCTTTTATTGTATTATATTGTTAGTTACAATTGTAGCTTGTCTACATATATTTGAGCCTATCTAACTTAGCCAAGAGCAGAAGAGTTTGATTAATATGTGCTTGTGTAATTCATATTGATCACCTCTGTAATTCGTTTTTCCTATTTGAGCGTGTATGATTTGTAAACTTTGTGTAGTCATCGTGTTCTTTGTTCTTGTATTTGTTCATCAAGTATGAATTTATATCGAATATATCATTCTTCTCTTTTACCTCTTTTCATCGTATTTTTCACCTTTCCTTACATGTTCTATACTACATTCACTAGAGTGTCTAGTGAGCTTCTTGATCTTTGATATCAACAAAAATGGTATCAGAGATTTGATTTTGATATGTTCTACATCTGTAGGTGGTTTTTCGCTAATCAAGACCATCCACGTTTGTTTAATTTGCTATGAATAAAATCTTCAAGACATTCGAACGATCAAGATTGAGACATTTACAAGAAATAACTCTTTCAATTTGTAGCACATCAAGATGAGTGCTTTGTTGAAGGAACAGGGAGTGTAGATGCACCTATCTGGTAGGACTGCACATCTAGATGAGTTTGTTATGAGAATTCAAGAGTTGAAGGCTCATTCTCTAATCTTCTTGACTCTCTTAGATGAAGTTCTTTATGAGGTAGTGAATGAAGAATCTATTTTTGGGTTGCTGTTGAAGTTGAAGAAGTTGTTCATGACAAATTCCATTCGCAATACATTGTTTCTCAAAAATGATTGTTTAGGCTACGCATGAAGGAGGGAACATCATTGAAGGAACATGGTTCCCATGTTAATCTTTTGTTATATGTAGACAAATGCTTATAGCGTTTATGCCTAAGGTAGAGATTCAGAAGTTGAAGTCCTTGTTAACTAGTAGATTTGAGAAGAAAGACTTAGGAGTTGCTGGTAGAATTCTTGACATGGATATTAAGCAGGATTGTGAGAAGAAGCTCTTTCAATGTCAATAGAAGTACATTTAGAAGGCCTTGGACTGTTTTGGCATGAGTGGTGTCAAGTCAGTTGCTATTCCTTTGACATCGTCTATTCATCTATCTACAAGTAGTACTACTCTTTCAGAATTGATAAAGAATATATGACTCATGTTCCTTATACTAATGCAGTGGGAGTCTGATGTATGCAATGGTAGACCTTTCTTAAGCAGTTAGTCTGGCGAGTACGTATATGGTTAATCCTAGAAAGGATCATTGGAGGATGGTGAAACATATTCCTAGGTACCTTAAAGGTACATCTAGTGTTGGGCTTGTCTATAAGGATGACACAGGGTCTGATGGCTGATATAGGAATTCCACGTAAGAAGGCTATTTTTTTTATAGTATTAGTGCAATTTACTTGGCTAAGGATCAAGTTCAACATGAACGAATCAAGCATATTGATGTTGGGTATCATTTTCTTTGCACAAAAGAATGAGTTGAATCCAATTGGTATGTTCACCTGGCCTATTCCTAGAAGCAAGTTCATGTACTGTTTAGATTTGTTGAATGTTGATTGTTGGTAACAATCGTATGCTAACACTATTTGGAAGAAAACTCAAATCAAGGGTGGATATTTGTTGATTCATGCCTTGTTTCTTATTCGTTTGCGGAAAGTCGTATAATGACAACATCAAACTTTTATGTGTTTGATCAAACTTTTATAGCACAAGTGTCGGCTTAAAGTTGTTATTCAACAATTGTTTTGTTTAGTTAGTTAGGCTTTATGTTTTGTTATGTGGTTTAATATAGTTGTAGCTAGTTTATATATACTCGAGCTTATCTAACTTAGCTAAGAGTTGGATTGATACATGCTTGTGTAATTCATATTTATCATTTTTGTAATTCGCTCTTTCTTGTTTGAGCGTGTGTGATCTGTAAACTCTATGTAAGTGTTCTATTCTTGTGTGTTCATAAAAAACGAGCTTATAGAATGTATCATTCTTCTCTTTTCATCATTTCTTTGATCTTTTCTTACACATTCTATACTAAGTTCACTAGCTATCTATGCAGCTTTTCAGTCACGCTTAGAGCTTACATACTTGACAAAACAAACAACTTTCATATCACAAGCCATGACATTTCAAAGACAAGTTTTCAAGCAAACAACTGATTGGCACAAACAAGATATATGGCTTCTTTTTTGTCAACATCTCGGTCCAACAAGATATAAACTTGCACCGAATCAGAACAGAAGGGAAAGAGAAAGCGATAGGAAATAATTACAATATAAATGCTTTTGCCATGCAAAATACAGCATGATGACTTTCACTTTTAGAAATTCCATTATTCATGATGATCGACATTCAATTTAATAGATTGGCCCAAACATTTAAAATTATAAATAAGGCATCAACTCCTAATCCAATGACATCCAATTTGCAGGCATTAAAGTTGGTGTTGTGATAAAAGAAAACAAGAGCTACGGCAATATACTTTAGCAGCTCAATCTTCCATAATACATAAAGTCTTACTTGGATTCTTTCTGTAAGTATGTCGAGCCCGTATACTTCTGCAGCTCGGGAACTTGCAATGGCTCCTGTGTCTCTTGCACAATTTGAGGCCACTGTCTGTTCTCAAGAACATAATTGTTAGGACATGCCACTGTACAACCTAATCAATACTTACTTTTTGACAAAGAGAATTCATAATACACCTGAGCAGCATCAGCAGTATCACGTGCACCAATCTTGACAACACCTAAATCACTAAGCATTTTCTCACATTGATCTAACGCCTGCATGTAAAATTGTAATTGAAACAATTTTAAGTTTCTGAATAAGGCTAGGTATTTTGTTGCAACAGGTAAGCTTAATTTGGTGAGACAGTCTGCTGTCTCAAAAGTCTGTGCAATCAAAAACCAAGTTAATTAAGACTTAAAAGTTGGCATGTTGGGGTTAGCCACTATTACATAGCAGAGCAGAGTAAACATGATTGATGAAATCCAATAAATTGTACTATTAGGATGTTGATGCTATCTTAAGGCAGAATCACACATCCCATTCATTTTGTTCAAATGGGAAACATAATGCATCATATTTATTCATTCTTTACCTCAATTAAGCAAATAGAAAAAAAAAACTATATGTAATAACCAACCTGGGGATGACTGACAACAACTTTGAGCTCCTCCTTTCTCACACCGGGCAATCCTAAAAGGCAGTGATTAACACGTAACTGAACCTCCCCAACAATGTGCAGCCTATGGCGAAGAAGTAACTCATAATTACGGTGGATGCTTCCAGCAACAGAATTTTCAATGGGCAGAACAGCTTTATCCACTAACCATAATTCAACTGCCTGTGGAGAAGAATATAAATATATCACAGCAATAACTATAGCTTACAACTGAATGCATCAAATACATACACCGAAGATATAATAAAACAAGAAATGCAACCTTAAATGCAGATTCAAAATTGTCACACGGCACAGTCTCACATTTTGGATATGCTTTCAAAGCTGCATCCTCACTATATGCCCCCGGAAGTCCCTGTATCAACCAACTTGCTAGTTAGCAAAGGTGATAGTGCCATGAATATTTTATTTGAAATAAAGACTAAAGCACCATACCTGATAAGCCACACGAACCTTTGATCCATCGCTTGAAGAAGAAGAAGAAATGTCAATTGTTGTTAATGGCTCTGCAATTAGCGAAATTACATAATTGTGATAAAATGTTGATTAAATACCAAAGGGAATTACATCACTTACCGGCTATAACTAGCATAAACATAAATTGCATCCAGTAATATCTGCATGCATACACATGCATATGCTAGCATGTGTGCAAGGCTCAAAGTGTACTAAACAAAAATATAGCAATTTAATTCACTATAAGAATTTATTGATTAGGCAGTCCTGAGGATTGTTCAATTATATATATGGTTCTCTGATAGAATTCATAATATTTCAAGCGGGAACAATATAGTGCATGCCTGCATTCAAAAAGTCATAACCCATCTCCGGTGATGCCATCATACAAAGCCAAGAATTTAGGCTGTGCTACCTTGAGTCTGTCACGGATCACCAAAATGACATCAGATGCAATGAAAATGGCAGCCGTTTGAAATTTTGGTGTTGTATGCCATAGTCTATTTCCTTTCTACATATCTTACAAACAATCTCCCTTTCAGGTAGTTTTCATTTCCAACAACTAGACTCAGGAATTGGAAAAAACAAATAAAAGAACAGCCTAGTGATAAAAAGAGAGATTTTTCAATGGGAGACAGCCATTGAAATTCGGTATATGGTGTTGGGAAAATTCAAAATTAATTCTCCCCTTTGGTGTAGATACAAAATGGGCACTTGTGGAAGCAAATAAGCAAAGAAAATAGAGCAAATAGAATAATGACACAGAGAATTTTTAACGTGGGAAAACCTTCCTCAACTTAAGAAATAAAAACCAGAAAATGCCTCCACTATGAAAGTAGGATTACAATATTTGTTTCTTCTCACTCAATCTCATCCAACAAGAATGGAATACAACGTCTATCCTGCATCTCACTAGGATTTCTAATCTCGCCGTGGAAAACGGCTCCACTATGAAAGTGGGATTACAATATTTGTTCCTCTCACTCTGTGAGGATAACACTCAATCTCACCCAACAAGGATGGAATACAATGTCTCTCTAGCATCTACTAGGATTTCTAATCTCACTATTAGAGTGAAAACGCTTCCACTATGAAAGTGGGCTTACAATATTTGCTCCTCTCTCACTCTGTGATGATAACACTCAATCTCACCCAACCAGGATGGAATACAAAGTCTCTCTTTTTCTCTCTATTTTACTCTTCTCACTTGCTTCCTCAGAAGAGGCTTCTTCATAAAGAGATTATTCAAGAGAGAGTTACAATTTCAAAAAACTTTTGAATGGCCATCATTGAATATATTCAATAGATGAGTTACTGATATTCATTGGTCATAATCTCCCATTAAATTAAGGAGGGATTCCCAACATATGGCATGTGTTCTCCCTCTTCTCAACCTACATACCCGTTCCTTTCTAAATTCTATTTTGCAAGTTTTGGATTTTGTGCGTTTTACTTTGTGGGGCTTAGCCTTTGTGTTGGTTATCTTTATTATCTACGAAGTTTAACCAATAATTCATCTGACAGAAGAAAATGATAATTCAGATGCAAGTATTTTCGTAGCAAATTACAAAAACACCTTTAAGAAACATAAAATCCATTAACATAGGACGGCCCCTGGGGGGCGTTAATAAAAAAGAAGGAACTTAGATAAAGTAGTTTCTTGCAGCCTTGCCATAAAATTCTGCAATTAAACGACAAAACATGTTTATTTATTTAAAATTCAAAACACATATAGAAGTCATTTGTTAATGGAGAGGACATTCTTGTGTAGTCATTTGAATGGAGAATTTGAAGAACATGATCCATTTTTCTCCGAATAAAGAAGGGAGGCCTTGAAAGAGGACAAGCACTAAAGAAGAAACTAGCGCAATGATGATATCAAATGCATATACTGTGAGCGTCTTGCCTTTCCAGCATCAACCACAAAATTGTAAGTGAAAAGTGAAAAATGCAAAAGGCACCAGTAACAAAATTATCCCTCCAAAACACCAATAGGAGAAACATTAGTTGAAAAGCAAAGTTTGGTTATGAAATCAGCGACATTTATAACTTAAATCACTAGCACAACTCTAGAATTCTCGGAATGCCAGTTAAACACAGATAAAAAAAATTATGGTGTGTGTGTGTGGGGGGAGGGGAGGGGAGGGGGGTGATATCATATAACTCACTAGGAAGCTGGATTATGTCCTTGTGAATTTGGTGAACACCATCAGCAGCCCCAGAAGAGTCAATCAAAGGGGGGACATTGGGCTCCTCATCTTCGACAGCAGTGGTAGCTGTCTGAGCCAAAACACCCAAACAACAGCTTTCCCATCTGCGACATTTGTCAAAATCATATCTTTGATTCCCAATCGGAGTAGAATGAGAATTGGCAAGACCAACACCCAATGGAGGAGAGAGAGCTTTGGAATAACCCCAGATGGATACAGCCTTAAGAGCCATCAAAATGAAGGAACCCAATCTACAATGTGAAGGGAAAGAAGTTCAGAGTTGATCAGAGTGGTGGTTGGTGGGTTTGGGTGATTCACAGCATGACATTGTTTAAGTAATATGTAGTCTGAATGAATGAATGAATTACGGTTGGCGCTTAGAATTTTGGGTAACCCCACAATAAATAAAACAGATGGTACAAGCATATGAACTTTGCAGTGCTCCCACCAGTTGAAACAAAACAAAAAAGGTTGCATATGGTGATTAAAATGTGAGAGAATTTAGAAAAGGACCAACCAAACCAAACAATTGGCGAAGTGAGAGGTAGGTGAGCTGAATTGTCGCATGTTACAAGCAACCTTATTCAATGTACAATCTGTGTTTAAAGGAATCGTAACTCCACATCTTCTACGGTATTACATATTGGTAGAGTATGTAGATCTCCATTTTTGAGCACTCATAGGTAGACAAGCTTATTACTAAAGTAACACATAAATATATGTATTGTTAATTTATAAAATATTTTAATTTCAATTAATAATAAAATATACGGAATAAAAGTTCTATATGTGTGGATTACTGTATTATGTAATTATTTTTTATTTCGGTATAAGGAAATACAATTTTAATTTTAGTAATAATCAATATATATTAGGATACCAGGAAATGTAGTTTCTATATAAAAAAAATAAAAAAAAAATTATGTAATGAATATTGTTCTAATGCATCTAATAATCTACTTTGGAGTGCAGTCAAGAAAAATTTAAATAATCTTTCTTTCTTAAATATTTGAGAAGTGTTTTAAAAAGAACGATTTACAAAACGGATAATATTTATAATATCTTGAGAAATTTTTTTGAGAAAAAACGATCTACAAAACGGATATTATGATTAAAATCCATAATAAATATCTTTGACTTCTACTTTAAAGACACGGATAAAATATAAGATGAAGAATAAATATCTTTAATTTTTTTATTTAATAGAGAAGAAGATCTTTAAAATAGAAAAGTAACTAATCACTCCCTCCACTCTCTCCATTCTCCAGTTAAATAATAACAAATAAAATAAATTTTAAAATTAAAAAATTATTTTATTAATTTTTGAAATTATAAAATGTCCAAATAACCAAAATAAATTAATACAATAAATTATTAAGTAAGG
>Ga0123342_1005358_pt1 | contig 18656 bp, 13 predicted proteins | sample Turbeawhitnodule_FD_89960 | JGI IMG/M metagenome (GOLD analysis project Ga0123342, IMG submission 89960) | Root nodule microbial communities of legume samples collected from Mexico - Turtle bean Mexico white nodule | ecosystem: Host-associated > Plants > Roots > Nodule | place: Mexico: Nepantla...
AGTCACACATGAAGGTACAACTGATGTCAAGCGAGCTAGGAAGCATGCTCTGATTCAAGAGTATGAACTCTTCAGGATGCAAAAGGGAGAATCCATCTATGATGTGCATAAAAGGTTTTCTCATATTGTTAACCATCTTATAAGTCTTGTTAAGACGTCTTGATACTGAAGTGTCTTGATAGAACATGGCAGCCAAAACTCACTGCCATCTCTGAATCAAAGGATCTCACCTCAGTGTCTGTTGCATCTCTTTTTGGTAAGCTTAGAGAACATGAGCTTGAAATAAATAGGCTTGCTATCTAAGAGAGTGAAGACAAGCACAACAAGAGCATAACTCTTAAGGCTTGCAAACAACAACCAGATTCCAGTGAAAGTGATAAGGAAAACATAAGTTTGTTATCAAGAAAATTTAGCAAATTCTTGAAGAAAAGACAAACTTCGAAAAGGTATGGTTAAAAGAAACCTAGTGAATTTAATTCAAATAAATATACTTGTTATGGCTGTGGAGAACAGGGTCATATCAAGGCTTAATGTCCCAACAATGATGTCAAAGAAAATGGAGACTTCAAGAAGGAGAAAAAAGGGAAAAGCTAAGAAGGCCTGTGTAGCATGGGATGACAATGATGTCTCATCTTCAAGTTCTTCAGATGATGAGGAAGCTAATCTGTGCCTTCAAGCTTCAGTAACAAGTAACATGATTTTTACTTCATCGAGTAAAGGTAACACTTACTATCAATTGCTTGATGCTTTTAATGAAACCCATGATGAAGCCAACCGATTGGCACTTTTTCTCAACCGGTTGAAAGGTCTGAATAACTAGTTGGAAGACAAAGTTAAATCTTTAGAGGAAGAGCTGAGAAAATCAAAAGAAGATTTTGAAAACCTTGATTTAGTTTACAAAAATTCTTCTTGCAATTGTGAGTCAAATATTTGTGAAAATTGTGAAATTGTTGAGAAAAATATTCACTATCTTTTGAAAACCTTGGACAAAATAACAACTGGAAAGTCCAATTTTAAAGATGTTCTTGCATCTCAAAAATGTGTTTTTGGAAAAGTTGGTTTAGGCTTCTATCATCAGAGCAAGAAAAATAAGATTTCAAAACCTTTTTCGCATGTTCCACAAAAACAATCGGTTAAAAAGACATTTCAACCGGTTGTTACATGCTTCTATTGCATGAAGAAAGGTCACTTTGTCAGGTACTGCAGGTTTTATAAATCCCTTATGCCTAAAGGCATCTTTAAATGGATTCCTAGATGTATTGTTGGTTCAAAAGACAAATCTAACACAGAAGGTCCCAAATTTTTTAAGGGATCAAATCTTGTAATTTGACAAAGTTTTGTTTTGAAGAGTTTTGACTTTGCTTGAAGGTTCAGTAAGGATAAGACCTCAAGAGGATTTCTGTAAATATCAAAGTCTAGTGTTGATTTCATGAACTACCTGTATTTGTGTATTCTAAAATCTGAGAATGTAGCTCTTATTCTTTTCATTGTTAAAAAAAAATGTTCTTAAATCCAATTCACTGATTATACTCTTTTGTCTGGATTGTAATTACTCTGTACTTCATCTGTCTCTTATAAAATTGATATCTTGTGAACGTTGTAAGCAATAATGATTGTATACAACATGAGAAATTGAAAAACTATTTGTTTTCATCAGTACAGAAATTCAACTGATTGTTTCTTCGAAACAATAGATTGTTTCTTCGAAACAATAGATTGTTTTCTCTATAACAAACACTGGGCAAATCTGTTTTTAAATTTTAAATTCTGATTTGAGATTTTGTTCAACCCAGTAATAACTATGGTCAACATTTCTTTAATTGCCTGTTTAAACACAATTCACCTCTGCCACATTTGCGTTTAATGAATCAGATTCCTCAAATCTTGAAAATCAAAATTGCCTTTAATGTTTGATCAAAATCACATGTGAATCTGTACCTTTCTAATTTGATTGACAATGTCAGCTTTATGGTTCAGATTTGATTCATTTTTTATGTTGAAAACAGCCAGCTTTGACCAGGTTTTTTAGTTATAAAAATAAGTGCATTCAGCTGCAGTTTCTCACACACACAAAAATTTCTTCTGAATTGAGCAATGGCTGGAACTCCTCCCTTAGCTAAGAGAATGAAATCCAGGGGTGTTAAGAGTAGTGTAAAACTTGAAGGGTGGTTTTCAAGTGATGTTGATCTCATAAACAAGTATCTAATTGAAACAAGTAGAAAGAGTGTCAACACACCCAAGGTGGTCTCCTTCACTTGGATGAAACAGCAAAAGTTGGGCTCTATGAGAAGTATCCTCAAGGAGCGAAGACTGAAAAGACTCATAGAGCTCACTAGCAACATATATCCAAATTTGGTGAAGGTATTTTACACAAACCTTCAATTTAATGGTGACTCACTTGTTTCACATGTAAAAGGTATAAATATGGTCATCACAAGTGATGTATGGGCTGTTGTGACTAGGCTGAAATCCTCTGGACTGAGGATCAATAGAGGAAACCTTGGAGTTGTTGAAGAGTTCAACAAAATACAGTTCTACAAAGGTTGTCTCAAGAATCCCCACTCCAAAGTGAGGAATTTTTCTGTTGGTGGACTAAAGCTTGATGAAAGGCTTGTAGCCTTCATAATTTCATGGATTCTCACACCTAGGGGGAGCAATCACTCCACTCTCTCTAAAGAAGATTTCTTGCTGATCTACGGTATCATGAACAAAGTGAAGATCAATTGGATCCACACAATCAAAGAGAACATTCAAAAGTCCACGAGGTTATGTGATTTTCATTATCCCTATGCTATTTTGATCTTTAAGTTTCTTCATTATTTTGAAGTGAATATAGAAGGAAAGCTAGCTGAGGTAATCAAGCCCTCTAGTGAGATCAATAGTGGATCCCTATGTAAGATGGGATTTACTAAAATTGGTGGAAGTTGGGTAAGCAAGGATGGTGACCAAACTGGCCCAAGTGGAACGAATGAGGGTGATGAACCTGAGGAGGCAGCAATGTAATATGAACCAGCTGCTTCGACTAAAGAGGATGATCATAATGACACCAACATGGGAGAAAGGATGACTACAATGTCACCTTTTGAAAGGTTTATGATCAATTGTATGGACACCTTTGCTGAGAATCAAATGAACCTTTGTGACATTTGTGAATCAAGGTTTAGCAACATGGATACACGCTTTTCAACAATGGATGAGCAAATTGAAGAAGTCCAGAGACAGATTTTGGAACTACAATTTAAAAGGGAGGATAGTACTTCATTCTAGTTCATTGCTTTCAAATTTCTTTTTCCTTATGTTGTTTTTTAATCCTACCATTTGTCTATTTGATGAGACAAATAGGGGGAGAAGTATTGGTCTATAATGTTCTATAATGTTTAGCACTTATTCTTGTTTGAACATTGTTATTATAAACTACTTTAACTGGTTTAAATTTGAAGTATGTTAAATTGTTATTTCTGATATACATATTTTTTCAACCGGTTATTCCTGTGATATAACCGATTGTTTATCTGTTCTGCACCTATGTATGTGTGTTGCTGCTTTCTCAACTGATTTGGCTGATGTTGCTGTTTTGGAAATCACCAAGAGAGATTTGGTTTCTGGTGCTTATTTGTTTTGGATTAGATCACCCTGTGTTTCTGTGTTTGTTTAATGAATGCAGGTTGAACAAATTCTAACAAAAAACATTCCTAAAAGCATCACAAGGATTTGTCTCCATCAAATAAGGAGAGATTGTTGAACATGAGAGCTTTGATGTTTCAAATCCACATGAAGTCTGAAGCTGTGCTGCTTTCTAGGTTTGGTTTAGATTAGGATGTTTAGAATCTTTGTTAAGATCAGTCCTTGAAGCCTACACTATGTGTTTCTCCAAGCAAAGGGAAAACAACCAAATAATTTGTCGAAATAATCAGTTGTTTGTCACTTAGCTGGCTGGAAGTTTTGAAACTGTTTTTTGAATCAGTTGTGTAACTGATTGACTCATTCAACTGGTTAAATCGTGGTTTCAAATGGTTAAATGTGTGTTTTCATAATAGTTTTTTGAAAACTTGTTTTAATTGATTTGGTTGTTCAAAACTGCCTACAACGACTGCTTTTCAAAGGCTATAAATAAAGCTTTCGTTCAAATCAAAATATATAACAAATACAACAAGTATTCATTCCGATTTGAGAAAGAGATTTGGTTTTTGAAAGTGTTTTCAAAAAGAGTTGTGGTGACAAGTGCTGATCATAGGATCTTTGGTTCTGTAAATCTAGGTGTTTTCTATCCTTGCTTAGTATCTTGTAATTGTACTTTGTTTACATACTGTTTGTGATTGAAATCCTGTAAAGACAGAGGTTGATCTGTCTTAAGGTGTTAAGTGTTGTAAAGGGGGTGAGTAGGCTTTGTGGGATTCAAAGTCACCTCTTTGTGGTGTGTGTTGTAATTTGTGTTGATTGCTAGTGGAAACTCAGAGGATTGTCTGAGAACTATATGTAGCTCAGGGATTGAGTGAACCAGTATAAAACCATTGTGTAAATCTCTCTTTCTCTCAAACTGTTTGATAATTCTGTTTTAACCGATTAAAATTCTGATATCTATTTTTGTTGGATTGTTTGATTGCCTTCCTTAAGTGCTTATCTGAGTTGTTTGTTAAAGATTCATTCTAAACCAAGTATTTGCGAAAATATTTTATAAAAAAATTCCCCCCCCCCCCCCTCTTGTTTAAGCCATCATTTCTTCCGGCACGAGCTGTCACTCTCGGCATGAGAGGGGTGTGCTGGAAATCTCACATAGACTAGAGATTATGATATTTCATAGTATATAAGTGATTGAAAACCTCACCTTATAAGTCGATTTTATGAGGTTGACTTAGGCTTAAAGTCCACTTCTTCATATGTTCCTATAACAAAGTGTAGAGAAAAAAAGATCAAATGTATGCTTAAGTGGTGAAGGGAGGAAAAGATAGTGAAAATAATAAGGAAAAGGTGTAATGGTATGAAAATACTCGTGAAGGAGGAGGAGAAAGAATGTGCTTACACCAAGTTATATTGGGAGGATGAACAAAAAATAGACAATATTAGAGAAAACTTCATTCTCAATGGTTTTGAATTTTGTATTCCTAAGGTATGTGGGAGACAATGCAATGTTGTTAACGAATGAAGGGAAACAAAGTATTGAAAAGGATATAAATGAAAATCAAGGATGGATGTCAAACATGTTTGACTCAATTACAACATGGAACAAACATACTAGTTTTGGAAATGGAAGGACGTATATGAGATGTAAGGGATTCTAAAATCTCTATGGGGATGGAATGTTTTAAGAAAGTTGTTACAACTATTATTACTCTAATATCTATAGACATAGCAATTGAGGAGTGGAAAGAACTTAAGTATGCAAGATTGAACATACGATTGTGAATTAAATTCGAAGCAACGGTAGGCTTACGTAAAAAAAAAAAATTAAATGTATTAATAACTGAAAATAATGAAAGAAAGTTGTATCATCGGTACCAATGACCAAATGACATTATTAGGCGACGTCGGCGAATGTCCACTTGATTGGAAGATCGAACTACACGGATAATATGGTCTAATTTGATGATTAGGGAACCAACAACTATTTTTTTGCAGGATGCAATTAACCTCATCAAAGGTACAAAATCGTATTTTAACACCGAGATTAGCTTTGCGACCTACTCTAATACAGGCCCAAAACTGAAGGCACGTTACGACCCTATAAATATACACTACACCCGGGTTGTCCAAGACTGAATACAGTGCTATAGAGAACGACAAGTGCAGTTAGCAGCCGCAAAAGTACGCCTTCCGGCCCATACAAAAACAATTGACGTCCACCGTGGGACCGAAAGGGAGCAAAGAAAATGTTATGGTAACTATGAGAAGTCGAGCCAACAGACCAGAAGGAGCAATGAAAACACAAGCATGTAGCCCTGCTCACGACCCTCTAAAACGAAGTGGTCGTGATACAAAGGAGGAGTGAAGAGGAAATTTGAGTCCTCCAAAACGAGAACATGGAAAGGAGAAGAAGATTAACCAAAATGTCACTAACACCTCAAAGGAACGAAGTCAAACAGGAAGAAATTCCCAAGACCACACCGATTTTGTTCTCGTATACAACGACCTGACCAATGGAAGTCGTCAGTCAAAACAATAAGTCCAAGCCCCTATGTCACGATATATACGTCTAGAATAGTCGTTGGAGCGCACTGACACCTTTTTATTGATGAAATCATCAAAGTCCAACTACCGTCGAGTTGGAAAGGGCTGAGCATTGACAAATATGATGGAACAAATGATCATACCTCCTTAAAAGATGGGGCACTTAGTTGGTTTACTCACATAATGACCCAATTAATCAAATATTTTGACACACTAGTCGCTAAGTTTGGCACTCAGTTGGTCTCATCACCTGACGTCCATCGCTTTGGTCAACATTTGCTAAGAGAGGGAAGAATCTCTCTGAACCTTTATGGAAAGATACGAGAAGGTAGCCCTCAATATTCGAAGTTTAAGCCCCAAAGTGGCTTTACATTATATGGTCACGACACTGAGACCGTGACCATTTGCAGACAATTTATGCAAGAAACCCACAACAGGCCTAGATGAGCTATAGAAGAAAGTTGCAAAGTTCATGTAGTTAGAAGAGTTGTGTGAATTCAGAAACAAAGATCGAACAAAGGCAGCACCTAAAAAAAGGGAGCCCGATAAGTTCCCTAGGCCCCCACCCACACCTAAAACAAAACATAGACTCCCCAAGTTTTCCCGGTACACACCACTAAACGCCAATCGGGGTTTCATATTGGAAAAGACATTGAGCACCAAGCTCATTTCGATCCCACATAACGTTCCTACCCCACCAAATGTTGACACCCGAAAGGAATGTAGGCACCATCGTAACTTCGGTCATACAATCGAAGAGTGTTACGTGCTAAAGGACAAGATCGAAGAGTTAATCCAGGCCAGACATTTAAAAAGATTTCTTAAGATCGAAGAGTACCATCCTTAATTCCACCATGTGCTTTCACCATCACTTCCATTGTGCTTTTGAAGTTTCTTAAAACTATTTTTAATTCCAGAATTAGGCTTCCCCCATTTTTTGTTTTGTGCTGACTGTTTTAGCTTATGAAATTAAAAATTCGTTGGAGAAAAATTATGAAATTTTGGATCTGAATAGTTTGAAATGTTAAAAAAAGTGAAAAAAAAAGTGAATCAAAATTCAAAATAGAAAAAAATGATAAATCAAATTCAAAAAGTGTGCATTCTGGCGCGAACAGAAATTCCCTAAGGTGTCTTAGAAGACCACCTAAGACACCTTAGGGAATTTCTCTTAGTGCTTAAAGTTAATAGTTTGTTTGCTAATAGTGATAAATGTACCTTTTGTGTTGATAGTGTAGTGTTTTTGGGTTTTATAGCTAACAAAAGTGGGGTACATTTTGACCCCAAGAAAATCAAAGCCATCTAAGAATGGCCAACACCACAAAATGTAGGAGATGTTAGGACCTTTCATGGTTTAGCAAGTTTTTATAAAAGATTTGTGCCTAACTTCTCAAGTCTAGCTTCACCACTCAATGAGTTAGTGAAGAAGGACACTCCATTTTGTTGGACTGAGAAGCAAGATCAAGCCTTCAAGAGGCTAAAAGCTCAAATCACTAATGCACCCATTCTAGCTTTACCAAATTTTGCAAAAACTTTTGAGCTAGAGTGTGATGCATCGGGAGTGGGCATAGGTGTTGTATTGTTGCAAGGTGGACATCCAATTGCTTACTTTAGTGAAAAACTTCATGGAGCCACCCTCAACTATCCCACCTATGACAAAGAGCTTTATGCACTTGTGAGGGCCTTAAAGACTTGGGAGCACTATCTAGTTTCTAAAGAATTTGTCATTCATAGTGATCATGAGTCTTTAAAATATTTGAAAGGTCAACATAAGTTGAACAAACACAATGCAAAATGGATGGAATTCCTTGAACAATTTCCTTATGTTATCAAATACTAGAAGGGTAGTACAAACATTGTGGTTGGTGCTCTCTCAAAGAGACATGCCCTCTTTTCGAAATTGGGAGCCCAAGTTCTTGGATTTGACAACATAATTGAACTTTACAAAGAAGATCATGATTTTGCATCCATCTTTGCTAAGTGTGAACATAGAGCACAAGGAGGATTTTATGTGTCTGAGGGGTATCTTTTTAAAGAAGGAAAACTTTGTATACCCCAAGGAACCTATAGAAAACTCCTTGTAAAGGAATCTCATGAAGGAGGTCTTATGGGCCATTTTGGAGTTGATAAAACTCTTGAGCTTTTAAAAGGGGAATTCTTTTGGCCACATATGAGAAGAGACGTCAAAAGACATTGTTTTAGATGTATATCATGTTTAAAAGCTAAGTCTAAAACCATGCCTCATGGACTCTATACTCCTTTACCTTTTGCAAGTGCTCTATGGGAAGACATTAGCATGGATTTTATTCTAGGACTCCCTAGGACCGCAAGAGGTTTTGATTCAATCTTTGTGGTTGTGGATAGATTTAGTAAAATGGCACATTTCATTCCATGCCACAGGTGGATGATGCTCAAAATGTTTCTAAACTCTTCTTTAAAGAAGTGGTAAGACTTCATGGGTTACCTAGAAGTATAGTTTCGGATAGAGATCCAAAGTTTATAAGTCATGTTTGGAGAACCCTTTGGGAAAAACTTGGCACTAAAATACAGTTTTAAATTTCTTGTCATCCTCAAACGGATGGTCAAATGGAAGTAGTCAATAGATCTCTTTCTACTGTGCTTAGGGCGGTCATGAAGGGTAGCCATAGATCTTGGGATGAGTTTGTTCCCATATTGAGTTTGCATACAATAGGGTCGTCCACAAGACTACTAATATTTCTCCATTTGAAGTTGTATATGGGTTTAATCCTCTTACTCCTTTGGATTTGTTGCCCCTTCCTAATCCACATACCTTTGTGCATAAGGAAGGAGCTACAAAAGCTGAATTTGTTAAGAAAATGCATGACAGGGTTAAAGAACAAATACAACAACAAATAGAGAATATATAAAACATAGCAATAAGAGAAAGAAAGGGATCATCTTTGAGGAAGGAGACTTAGTTTGGCTTCATCTTAGAAAAGATAGGTTTCCGACTAAGAGAAAGTCCAAACTTAGTCTCCGAGGTGATGGACCTTTCCAAGTCCTCAAAAGAATCAATAACAATGCATATAAACTTGATTTACCCGTGGAGTATGGAGTACATGATACCTTTAATGTCATTGATTTAACTCCTTTTGTAGGTAATAATGAAGAAGAAGAAGCATTGGATTTGAGGACAAATCCTTTTCAAGAGAGAGGGGATGATGGAAGAGGCCCAAGCACAAGCCCAAATGCAAGCCCACCAAAGAGTATATTTGGGCCAACCACTAGAGCCATGGCCAAGAAGATTGGAATGCTGCTACTGATGGCAGGGAAACCTTCTTATACATGTTCAAAATGCCACAAGCTTTAGTGTAGATTAGAATTTAATTTCTTGTTAAAATTAGCATAGGAACTTTATTTGTAATTTTTGTTAAAATGAAGTTTGGTACCTAAATACCAACCTAGATTAAATTATGGTTTCTAAAACTCCTAATTTAACCTAGGCTGGTCCTAGGTAAGCCCATTAGGAAGTGCACGTTCCAAGCAAGGAAGCATGCTTTCCATGTGCTTCATTTAGGCGCCAACTTCAAAGCTATGATAGTTTGAATTTCCCTCCTTTTCATTTGATTCAAACCGGCCCTCCTTTGCTTTATAATGAGTGGCTTGGTTCATGTATTTGCAAGATTAATCATATGAGTGAATTGCTGCCAAATTTGTGCCAATTACACTCTTGTCTCCTACTCTCCCTAGGATAGACGTTTGATCTTTCATTTTTCACCCTCCAAGTGATTAGGCCTCACCTATCACTCACCATACATCTCATGCACCTTCAAGGATACCACACCTCTTAGGAGATCCTTGCACGCCTCTTTCATATGCTTCCGCCACCATCATTCAACTTTCGTCACACATGAAGGCACTTCTTTCATCATGTTAGCTCCCAAACTTATCAAGGCACCTTTAAAATTATCCCACCAAGAAAGAGGTCAACAAAATTTAAAGCAGCAAAAATTCAATTTGTAATAGGACTACAACAAGGAGAGTAGGTATATGACATAACTTGAAAGAGTAATTGAATGAATATGACAAACAAACATTATAAGGCACTCAACAAAAGATGACACACAAATTGAACCTAAAGAATGACACTAGAATTGGATTAATAAAACCAAAACAGTACTACTGGAATTTTGAGGTATAAAATGCGAGACTTAAACAATATATGCTGAGTTGTAAAATTCAAAACTGAAATTGAAATTTAAATGACAAACTGTTCAAGATCTTAGCTCAATTTTGGCGTTGGAATCACACCAAAACAATGCACCAATTAATTGTAATAAATTTTTCAAATCTGTTGCCACTTCACCGTTTCTGTTCGTGCCAGATTGCACACTGTTTGTTTTTTATTTATCATTTTTTCTGTATTTGGAATTTTGTTTCACTTTTCTTCTAACACTTCAATCTATTCAGATCCAGAGTTTCACAATTTTTTTTCAACGAAATTAATTTTCATAAACAAACTCAGCCAACACAATTTCAAGAAACCTAATCTGGAATTAAAAAACTATACTAATAAACTTCAAAGACACAATAGAATGGATGTATAGGAACTTGTATGGATCTAGCACACAAGTATGAACTCAAATCTAAATTTAAAATGCACCAAAGGCTAAAAAACAGGATTACAAAACTGTTCTCAATTTTAAAATCAAACAACCAAAATTATCAATAAAAGGACTACATAGAATTGATGACATTTTAGGATGCAAATGACTTGACAAAACAGAATTGGATTTAAAAATCAAAATGACTCAAATCAACACAATATGAACCAATTAAAACATCAAGAAAGACTTAAATAAAGCAAAATTAAAACAGCAACACAAAACTATATGGAATCTTAAACAAAATTGCACAAGGAATGCTCAAGAACAATTACGCACAATGCACCGATTGGAATTTCCAAACAGCACACCAAATCAAATTAGAAATTCAAAAACAACAAGACAATATGGAGATTAAGAACAACACGGAATCCAGAATCAAACACAAAAATTAAAATGAAAAGAAGAAGGCACACTTAGCTCTTGAAGAACCTTGGCTCTAGATACCACTTGATGGAGTTGTGCCTTCATTCCGATTGGATTTTCTTGGTGGAGAGATGCGAAAGCTTCATGGATTGAAATGTACAAGGAGCTCACGTAGAGCTTGTGGATTCCTTGAAGGTGAAGGCTAAGTATGGAGAGTGACAGGTGAGGCCTAATCACTTGATCTAGTGGAAATTTGAAGACTAAGTTTCTATCCTAAAGAGGTAGAGACAAGAGTGAAATTGGCTAGCAATTTGATCAGCAATTCACTCATTCATTAATCTTCAATTTACATGACCCAAGCACCTCATTATATAGCAAGTGAGAGCTGGATTTGAACAAGAGAATTGGAGGGAAATTCAAATGAATCCTAGCTTTGAAGTTGGCACCTAAATGAAGCACATGGAAGGCATGATGAAGCTTTTGGATGTTCACTTCCTAATGGGCCTTCTCATGACCGGCCTTGATTAAATTAGGTGTTTTAGAAACCCTAATTCAATCTAGGTTGGTGTTTAGGTACCGAACTTCAATTTAAAAACATTACAAATAAAGTTCCTAATGTAATTTTAACAAGGATCTAGGATCTACTTTGCACTATTTAAACTAGGATCTAGGCTTCTTCAAACATATGGAGAAATGTTTCTCTACCATCAGTAGCAACATCCTAGTCCTCTTGTATCTCCTTTACCATAGACCTAGGTGTGGGCCTTGATCTTCTAGTTGTTGGGCTTGCACTTGGGCTTGTGCTTGGGCCTCTTCTAGTAGTTGTTTATGTTTTGATCAGTTGGATGTCTTTTTGGATATGTTTGTACATTCCTTCAACCTAGGGTTGTCCACTTGATTGGGCCTACAAAAATAAACAAAAGCTCAATTAGACCCATATTTGCAATTAAATCAATACACAACCTCTAGGTTTTCATCCTCCTTATTATATGGTTGTGTGAGGCTGGACGGTTTCCATCACCCTCTGTCTCAACGAAACCGCGTTCTAGCATTAGAAAGGGAATAACAAATTCCACTAGAGATAGACGGAGACAGAGCTTGGAATTGGAGTCAACCGACGACTAGTTCAACCGACAAGAACAAAATATATATATATATATATATTTTTAAATATAACATAATCTTTAACATGTAGTATTTTTTATTAACTTTTCATATCCTGATATTTTTCTCAATAAGATTATTAATAAAAATTTAAATATCTCACTCATAACTTAATAATTCATAATAACTCTTACATCAATCTTTACATCATATCAATCATCTCATTTTTTTTATTATCATAAATAAATTCAATAATTTAATAATCATGACAAATATATTAAATTATTTTACATTAAAATAGCATTTCTTAAAGTGTAATCTTATCAAGTTATTTTAAATTAAAATAGTGTAACAAGATAAAAAGAGAGAAAAAAAATAGTTTAAGTAATCAGCTGAACAAACTAAGTAATTATTTTTTTTCCTTTCAAACCCGTTGAGTAAATTTTACTATATATGTCATCAATTTAAGATTCTTGAAAAAGTGGTTGCATTTCGTGACCAACAATTACAAACAGAACAATGATAAGAATCAAATATATAGTGCATGAGACTATTTCTAAGTAGCCTTGCTCAGTATATATCATTTTAACGTCTTTATCAACGTCTTCAAAAGATTATATATATATATATATATATATATATATATATATATATATATATGTGTGTGTGTGTGTGTGTCAATTATTCAATCCAATATCACAATATATGTTGTTGTCAAATAAATTTAAAACATTAAGTTTCTTCGTTTTTTTATTCAGGAAATCATATATTTCATGAAAAAGTTTTTTATCAAAACCTTTAGTATTTGTATACAAAGGTTTAAAGCTTAGATTAAAAATAAATTAAAATAATCTTGATTCAATTGATTTTCGACTCAATGATTTATTTGTCTATATTTAGATGATAACATAAATTAAAAAATATATAGTTCTTGTATTTATTAGTATTTTTTTAATTTCCAAGTAATTCAGAGCTATATTTAAAAAAAATCATCTTAGATATCATTATGAGTTAATTATAAATTATGACATGTCAACTAAGTTTACATCTCAAACTTCAATAATCACATGTTATAACATAAATAATCTATTAAAAAAAAGAAAAAACAGGAACCAAATCAAATTTATGCTAAAAAATATACAAAATAAGTAAAAGGAATCTATTATTAAAAAACTCTATACTCGTTACAAAAGAAAACCACAAAGTCCAATCTTTTATCAATATTAGGAAGATAATTAAGATTATATGTAAAATTATTATAGTGATTTCCTTCAATGAAGAGAAGAAAAGTTTATAATAAAAAATGAACTGTTTAATGTTAAAAAATCAGACATTAAATTAATTCAAAACTTTAGCATATCAAAGAAGATCTTCTACATTCATTCTACAAATTCAAAATTTGTTTCTTTTACATTCATTCTACACAAATCTACTCAAGAGCTTCATATTTTAAATAATATACAATGATAGTAATAAATTGTTAGAATTTAAATTTTTACCTAAGATATTTAATATATACTACAAAAAATAAAATGTAATTTCTGACTGGAAAATTCGTAGGTAATAATCAAATATTCATTAATAAATAAATATTTTTTACCAATTGCCAACTACACAAGATTGGTTAATATATAGGACATAAAAACTTTATATGGATGGGTGTTTAGGATTTTCCTTTCCCATGATTGTCATAAAAAAATTGAATTTTATCGAGACCATAAAATAAGATAATTATTGTGATTATGTACGAATAACATAAAATTTTAATATGGATCAATATGTGAACTTGGTTTGCTTGATCTATTTTTTAAGTTTAATGTTTTTTTTGTTAGGTGTCAATTCAGTCCTACTAATTCGTTTGAACGATATTAAGCATTTAAAATCATAAGTTATTGGTATATTTTTTGTGATAATTATTAAATTTGATAATTTAGTTAAATGACAATATAAAATATTGTAAGTATAAGAGTGTGAATAAACACCAAAATAAATTATTTCTTTATTGAAGTAATCAATAGTAAAAAAATTGAATTATTAAAAAAGGCTGAATCAACTCACATTTTGAAAACGACCTAGTAAATATAAAATCAATTTTATAAAACAATTTGGTTTATATGAGTTCGGTCCTTAGAAAAATCGAATCACACAAATTTAAAACGGATGTTCAAACAAAATTGAATAAAAAACATAAAGATTTAATTACTTTACAAATTGATTCGGTTTAATTTTTTATTTAGAAACATAATTAAGAAAAGAATTAAGAAGATTCAGAATAATTTTTAAATGAAAATATTTATTGTCAAAAGGATTATTTCATCCTCTCAAATATTAAATTAAAAGCATGTTAGAACAAACTTCTTCATAAAGACTTCTCGAAAAAAGAAATGAAATGTCAAAAGTTAAAATTAGTTTATTTATAAACTAACTTATATAAATTCTCTTATATGACTTTTCTAAATTTTTATTTTTAATTTGTTTAAATTTTCCTTTTATTTTATTCTTTTCTAAAAGTTTTTTATAAAAAAAATTGTATTGTTTAGGAGAACTTGTATAAAAGGACTTTCAAAAGAAATAAACATTGAAATTAACTTTTTATAAAATTTAAAATTTTAAGAAAGTTATATGGAAGACACAAATACTCTATACGGATATTTTTTTTAATTATTTTCTTTTCTTTTAAAATCTTTATGAAAAAAATATATCTAAATAGATTATAAGTAAGTTGTGTGATCCACATGGCTAAAACTACAAAATTCTATCAGTTTTTGTTCATAAATATAATTGGCTTAATTATTTTTCACAAATTAAGCAGCAACGTTTATTTCACAAAGCTTTCCATATTTGAATTTTTAACATTGCAAGTAAAATTATCTTAAAAAATAAAATTTATATAGGGTTGTAGTCAACATCACGCTCTTACATTTATTTTGACTTAAATTTGTTTAGCACAGTTTTATTAACTTTGCTAACAGCACATTTTATATTCTGACAATATTATATAAATTTTGGTTGTTTGCTTATTTTATAGTTATATATGGTGGCACCTTAAAAGTTAAATAATAAGGTTTGCGTTCACAAAAAAATACACAAAGAACAAGTGTTAAAGGGTCTATGGGAGGCATTGCAAAGTCAATAATAATATTTGAACCTTATTATTATTAAATTACGGGAGAGAATAAAAATGATATAATGAGTTACATATGATTATAAGCAATATATTATTATCCATGTCGATGCATTGTAACTTTCATGTATGCAATTTTTTTTCTTCTTTGATGAGTCAGGAAGTTATGTATTATTTTTATCCTATTATAATCAACGAATTAAAGTGTGTATTTGAGGGAAAAGAATATGGGGGCATATTCGTTTTAACATAAATACAAAAATAATATGCACCACAACTAAATAAATATGAGTTCTGTCTTAAGAAAGACAACTAGTTCACTAAAGTGTCTTGGAACACTTTAGAAAATGAAAAATAAAAGTAAGTTGCGTCCAAAACAATAAAATTATTTAATTTTTTCATGAGTAAATTGGTAAGAAAAATAGTTTAGTTACTTAATATAAAATCTTAAAACACTCAATATGAAATTTCTTTTTCAAAACCTATATATTATAGTATTTGTAACCAAATGTTGGAATAAAAAATATTTTTTTTTCTTTCCTCTTCACTTAAAAATTAGGATTTCAATGAGAAATTATACTCCTCAATATCAAAATAAACGTTTGAACAAAATATTTTATCATAGAACTGTTTGAAACTTGCTCAAGATACCCTAATTATTTAAACAATATATGTGAAAATTACAATTTAGTTGGATTATTAATTGAACTTAATAAGTTTTCTTTCCATTTCAAATGTTTTTTTAATACAATTCAAATTACCCCTTTCACTAGTTCAATTTAAACTATTTACGACAATTCTTAATAGCACGATTTATAGTCCTCTTGTCAAAAAAAAAGAGTACCGTGACAATTTTTATAAATAAATATAACATTTTGACACAGTATTTTGAAACAACAACAATTTTATTAGGAGTAGTAGTCAAATAAGGAAAGCAATGACTATTTTGTTAAGAATTTTCATCGTATGTCCTATTTTATCTCTAAAATAATTAATTTTTGGGTACTTCTTTGATTTTAAAGCTATTCTCTCTTCTTTATTGCAAATTGTCATTGTTGTCACTGTTCTTTGCGCGCGCTCTGATTCTTTCTTCCACACTCTTTTTGTTCTTTTTGCGTTTTTTTATATATTGTCCTTTTATAATTTCTGATCTTCTTTTCTTTTTCATTGACAAGGTTTTTGCAGTGTTGAAGTTCTATTTTCAATGGCCGGTGAAAACCTTCATCGAAGCAAAAACCTTAATTCTAATCAAAATAAAAATCCTACTCAAGGTTATTAGAATTGTAGGTCTTAAAGAAGAGGGGTGAATTGTTTATAAAATATGTTTGCAAATATTGAAGGTATAGAAAAGTCAATGAAGAATCAATGAGAAAGAAACTCAATTAGCCAAGAAATAAATATGTTTTATTATGTTTCTAGAAAATCAACCGGTTGTTTATGCATTCAACCGGTTGTTTATATCAGCAGTTAATAAAATCAAACCAAAACAGATTTAAATGAGATTAAGGATAGAAAGAATCACAAAACAGATTTATACTAGTTTACTCTTATCCAAGAGCTACATCCAATCCCCAGAAAGCACTGGGTATTCCACTAAGCAATCAAATAACCTTGATTACAAACCACACACCAAAGAGATGATCTTGAACCCTTCAAGAACACACACCTCCTTTGGCAAACAACACACCATAGATCACAAAACACCCTCTAGATCTGCACAGAACACGTTTACACAGAATTACAGTATTCAAGAGAGAAAAGGAATGATCACACCTGATACAGATTGAATTCAAAAGTTACAAAGCAATTCTATTCCACTCTGAAAAATCCAAAGCTTGAAGCAATCTTGGAGAAAACTTATTTGAAAGATTTAATCTTATATCATCGCTACGAGGAGCATAAAACAAATTATTTAAACTCTAAAAGGCTGTTAAAAACATTTAATGCAAGACCCAAATCAGTTTTGAATCAATTAAAACATATTTGCCAAACTTAACAAATTCTGTTAAGGATTTTTTAAAAAAAATCGGTTGAAATGTCGAAATAACCGATTGAATTGTTTTGACAGCAAGGTCAACCAATTTCAAGCTTTGTCAAAACCTGTTTCAAAAACACTAAGTGTAAAACAACAGGTTGAAACAATAAAACAACAGGTTGTCTTTCCACTTCTTTGGAAAACACTTTTTTTCAAAAGAATTTGATTTAAACCAACTTTGGATCCTAACTAAGAGTGGATTAAAAATTCAAACTACTCAGAACCCACACACACAAACAGCTACAAAACCTTCAACCAATAATGGAGACATCAAAGCCTATCTTCAACAATCTCCCCCTATTTGATGAAGACAAATCTCTGGTTTGCTTGTGTTGTTATGTTTGAATTGTAAAGCACCTGCAAAATAATAAATGTTCATGTACCAGAGAGCACTCATATCCAGGTTTCATTTGCACCAATGAACCAGATTTCACCATGTGATTTTCATAAAGAAAACCAGAAAAATCAGTGTGAAAAACTAGTGTGAATTAGGTACATAATCAGAGTTTTTACAGCAACATACTAAACCAGTTTAAACCAGATTCAAACAGATATGTAGCAACATACAAACCAGATAATTCTTTCCCTATTTGTCTTCTCAAATAGAGTGAGACAAGTTGATAAGAACATAATTAAGTAAGAATATGAGAATCAAGAATATCCAACTCATTTCTTATAAAGAAAAAACTATCTGGGCAGTGGCTTAGTGAAGATATCTGCAAGTTGTCTTCCAGTTTCAATAAATTGAACTTCACAATCCCGTTACTCACATGATCTCTTATAAAATGATGGCGAATCTCAATGTGCTTTGTCCTTGAATGCTGAATATGATTTTTTGTGAGAGTAATAGTACTTGTGTTATCAGAAAGCAAAGGCACCTTGTTAACCTTCAAACTAAAGTCCTATAGTTGTTGTTTGATCCAGAGAATTTGAGCACAGCAGCTACCAGTAGATATATATTCAGCTTCTGTAGTGGAAAGTGCCACACACGCTTGCTTCTTGTTATGCCAAGATATGAGACTTGAACCAAAAAGATGACAAGTCTCACTTGTGCTTTTTGTATCTAGTTTACACCTTACAAAATCAGAATTAGAATATCCAACCAAATGAATAGAAGAGTGATATGATTCCAATAGCAAGATATAGATGATTCTTTGACATTTTATGGAATCAACTTGAGTTGGAGATTGAATAGGCACTTTTATAGAAATGGATCAATGTTCTATGTTTCAAGAACTCA
>Ga0123342_1005359_pt1 | contig 18655 bp, 15 predicted proteins | sample Turbeawhitnodule_FD_89960 | JGI IMG/M metagenome (GOLD analysis project Ga0123342, IMG submission 89960) | Root nodule microbial communities of legume samples collected from Mexico - Turtle bean Mexico white nodule | ecosystem: Host-associated > Plants > Roots > Nodule | place: Mexico: Nepantla...
GGTCCATGCGTAACGCTCTCGCTGGGAATCTCAGTCCCAGTTTAACTGCGTGTAACACGAAACCCCGATGACCATGCACCCGATGACTGATCGGTGCTCTATTGCTTCTCGCGTTCTCCCCCGTGTGTTTATCTTGGAACTGATCTGTCGGTGGCCACTTGGTCACTGACCACCGATCTCCATACCGGGTGATCTCTTCCCTGATTTCTCTGCCACCTGATCCACGTGTCACCCTGCGAGTGGTTCACGTGGTTATTTGCTGCTGACGTCATCGACTACCGATGACCGACCGGAACATTAAGCAAAACAAAGGTACTATCAAATACAAAAGTTCAATAATGTATAAATCAAAATCAATAAAAAAAAAAGGAATCATTTGATAAACAACACATGGACGACAAAAAATAAAGTATAGCTAAAAATTGCTTCAATCTAGTTCTTGATCACCATTGATTTACCAGCAAGTCCTTGTATATTAAAAAACTAACAAAACATCCAAACCCAACAAAAAAGAAAATTAACACAATGCAAAAACCTAAAACAATTGAACATAACAAAAAGAAAAATAACACTAATCCCTTTAATTATAAAAATAGACTTATTTAACCGGGCAAGAAAAACTAAAAGAATTAAGCACATTAATATTTTCACCCAAAGTTTGCTTCACCTTCTTGCTTAGCCTAAAACAAGTAAAAACAGAAAATTAATCTAACAATATTAAGTCACTTTAGATTGGGTAAAAAAATAAATAACAAGGAAATTACTAAACAATGAAGAAGAAACACTTTGTTATAAACCCCTCTTTAAATAAATATCATAAGACAAAAATTTGTTTCATCTTTCGAAGTGCATCCAAATTAAAGAATGATTTTTTTTTCTCTTTAATATAACTTAGTTATTTATAATGTGAGATATTCAACTCATCTAAGACTTTCACAATGAGAATTGAACATATTGTGAGATTAAGAAAATTTGATAGAGGATGACACATATGTTTAAGAAACTCAATTAGAATAAAGTTTCAATAACTTTGATGTCATCAATGGAATTTAAATTTAACTAACCTCACAAAATCGATTTATTAAATTGATTTTTGCTCTATCAAGGGTTTAGGATAAGATTTATTATTTATACATGATAGGAATAATTTGGTATTGGTTATACGTAATATAAGAATAGTTTATTGTTTTTATTATATTTCTATTGCATATTATATGTTATTCCTATATATTATTTCATGTAATCTATTACTCTTTATTTTGTTATTTAAAAGCCTTGTATAAGGACCATTATGGAATAATATAAGCAAAGTTAATATGAGCAAGTTGTTCATTCAATAGCAACTTCCTTCATACTATCAAGAGTTTGTCTATCCCATGTCAATCGTCTTTCGTAAATATGTTTTTCAAAATTATCGATCTCAAAACACTTTTTTTCTTTATTATTTTGATTTCCCTATTGTATTCTGATGACAATCCTCTTATGAAGATAATCTAATTATGAAAATTAAACAATATTAATGAGTAATATATTGAAAGCTAAGAATAAACTTGGTTTTATTTTGGCAAACATCAGACCCATTGATGATGCTTATGATGAAACATATGTTTGTTGGATAGTGTGTTAGTTGCTAACGAAGTTTTGGATGAGATGAAAAGAAGGAAGAAAATGTGTGTTTTCTTTAAAGTAGATTTTGAGAAGGCGTATGATTCTATAAGATGAGAGTTCATTTATTATATGTTAGAAAAGGTTGGCTTCTGCGGTAAATGGATTTGCTGGATAAAGGGATGTTTAGAGTCAGCTTACATGTTCATTCTTGTGAACGATAAGCCGACTAAGGAGTTCTTACCAAAGAAAAGACTTCGACAGGGCGACCTACTAGCTCCGTTTTTGTTTCTTATCGCGGCATAAGGTATGGCGGGAGTGTCCAGGATGGCGGTCGAGAAGAATCTGATTGATAGTTTAGAGACTGGAAGGGAGAAAGTGAAGGTAAACATGTTGTAGTATGTTGATGATACTTTATATTTTTGTGAAGCAAATGTCAAAAGTGTCTTCAATATAAAGGCGACCCTGAATTGCTTTGAACTCTCTTCCGGGCTTAAGGTGAACTTTATGAAGAGCAAGATAGGTGGTTTGGGGGTCGAGCAAATAATGATGCAGCACTTCGCGACAATTCTTAATTGTGAAGTGATGGAAACCCCTTTTCTATACTTGGGTTTGTCGGTAAGAGGGTGCCATAAGAGAAGGGCGTTTTGGGATGGAGTGATTGTTAGAATGAAGAAAAGATTAAGCAGGTGGAAAGGCAGATTTTTGTCTTTAGCAGGTAGGATTTGTTTGATAGAGTCAGTATTGTCTACCATTCCATTGTTCTACCTATCTTTATTTAAAATGTCAGTGGTGGTGGCAAGCGAGCACGTGAAAATCCAAAGGGATTTCCTATGGGGGTGGGGATCCGATGGAAGAAAGGTCGCTTGGGCCTCCTGAGAAAAGGTGTGTGCAGCTTGCGAGGACGGGGGTCTTGGGATTATTGACTTAAGGACTTTCAATTTGGCGTTACTTGGAAAATGGGTTTGGCGGTTGGGGTCAGATAAGGGTGGTTTGTGGAAGGAGATTATTGTTTCCAAGTATGGGGGGTGGAGAAGTCTGAGAGAGAGAGGGAAAGATAGTAAAGACTCTCTTTGGTGGAAAGATTTAAAGGAGGTCTGGAGCTTGGGAACTGGGAAGGAAGTTTTGTTTTAGGAAGATAATTGGGTGCGGAGAGGAGCCTTGAAGATGGTTTTCTCGAGGTTGTATTCCCTGAGTGTGACAAAAGCTTCTGCGATGGCTGCATTTGGGGGATTGAACAACGAAAAGTGGGTATGGAATTATTTTTGGAGAAGGAATCTATTTGAATGGGAGAAGCAATTAGCATAACGAATTTTTCAGGATGTCCAAGGTGTGAATTTCGACTTGGATAAGGAGGACAGGTGGGTCTGGAAGGAAGGAGAGGAGTTTGGGTACACGGTTAAATCGACATACCTGCGTTTAAGGGAGGATGGAGCAGGAGAGAATGGGACGGTGTTTAAAAAGTTTTGGAAGAGTAAAGTTGTACCTACTACTTTGGTTACGACTTGAAGGGTGTTGGAAAACAAGTTAGCCACTAAGGCTAACCTAGAAAGACGCGAGATCATTGCTGCATGCTCCACGTGTAGTCTTTGTGTGGTCGAGGAGGAGAGTAGCATCCATTTGTTCTTTGAGTGCAAATTTGCTTGGTTATTGTGGAACCATTGTTGTGCATGGTTGGGTGTGCTAAGCGTGTTTCACAACGTTCTATTGTTAAATTTTTCCCAGTTTAGGATAAGCAACGCGCCTGATTCGATGAATGAGGTTTGGGTGTTGTTTGGATCGCAGTAGTCAACGAGGTTTGGAAGCATAGAAACAAGGTTATTTTTAACGGGGGAGTAGTGGATGTTTTGGAAGCTTTTGTTGTGGTTCAATTAAAGGCTTAGTCATGGGTTATATCAAAGTCACAATTTGCGAATTTTTCCTTTTCTGATTGGTGCATACATCTGTTGGTTTGTATGAGGATGATCTCATGACGTATTCATTCAAATTGTTTGATTGTTTCCCCTAAATGTCTTCCTCTAGTTAGTTAGGAGAGTTCTGTTTTAGTAGACTTTGGAGTAAGTCTTGTGATGAAGATTATGGGTGAGTTCTTGTATAAGGGTTGAATCACCCCTAAAGTGATTCATATTTATTTATTGTTTATTGCCTATAAAAAATACTAATTTTAACTTTTTTATATAAACAAATATTTGTTTTAGTGTCCAGATAGAGTTAACTTAATGTTGGATGTTAATAGAGTCAACTTAGTCAACTCTAAATTGATGCTAACTACTTTTAAATTTTTTTCAATACATAAATATTGGTATTAGTGTTGGGTTAACATTAACACTAATAGAGTTAACTTAATATTGAAGGCTAATAGAGTTGACTTATCCAACTCTAAGCCGATGCTAATTACTTTTAACTTCTTTTAATAAATAAATATTAGTATTAGTGTTGACTTAGAAGTAATTGAGTCCGCTTAATGTTGGATTCTTATAAATTCAACCTAGCCAACTCTAAGACAATACTAACTAATTTTAATTTTTTAATAAGTAGAAATATTTATGTTAGTATTAGGTTAGCATCAATAAATATTACAAACAAATGAAGTTAACATTGATCTAGTTGATGCTGATTTTATTTAAGGTAGCATAAGTTAAACCAACAATATTTTTTTTTTATCTTATTATTTATATAAGTTAGAGTCGAATAAGTTAACGCTAATATAATATGTCTTTAATAGTCAACGTTATTTTATATGTCATTAATTTGTGTGCCTTCGTTATAACGAATAAGAATCATATATTATTTCCAATCCAAAAACTCATATTTAAATATGATAAATTTTTTCAATTACAATTTTTTTCTCTTACTTTCTAAATAAATCTCCTCACAATCATCTCCTTCATCCACTACAAGTTTTTTTTTCTTTCTATTTTGTTCTGTTGAAGATGGAGACATTTTAGGAGAAACTCTTTAAATTAAATAAATTTTAAAATTTCACGTCGATTTGATTCATATTAAAAGACTTTAATTAAATAAATGTAAATATGAATGATGAATTAGTGTTAAGTTGACCTTACTTGGAATCGATATTCAAATGGACACTTGAGTTATCATCTATTGGTGATGACTGTAGTTTGAATTTCTTACAAGTGTCGATCATGTTATTTATGAGAGTCTTATCACCTAAATCATAAACAACTTCCTAACATTAAAAAACTCCTATCTATGGTTAGTCAAGAAGGAACTCATAAAACTATGATTCGTTCTATTGTGAATCATAAGGCTATTGGTTCTTTTATGACTCATAATGATAATTTTGATTATAGCATCACTAATGCATCTAATGATCCCACTAAGCCACTTACAAGCACTCGCCATGGAAGTCATAAGCATGATGGCTCTTGTTGTTACAAACTTTATGGATATTATAATATTTTTTTTTTGTTTATATTAAAAAGGGATTTTATAATTACAATTAGTATTTATAATAAATATTATAATTGGACTCAGAGTTACAATGGTATAATATAATTAAATATAATATTAATACTATAACTAATATTATAATTACTATTAAATATTATAACTAATATTTACAATTATAATTATATTTATATTAATTATAAATATTATACTTCATATAACTTAATATTTAAAATTATATAAAAAAAATTATTTTAATTAAAAAAATAAAGTTAAGATTCGATTTAATTCGTAAACCTTCATGTTGGTATGGATAATAACTTATAGCTGTTATAATTCGATTTGTCACTTCAACAAAAATTAACGTCGTTCATTTACTATTAATAACTCATTCCAATCATTTCATACTACATCATTTTACAAATTTGGATTAGAACAAAATCAATTTTATATCATAATAAGAAGACGAAAAATATATTTACCAAAAAAAACTATATCTATCAAGAAAGTCACTAAAAAAAGTTCACATACAATCACAAATGCAAGATTTCACATAAAAAAAAAAAAATATCCCAAAAATACTACAAGTATATATCATAATTTAGGTTGCAAATTAGGAGAAACTAAAAACACTAAACCATAAAATACATCAAAACCAAAAATATGAAATCAGAAATAAACACACCAAAACATGTTTTTTTAGACATTTTTATCCCGCAACTTTATTTTATAATTGATTTTATTTCTCGCATTGTAGTCAAGTTTTACTCCTAAAAATGCTCTTATTTTTTAATTATTTTTCTCTCTCTTGCTTTTATTTTATTGTTTTATTTATAATAAATGTAGAAAAGTAGAAAATGCTTATCTTTTTTTCGCTTAGATGAAAATAATATTAAAATATCTGTTTTATCTCCGAGTATTCAATGAAATGTTATAATTTCATTATTGATTTTTTAAAACTCCCATTTTATATTAAAATTTATTATATGAATGAAAAATAATAATTTTCTTTTTTTAACAATTTGTGAAATATTCGTTCTCTTTTTTTATCAATTTTTTCTTGAAAGAAATCAAACAAACACGCCATAAAATTGCAAAAAAAAAACAACAATTACAAATACAAATACGAAAAATATGATTTTTAGGATAGATTATTTAAATTTTTAAAAAAATATTATATATATATATATATATTAATTTATAATTAAATATGATGATGTTATGAGAGTATGATATACTTTTATATATTTATTATATATTAATCCGTAACTGAATAGTCAACATTAACTTATTTATAACTATTTGATGATCTAAATGCTAGAGTTAATAATCATTATGTAAGATTAAAAAAATTATTATACTCTTGATTGGTGATATTGACATATTACTAGAACCATCAAAACATATTTAAATATGTGAGCCAATTTATTCTATTATAGATTAGAATTTTCTAAGATTAAATTTTTATTTTTTTTTAATGGGTTAAAATTAAATTTAATCGACATATAACCTGAGCCGCCAAATTCGTGGGGGCCTAATTAAACCAAAAAACCATAAAAGAGAAAAAAAAACGACTTAATTATAAATATAATATTAAATTAAATTTTTTATTAATTGTGTATTATATGAAAAGTTGGAAATTATAAAACTAATGAAAACAATATATTAAAATCTAAAAATTTGAAATCTAATTAAAAAAGACCTGATATGACAATTTTAACTCTCTATTTTATTATCTATTATATGAAAATTTTAATTTGTTAGTGTTAGAAAGATGGACCTAAAGAACTATTGAATATCTTCGTCTTCTCTCTTCTTTCGGGTAGGTTGCCAGAGTTCCGTTGTGATCTTTCTGGTCTCAATGCTATTCCTTCGGGTCTCAGTCTCTCCGTTTCAGGTGAATGCCAAATGGGAAGTACATGCAAAAGACACTCTGACGCTCAAGTCAGAAAAAATGAGTATTCGGTACTCGGGGGTGTACAGTGATAATGACGTACCTTGTTCTTGGAATGTGCGCTATTTATATTATTTTAATAGACTTACCTTATTGCACTGGACCAGTGGAGTGGATCACACTTAGGAGCATATTACCTAGTTTTTAGTGACAGTTTAGTTTTACTGACCTTGGTTTGAGCGTTAATGGATTAAATGTGTCGGTCGACTTGCACGACCGTGCAGGGCTCGGTCAGCTCGGTCAAGGAGACCGAGCCTTGGTAATGTCCGATCGGTCCATACCTGTACACTTGCCCCCGAGGCTCGAGGATGGATTTATCCGATGAGTCTTTGAAGTGTTGATCGTCGGCCAGTCCTCACTAGGTGAGTGACTGTTGGACTTCCTGAGGTGTGACATGACCTCAGGCAGCGTTGATAGGGTATGCCATTTAGAGCTCCACCCAGACCGAACCGAGTGTGAGATATTTACAGGGTATGCCGGTTAAGGCTACATCCAGACCAAACCAAGTTGAGCGGTATCGGCGGGGTATGCCGGTTAGGGCTTCATCCAGACCAAACCGAGTGTAAGGTATTGGAGGGTATGTCAGTTAAGGCTACGTCCAGACCAAACCAAGTTGAGCGGTATCGGCAGGGTATGCCGGTTAGGGCTTCATCCAGACCAAACCGAGTGTGAGGTATTGGTAGGGTATGCCGGTTAAGGTTACATCTAGACCAAACCAAGTTGAGCGGTATCAGTAGGGTATGCCAGTTAGGGCTTCATCCAGACCGAACCGAGTGTGAGGTATTGGGAGGGTATGCCAGTTAAGACTACGTCAAGACCAAACCAAGTTGAGCAGTATCGGTAGGGTATGCTGGTTAGGGCTTTATCCAGACTGAACCGAGTCTTGAAGGAGTGAGCAGTAGTAATTTGAGAAACGCCTCGTTAAAACCTTCCCGGTTGGGTGAGGAAAGAGTGCATAATTTTATTTCTTTCAGTTGTAATAAAATTTAAGGTGTGTGACATTCCACGTCCTTGGTACAATTTTTCCCGAAAGTCATTCTAAATGATAAGCTCCCCTCTTTGCGACTTCTCGGACTCGGAAAGGTCCCTCCCAGTTGGATGAGAACTTCCCTTCGTTTCTTCTTGTGTCGCTTCGCATCCTCCACACGAGGTCTCCCTTCTGGAAATTTCTCGGTCGGACTTTGGTGTTGCAGCGTTTTGACGCTCGAAGTTTGCATGCGATCTCTCGGATCTCGCTCTTGTCACGAAGTTCGCTTACCAAATCAAGGTTGACCGCTCGACTTTCCTCATTTAGGGTGAGGTTGGACATTTGCCTTCGGATGGTGGGTTCGCCCACCATGACTGGGATCATTGTCTCGGTGCCATATGTTAGGTTGTATGGTTTTTCTTGTGTGGTTGTCTGGGGGGTGCATCTGTATGCCCATAGGACTTCTATCAGTTCTTCTGTCCATCGGCCATTCGCCTTGCCGAGGTGTTTCTTCAGCTTGTTCAGTATGACTTTGTTTGCGACCTTGGCTTGTCCGTTGGTTTGTGGATGCTCAACCGAAGTTGTGATCGATTTGTGCCAAGGTCGGCGTAGAAGGACTGCAATCCTTGGTAAATGAATTGTCGACCATTATCAGTTATTATCGTGTTCGGTATGCCGAACTAACACACAATGTTTCGCCACACAAAGTTTTGAACATTCTTGGCTGAGATAGATGCGAGTGGTTCGGCCTCTATCCATTTCGTAAAGTAGTCGACTCCAACAAGGAGGAACTTGGTCTACCCCTTTCCTAGTGCGAAGGGGTCGATGATGTCCATTCCCCAGATAGCGAACGACCATGGGGAGATGAGGCTGTGTAACATTTATGGTTTAACATGATGGAGGGGGTCGAACTCTTCGCATTTGGCGCATTTCTTCACGTACTCAGCACAGTCTCCTTGGATGGTCGACCAATAGTAGCCCGCTCTGAGGATCTTAGCAGCCATGGTTTGTGCCCCCGAATGGTTACCGCACACTCCCTCATGTATCTCGGTAAGGACATACTCGGCTTGATCGTTGGTAATGCACTTCAGCAGGGGGTCGAGTAGCCTCTTCGGTATAGATCTTCATTTATCATGGTGTACAGAGCACACTGTTGTTTCATTGTATTTTCTTCTTTTGGCTTGCATATGCCGTGCTCGAGGTACTGGTGATTGGGGTCATCCAGCTATCGGTTTTGGTTTTGGCTGTTGCTAGGCATTCTGCTTCTGGCACGCTGGGGTGTCTTAGCCATATTTGTATGACTGATCGTTGGTGGCTCTTCTTCTTCGTAACCGATAGCCGAGATAAGGCATCGACCCTTTTATTTTCCTTCCTCGGTATGTGTTCCACAAGTGCCTTGTGAAAACGGGCGATGTTGTTTCAGGCAGCGTGGTAGTATTGTTGTAGGAGAGGTTCTTTCACCTCAAACTCTTCATTGATCTGACCAACCATAACCCGAGAGTCGCTTTTGTACATAACCTCGTGTGCTTCCATGTCGTCCGGTGCTTCTAGGATGACTCCTGCTCCACATGTTGTCTTGTTGGAGGAGCCATCCACATAGAGTGTCCATCCGGTCGACAAGTGTGGCAGCGAAGTGAGCTCTGTCGAGAAGTCGACCAGGCACTGGGATTTGATGGCCCCTCTTAGTTGATACCGGATGTCGAATTCGGAAAGCTCGACCGACCATCCTATCATTCGTCCTGCAAGATCGGTTTAGATAAAATTTTAAAGATGGGGTAGTCGGTCCTTACCGTGATGGAATGGTTTTGGAAGTAAGGGCGCATTCGTCTTGCTATCAAGACTAGGGCGAGAGCCACCTTTTCAATCATCTGGTACCTCATTTCGGCCGCATGAAGCGTCCGACTAACGAAGTATATCGGTCGTTCTTCGCCTTCGACTTCCTATACCAATGCGACACGGATCGCCTCCTCCGAGACCGCCAAATATACCAGGATGGGTTAGTCGGGCCTTGCCTTTTGGATGACCGACGGAGATGTTAGAAAATCCTTCAGTTGGTTAAAGATTTCCTTGCATATGTCATCCCAGCTGAATTTGGCTGCCTTCCGAAGTAGCTGCACCATCGGCTTTGTTCGTTCAGCCAGTCGGGAGACGAACTTGGAGAGGGCTGTTAGGCACCCTAGGAGTTGTTGTACCTCCTTGATGTTCTTCGGACTTCTCATATCAACGATGACTCAACATTTGTTGGGATTAGCCTTTATCCCTCTATGGGTCAACATAAAACCTAACAACTTCCCTCCCTCAACTCCGAATGTTCACTTCTCGGGGTTGAACTTCATATTAGCCCCCCTTAAGGCTTTGAATACCTCCTTGAGGTCCTCCACATATTGGTCAAAGGAGTCGGACTTCACGACGATATCGTCCACGTACACCTCTACACACCGACCGATCAACCCTCTGAAGATCTTGTCCATCAAGCGTTGGTAGGTTGCCTCTGCGTTCTTGAGGTTGAAGGGCAATACCTCATAATAGTAGTTGGCATCGACCATCATAAAGGTTGTCTTCTCTTTATCCTTGGGGTGCATACTTATCTAGTTATACCTAGAGTAAGCGTCTAGGAAGGTAAGGATCTTATGGTCGGCTGCCCCATCCTCTAGCCGGTTAATGTTAGATAGGGGGTAGGAGTCTTTCGGGCAGACACTGTTGAGGTTTCTGTAGTCGACGCACATCCTATAGTTATCGTTCGGCTTGGTAACCGAGACGACATTGGCCAGTCAAGTCGTGTCCCGGGCTTTGCGTATAAATCCGGCCGATAAAAGCTTCTCGGCTTTTGCTTTTGCTGTTAGGCGCTTGTCATCACCGTAATCTCTGTTCTTTTGGGCGACCGGTCGTACTTCTTTGAACACTGATAGCCTATGTGTAATGATATGCGGGCTTACGCCTGGCATATCAGATGGTGTCCACGCAAACAGGTTTACATTCTTCTTAAGTGTGACATGCAATATCTCGGTCTCAGCTGTCGCCATGGCAATTCCAATAGCGGTATTTCGCTCCTCATCCAAAAGGGGCACTCTTTGCAGCTCTTCCCTAGCTTCCAGCCTATCCTCGGTCGCTCGAGGGTCAAGTTCCACCAATGCGAAAGTTGGTTCAACCGACATTGGCCGAGCCTCTCGGGGCGAGCGATCCATCCAAGAAGACTTTTTCTTGGGAGAGCAATGGTTCCTCTGAGGTTCCACTCTAAGGCTTTCAGCATAACATTCCCTTGCCTTCTTCTGGTCGACGTGGAACGTGAGAATATCCCTCGTAGGTGAGGGAAAGTTTATTGCCAAGTGAGGTGTTGATACGATCGTCATCAACCGGTTGATGGACGGTCGTCCGAGGAGGATGTTATAAGAGGTATTGGTGCGATTACCAAATACTGGATCTTTGTCGTCTTGCAGCTTTTCTCCTGATCGAAGGTGTTTGTAGAGCTCAATGTAGTCCTTAGTACCCACCCTCTCTCCTAAGAAGCCGACTACATGGTCATCGTAAGGCACCATCTCGGCCTCGGGTATTCTCATGGCCTTGAATGTCTTCCAGTAGAGGATATCTACTAAGTTACCTTGATCCATGAGCGTCTTTCTGATAGTGAATCGGTCTATATCAACTGATATCACCATTGGGTCGTCCACTGGTAGTCCACCCTCTTGAAATCATCATCTGTAAAGGTGATGGGTGTCATCCTTGGTCGGAATGACACAACATTCACCTGTGCACCGCTCAGAGGTGCTTCTTTCGAGTGTTATTTGTGTTTCCCCCGCTGGCTATGGTATTAATGACCTTTTGGTTGCCCCTTCTGTCGGCGTCGCGAGGAGGATCATCTCTTCGGGACTGACAATCTTCCCTGCAATCTCAGTCGTCTCTGGTTCGCGAAAGTGATCGTCTTCTCTTGGAGGGCTCATCTATGCAAGGGGAGCTCCTCGTATCTCGGCCGCCTCTGACCAACCGATGTAGGTGTCCAACTTGAATGAGTTCCTCAATCTTTTCCTTCAAAGTTTGGCATTCATCAGTGGAATGCCCGCTGTTCTGATGATACCGACACTACTTCCTTTGGTCGGCGTTATTCGGACTGGCCACCTTCCTGGGCGGAGGAATTAGCTGGGCACTAAGTGCCTCATTCAGGATTCTTCCCTTCTCTGTAGTCAGGGGGTATATCTCGAGAACCGGCTTCGTCGCTCTCCTTGGTTATCTCTGCGTTTGTCACAACGTTTCTCAGATCAGCCTTGGCGGTCTTTTTCATCCTTGCTCTTCTCTCCGCTGGCCTCAGCACGGGCCTGATTGCGGAACTCCCTAAGTTCCTACAGCTGCATGAACTTAACAACTCTCTTCCTGAGTTCGTCCAGGCTGGTGGCTGGCTGCATACACAGATTATCAGCAAATGGTCCAGGTCGCAGGGCTGTCAACATATGGTGCATAGGCATATCCGGGCTAAGGTTTCGGATGCTCATGGCCACCTTACTGAATTTGTCGACGAAGGTTCTGAGCAACTCTTCCTTCTCCTGGAGGATGCCTACCAGGGCAATAGAGGTTAGGTGATGCGGCCTGCTGGTAGCAAATTGAGTCTCAAACTTCACCACAAGGGTGGCGAAGCTGTCAATGGAATTGGGTGGGAGCTTGGTAAACCAGTTGAGGGTTGCTCCCTTCAGAGATGTAGGGAACACTCGGCATAAGACTGTGTTGTTTGAGGTGTAGAGACTCATGTGGGTAGTGTAGGCATCCATATGCTCACCCGGGTCAGTAGATTCGTCGTACCGATCTCTATTGAAACCTTTCCACTTGTCCAGCAGTGGAACTTCAATGATAGCATTGGTAAAGGGGTGTCGGCAAGCCAAGTCCACTGTGACAGTCGTCCTGGCCGACTTGTTGAGTCAAGATTCACTATCCATCTCATGGGTGGGGACCTTGTCCCTCATCTCCTCCACTGGTCTCAGGTTGGGAGGGGAGGTGTAGGACCTGCCGACAACATTGGTCAGTCCAACAGATGGTCCTCCCTCCATCAGTTTCTTCTTCATCTCTTCATTCTTCCTTCGGAGAGCCTGCATCTCTTATTTGTTCTTCTTGGGTGGCTTCTTCGGTCTTCCTCCTTATCTCGGTCATTTCTCTTTGTAGAGACAGCAGCAGCATTGCCTGATCGGCTTCAGTCATCCTTTCCATGCTTCTGGTTGAGACCATCTACTTTCTCTTTTCACCTAGTTTCTCTCGGTCCCATGTTGGGCGCCAATTGTTCCTGCTAGGGAGATGAGACCTAAAGAACTATTGAATGTCTTCGTCTTCTTCCTTCCTTCGGGCAGGTTGCCAGAGCTTCACTGTGATCCTTCTGGTCTCGATGCTACTCTTCGGGTCTCGATCTCTCCGTTTCAGGTGAATGCAAAACGAGGGGTACTTGCAGAAGACACTCCGACACTCAGGTCAGAAAAGAGAGTATTCGACACTCGGGGATGTACAGTGATAATGACGTACATTGTTCTTGAAATGTACGCTATTTATATTATTTTAATGAACTTACCTTATTAGGCCGAATTAGTGAAGTGGATTACACTTAGGAACGTATTACCTAGTTCTTAATGACAGTTTAACTTTACTGACATTGATTTGAGCGTTAATTGATTAAATGTATTGGTCGGCTTGCACGAGCGTGCAAAGCTCGGTCAATAAAACCAAGGTAATGTCTGATACCATATCGGTACATAATTCTTAAATTTTATATATTATATCTTATAAAGTATATAAAACAGTAAAAGTATTTATATTCTTTAATTTTAAAATTTAGATAAATTTAACCCATTAACGGAACTGATATTTTTTAAATCTTATAAATGAACTTACATACCAAATTAAATATATCTTTTATTTTTACATAAAATTACTTTTCGTCCTAATACAAATTTTAAATATTCTGGATATTTATAAGATATTTGTAGTTTTCTTAACAATATCCAGAATGTCTAAGAAAAAAAAATCATTTTTGCTTTATACTACCTGATAAAAAAAATATATTTAACCTCATTTTTAATAAAGTTATTAAAATTTACTTTTGAAAATATTTGAATTTTTTAATATTGGTTAATATATACAGCATATATATATGTATATATATATATATATATTATATATATATATTACAGAGTGGCCCCACTGTCAGTATCTGACTATATCAACCTCGTATATATATGATGTACAAACAATCTGATACCTCGTATCATAGACGGCGTCAGTGACGATAGCTCAGCCTGTTTCTTTCATTCAATTAATCTCAACTCCTCTTCTTCTCCTCCATGGCTACTCAAGGACAAGTCATTACCTGCAAAGGTTCCATTCTTTCATCTCCCTAATTGTTCACTCTCTCTCTCTCTCTCTCTCGTTATTATTGATATCACTACATTTTGTTTATTCATACGTGAATCATTGATTCAAACCGTTAATTTCATCGTGAAGCCGCGGTGGCCTGGGAACCCAACAAGCCATTGACCATCGAGGACGTTCAGGTGGCTCCGCCGCAGAAGGGAGAGGTCCGAATCCAAATTCTCTACACTGCTCTCTGTCACACCGATGCTTACACGTGGAGCGGCAAGGTACCCTTCTTTTCATTTTGTCTCACTTTTTTTTCTCTTCTGGTTTGATTGGTGTTTTCTGCTTCTGGGTATGAACTTGGTCGGCAATGTAGAAAAAGAAATGGTTTTTTTCGGTATGTATGTGAGTTTTTGCGCTGCTAGGGTTAATTCAATGATATGTTTGATTGCTGCATGGAGTTTTTTTTTTCTCTCATGAATTTATCTTATATTGATTTTGCAGGATCCAGAAGGTCTTTTTCCATGTATACTCGGTCATGAGGCTGCAGGGTATAATATATTGATAAAATAGCACTAAAAATTGTCTCTTTTTTTCTTCTCTTGTATCTTCTTCAAAGCAAATTTGCTCCAAAAATGTTTACTGTTTACTGTTTTGTTAACTATGTTTTGGTGCAGTATTGTGGAAAGTGTGGGAGAAGGTGTCACTGAAGTTCAGCCTGGTGATCATGTGATCCCTTGTTACCAGGCTGAGTGTGGAGAGTGCAAGTTTTGCAAATCAGGGAAAACCAATCTGTGTGGGAAAGTTCGATCTGCCACTGGAGTCGGGGTCATGCTGAGCGATTGCAAGAGTCGTTTCTCGGTTAATGGAAAACCCCTCTATCATTTCATGGGAACCTCCACATTTAGTCAATACACTGTTGTTCATGATGTTAGTGTAGCTAAGATTGATCCCAAAGCTCCTTTGGAGAAAGTTTGTCTTCTTGGATGTGGTGTTCCAACTGGTATGTTATGTCCTTTTGTAATATGAAAATTGTATTGAATTTTTTCTTGCTACGTAGAAGTTGGTTCATCCCTTCTTTGCATCATTTGTCACTGTTCATAGACCGTAAAGAAGTCATGAAATGCGAGTAAATAATGCTGTTCTATTTTCCCATGGACAATGATCATGATGAGGAGCTTCTTTCTTGCCATATAAACTCAGCGGGTTAACTCGTGGCTCTAATTCGTGTTAATCATTTCTATCATTTGCTTCTTCTTTTTTCTGGTTGAGTGTGTGTCTGTAAAATTCTGTAATCGTTGTGTTCGATCTGGTATGTGCTCATCAAAAACGTTAATATAGAGAATTATTGTATTCTCTTATCTCTTTGTATTTTTTTTTAGTGTTTTCTATACTCACTAGATCATCTAGTAAGTAACATGTTTTTGTTAGTGAGTTTCTTGATCAATAAACAGGTATCATGAGTTTCTTGATCAATAAATTGGTATCAGACCATCGGTCTTGATCCGTTCTTAAGATATAGATGGTTGATTCCTAATCAGAATTAATCGTCTTTATTTGTTACTTTCTTAGTAACGAAAATATTGAGAAGTCAAGAAGATGAACAACACAATCAAGATTCAGAAGTTTAAAAAAAAAAGCTTTAGTTTGTGGTGCATGAATATGCGTGCTTTATTAAAAGAACGGGACACTTGGGCACTCCTCTATGGCAAAACAATATGAAAAGGCTGTTATGAAAATTCAAGAGGAAAAGGCTCATTGTTCATTCTTTTTGCTTTAAAGCTAAAGAAGCTCTTCTGTTTGAACTTAGTATGAAGGAGGGTTTGTTATTGAAGAAACATAAATGAGATGAACTCAATTATGTGAAACTTAGGGATAGGGACATAATGATGGAAGAAGATGATCTTGTAGTGATTCTTCTAGTAAGTTTCCCCCTTTCGTTTGAGAATTATGATAATTCTTTTAGCAAAGGTAAAGATTGCACCACTCTAGAGGAGGTGAAATAATGTGTCTATGAAAGATAACTTGACACAAAGTTCTTGAAAATGGTGATGAACCAAGGTGCAGAAGAACAAGAAGAAAGAGAAAGGCAAAATCAATTCGAGGGACATATGTAATTACTACAAAGAATCAAGTCATTGAAAGAAAGATTATTTCAAGAGAAGGAGCAAAGATTTTTTTGGCCACCATTAATCATACTAATCAGATTGATTCAACGTCTGTTGAAGATTATCTGGGGCTAGTGATGAGGTTCTGATGGACAATGATAATTCTTGTAAATTTGTGGGTATTAGGTCTATTAGGATTTAGAATCACTATGGACTAATGAGGACATTGTCAAATGTTTGTCATTCCATAACTAAATAAGAACCTTATGTGAAAAACAAGAAAAAACATTAGATAAGAAAAGAGGATTGAATTATAAGATAAGAAAAGAGGATTGAATTATGTTTGAAAAAATTCATTGTGTTCGTAAATATAGTATAATACTTCTTGGTCAAACGATAGGTTTAGTGTGATTAGACGAACCAATTTAGATTTTCATATATATAGTTTTAAAAACATCATCCTAATTTAGTTACATAAATAACATGCAAGTTACAAATAGATGAAATAAAGAGTTGTACATAGTATTTTTATATTGGTCCATCTCATATTACATACTACATCCAATTCTTAATGTAGTTATATTAAGCAAACTATAACTACAAAGTACAATTTAGTAGTTTTTTTCGGCTCCTAGCCACTTCGAGCTTATCATGTTCAAGTATTCATTCCACATTGCCACTTCGAAATCAACCAATTATTCTTTCACTAAGTCATTTCGGGCTCAACCTAAATATTCTTGTACATGTCACTCTTAACCTAATCTAACTATTCTTTTACTAAGTCACTTCTAACTCACACGCATTCTTGTGCAAGTCACTTCTTACTTAAGACAAATATAATGTATTTGTGATCAAAAGATAACGTTTTATATTCACTAGAGAGGATAGCGTCTTTCGACGTATACAAAGTTTATACTTTTTCTACTAATTTGTTGGAATGAACACAAACTATATTCTTACAAAGCTTTTAGGGCATAGAGAAAATTCAGCAAAATTTTAGCACTTGCAAATAATGACTATTCTTTTTTTCTTTTTCCTCTTCAAAGTATGTCTTTATATAGGCTTGGAGAAAGTAGACTTTGCATTATATTTTCTTATCCTTATACAACTTTGAACTTACTTTATTGTTTTCTTCTTTATTTTCTAGCGAGCTTGAACGTTGAGAACATTAAATATGTTTCATGTAACATTACTTTGTCTTCTTTTCTTTATGCAATCTCTTTGATAATTAACAATAGTTATCTTTCTTGGTAATAGAACATTTTACACTAAAAAATGATAAAAGTGAACACCATACAATTGATCTAGAGTTGAATATATATTGTGTTAGGAGAGTTGGCGGTTATTGTAACTTTACCTCAAATCTCACAAGATACTAATAAAGTTTTTGTTTTTGTTTTTGTTCAGCGGATTTTTTTATGATGGATGGTGAAAACATTCTTTATATCACATACTTAAACTTTATGAATATTCTTTGAGTTCATGTGAACTTATAATCTTTGATTTCTTATGATTTTATATATCATCTATAATCTATAAGACTTTATGAATATTCTTTGAGTTCATGTGAACTTATAATCTTTGATTCTACTTATGATTTTATCATCTATAATCTATAAGACGAAGTGGGTAGTCTGCAAGGTGATCTTATTGTTTGTCAGATGCAACACTTACACTTGTATGATCTGTTCTTTTCTTTAGCTTCTGTTAAACGCAAATGCATTGATTCATGCTGGTTGATTTAAGTATTTAATCAATATCACAGGGTATGAGACTTTTGCTCTAACTTCATATTTCACTAGGTGCATTGGATACAAAAGTTTCACATGTTGAAGGTGGTTCATGTGATTTCTAGGGAATAGGAGTGTTGTGGTAGGTAACTTGCATTGGATTTAAAAGGTTTCACATGTAATGTTGAAGATGGGGTAATATGAGTGATAGGGAAGATGAGTATTGGGCTCATGAAAGGAAACAAGGTAGGAAACTTGTATATCCTAAAAGGTTCCACCATGAGTGCCTCCATGTTGCTAGTCTCTCGTCCACGTCTGAACCATGCTCGTTTTGTAATGTAATCACTTGTGTAGAGAATGATAAGTGGATTATGACAACGCATGATGAATACCAATCCCTTTTGGAAGAATGAAATTTGGGATTTGGTATAGCCAGTGTTGTTAAAATCGCGATTTAGATCGGAAAAATCGCGATTTTACGATCTTTCATGCTAAAAACGTGCTAGATCGGTGCCTGACTCGTTTTCTCAACGGATCGGAGCGATCCGACGATCCA
>Ga0123342_1005360_pt1 | contig 18654 bp, 7 predicted proteins | sample Turbeawhitnodule_FD_89960 | JGI IMG/M metagenome (GOLD analysis project Ga0123342, IMG submission 89960) | Root nodule microbial communities of legume samples collected from Mexico - Turtle bean Mexico white nodule | ecosystem: Host-associated > Plants > Roots > Nodule | place: Mexico: Nepantla...
ATATTTTTCGTGAAGGGAATGCGTGTGCTGATAAGTTGGCTAATTTAGGATTTATTCATAGAGAATCTTTTCATTGGTATAATAGACTCCCAGCTAGTCTGTTCTTAGAATTCTTTATGAATATGTATAATCTACCTATGTATCGTTTGTGTTAACATATGGGTTTTGGTCTAGTCCCCCCATATTTTTGTATTTTCTTTCTTTTCTCTTTTTTTAATAATATTTTTTTTCATGTGATGACAGATGATTGTTGTTACTTGAGGTGTCAGCTTAACTGAGATGTCAAGTTGTATAGTGATGCCTAACACGAAAACTTTATATAAAAAAAAAAGAAATTAAGGTTAAGTTAAATCAAGAAGAGCATGAATTGGTTTTGAAAAGTTCTTAAAGATATTAATCGCTTCTTAAAATCTTTTAAAAACAAATCTAATAATGATTAATTGCGAAATCAAGATCGATAAAGATTGAACATTTACTTTAGGTAATTTGATATATTTGGTACATTAAGTTGAAATAGTCAATTTAGTTATTATTGTTATTCAAAATTATCTGTATAAAAATCATGTAATGCATGAAAAGGTTGAAGTTTGTGCCAAACAATGTTTTATTAAATTTTTTCATGTTGGTTAATGCAAGAATTGACACAAAATTGTATTTTTTTTTATGTTAATTCTTGTTTTAACTGACGTAAAAGCTTTCATTTTCTAACGATCACAATCAAAGTAAAATGAACTTCTTACACAAAATGATTAATCGACATAAATTAAGTATTTTTTTGAAGTTACTCGTCTGTATAAGTTATCAAAGTATAAGTTATCAAAGTGACATAATCTGATCCAAATAACTAACTTAAATGACTATTTTTCACTACTAGTACTAATAATTGTCATTTCCTTAATCAACATACCTCTTTTATTGGAGACAATTAGATGTTATATTTTCAAGCATTGAAAATAATATCTTTTAAGTTAAATATTTAGTTTTTTTTTTGTCTCAATAATTTTAATTAATACATTAATTTGATTATGACAATTAGTCTACTACTTTTTTAAATTAAATACATTAACGTGCTAATTTTGACAGTTATACATATAGTTAGGCATACAAATATCTAAAAAAACATACATATTAAATATTAGAATTTTTTAAAATATCAATTTCAAAGATATCAAAAAAAGTTATTTAAAATTACCTAAAAACTAAATGAGAAAAACATAACTTTTATAAAAAGTTCGTTATTTATATAACAAATGACATGCTATATTTTAAATAAGCACCGTGATACAATATCAGGAATATTTGGATAAACATTTTTCAATAAATACACTTTTATGAAATAAACATAATGAACTAAATTTTTTAGACACTACTAAAAAGTTATTAAACAAAAATTATTTTTAAAAAAATAATAATTAATTATTATATTAACTAAATTAGATAATAATTTAAAGAGTTAAAATATTATTAGTATCTAAATTAGTTTTTATTATTTTATTAATAATATTTTTTTTTTTAAATTTTAAAATAATGTATAATATAATCAATATGCAAACTGGAGAAAAAGATGTAAATGAACTATAAAATATAATTTATACACTTGAGATTGAATTAAAAGTACTAACAATATGATATTTTGATTGAGGAGGGAAAACAATTCCAATGAGAATTACAAGGTTAAAAACTTGAAGATAAGTTTCTGAAGTTGTTAAACTTGAAATGAAATTGTTCTTTGGTTTCTTCTATAATCCATGGTTGTTTTGTCTGCTACTTTTAGTGATTGCTTTGGTGATGAGATGAGTGAGAACCCCAATAGGGCAAAAGAACAAGCACAGACAAACTGAATGCCGTGTCTCAATTTCATTCTCAAGTCCTTCCAGAAAAACATGCCTGGATTTATAGACACATATATGTCAAACCAAATCAATGAGAAAACAATTTACCAATACGAAGGAGGAACATTATCACTCTAAAAAATTATTAAATAAAAATAGAAAAAAATAATAATTAATTAAAATTAATATTATTTTATAAATTAAAAATATTATTGATATTTAAATTAATTTTTATTATTAATAAATAATTTTTAAATTAATATCTAATTAATTATCAATGTTTTAACTATCAATTATTTAAATTCTATTTAAATTCTAAAACTGATAGTTAAAATTTTGATAACTAATTATATACTAATTTAAAAATTATTTACTAATAATAGAAACTAATTTAGATATCAATATTTTTTTTATTTTCTAACATAATATATAATTTAGTAAATATAATAACTATTTTTTTACAATTGATTTTTATCTAATTGCATGGAATGATACATGGAAACAAAACAAAAGAGGAAGATAGGTTTTTATTGACTAAATTTAGTTGTAGTGCTTTGATTATTTTATTAACTTTTATTGTATTAAGGAAGAGAACAGTCAAATAGGTTATATTGATCCATGGACAGCTCCATTACATCCCTAGAGAAGAAATCTAAACAAGTAATTAGAATTAACTTTTGTCTAGATACACTGAACAGACGAGCAATTTCTTAAGGTTGACACAAAGGATGTATATATAGCATACTTATGTTATTAACCTCATGAATGCAGTTACAAGTAAACATAAAAACATATTCTCTCTTGGTGGGACTGTGATTTTCTAATGGATTACTACGTGGAATGCGTGGAATCATTAACATGTCACTAACTAACTCATAAGCTTTCTTGGTAGAAAAACTACCATTTAGTTTTTTACTCCAAATGACATCATGCTCCCCCAAAGATTCAATCAAATCACATATCTCCTTAAACAATCACTCCATTACTGGAATCAATTTATCTTCCACTCTCTGTATTAAATAACAAAATCAACCACTACCACATATATTGTTATTTATAATGGATAAATTCTTGCAACTAGCATTATTATCCCGTGACAAAAACCATGGGTAAAGTCATAATGGAATCATAGCCTTTAACTTGTTGTGAGCTTCCGTATAAATAGTTAAATCCCAATGAATTGTGTTGCAGAGCTGTTATGATCTTAAATAAAAAGAGTTGCAATTTAATTTGAAGTTATAAATTTTGGTCCAGTAGTAAGAGTTTGATCCAAAAATTGGTATCAGAATCAAAATCACGAGTTTGCTTTTCAGCGAGGCAATTGTTGAGAAAAATATTGTTATAGGTGTCATCAATTATCTCGTAGTATAGACACGGAGACTAACTCATTATCAAATTGTGACATTTGTGCTACCACATTCTTAAATAAAAAGAGTAGTGATTTAACTATAGGCTATAACTTTTGTTCTAATATTAAGTGCCCAATCCAACATAGTCGATTCTTCACATATGATATGATGACCAATAATAACATCCTATGGTGTTAAATGGATTAATCAAAGAAGTTGTCAATAAATATATATATATATATATATATATATATATTTCTTATAATGTTTAGGAATTAGAGTGAAATAATATTTCCACATTTGTAGACAATAAAGAGTCAAATAAGAATATTTGACTACTTGATTTGTAAGAACTAATTCTTTTAATTAGTTGTTGATTTTTTTGTAATTTTTTTACTCATGGTTGTATTTAATTTTGAATAAAGATGTCTTTTAAAAAATATGGACTAGATATAATCTTGGAAACTACCTAGCAAAACCAAATTATCAGGGATAAAATAGAAATAACTTAAGAAGGCAAAAAAACTATTTATAAAAGAAGAAAAAAAATTAAAGTTTGAGGAAGGTGATCATGTATTCTTAAGAGTTTTTTCTCATATTGGTATTTTAAAGTTTTCATTGTATTGGGAGAGTTGTACAGGCTCAAAATTTGTTGGTCCCTTTCAAATTCTTGATATAGTTGACCAAGTAGCTTATAAAGTTGCATTGCCACCACCCTTGTCTATCATCATAATGTTTTCCATGTTTCTGAACTTTGGAAATACATAATATGTTATTAAGTGTCCTTTCGTTAAAACCCAACCTTATGAACCCGAACCTGTTTGAATTCTTTATCACAATGACAAATACACTTAGAAACAAGACCATTCATTTATTAAAGGTAATTTGGACGGGACATTGTGTGGAAGAAGCTTACAAGAGAAGGAAAAATACATATGATTTCACTATTCATACCTTTTTGAGTAATATATGTATGTTTTTCCAATTTTTGAGGACAACATTTATATAAGGAGGGAGGGAGGGACAACATTTGAGGACATATAAGGAGGGAGGGAGGGACAACATTTGAGGACAAAATTATTTTTCACGATTTTAGGTAGGAGAGTAACTTAGGCTCTTTTAAACATAGTTGCAGAATGCCTTTACTCAAGAAAATCCGTTCAATCGTTTTCAACCCGCCCAACCCTTTTAAATTCCACTTATTCGTTTTCAATCCACTCAGCCATTTTCAAATGTGATTAGCGAATATTGTTGTTAAGTGCCCTAATTTTCAACCTCGGGAGTTGATCTTTTGTGATAATTGAGATCACCTCAGTGGATTAGTATCTACTCAACATAGTAAGGTGGTGACAAGGTAATTTTTGGTGATATGTTCAACGAATTTGGATATGTTTAGGGAATTGGAATTTGTAAGTTAGGTATAATTAGTCATAAGTTGTTTTCTTCTCTCATTTTGCATAAAATAGAGCTAAGAGCTAAGGGATACAATTTTTCCTTACCACCTAAGATACGAGGATCACAAGATTCTTCCTTCTCTCCTTTTCCTTTTTGAATCCAAACCAACAAGAAGATGACCAAGGACTCAAATTACCATTCACACTATGAAAAGTCATCTCAACTTTCATGTGAAGACCCCACCAAGGATCTAGCAGACCTCACCAGAAAGAGAAATGAGCAAAAAACCAGGACATCAAATGTTCTTCCTTCTAGTCTTCTTAAGAATAAAACAAGTTGTAAATAAATTGGGCTAACTTTAAGGGGTCCAAATAGCAAGATAGGCTAGAATAGGTGCCTTTAGCATAATAAGGGGGTGTAGTTACCATTTGAACTTGTTTTTGAACTAGTTTTTAGAAGAAGTGGCTTAAGGTGTGGTTTTTACGTAGTCAAACCCTAAAGGCAGCCCCCTCATACATTTACCATCCTACCCTTGCTTTTCGTTTTCCAAGACACCATCTCCTATAAATAGGGTGCCTTCCTCCTTGTATTTTCATGTTGAATTTTATAGAAGAAGGAAAACTCGCACAAATTGTGTGAGGCTAGTTTGCTCTAAACATTAGGTCTTATCTTGAGTGAGTTGAGAACTCTCAAGTGGCGACACACTCTACACTCATCTTGGAGAACCACACTCCAAGTAGCGTTTCCAACTCTCTTCCATCACCATAAGCATTCTTCCTTTCATCTCTTCTACCATTTCCATACGCCACTTTCATTTGTGTTTCCTATATTTGTTTTGCTTCATTCTTCAATTCGGTTTCCATCATGCTATTGTGTTTCCTTTCATGTCTTTCAATTTTCGCACTATGCATCATTGTCACCTTATTATGTGATTTTCCTTTTTGCCTTTGGAAGTGAACCTTCACCCTTACTTAACCACTTGGTTAGGTTCTTGTCCAGTGGGAATCTTTCATAGGTCTCACCATATAATTGTTAAAAATCTCAATAATAAGTAAAGTGGCACCTCTAAAATGGAAGAATCTAAAATCAACTCACATCACTTTTGCATATCCACTATTTCCTTTCATCTTTCTCTTTAAGTTCTATCAATCATTCATCATTTTAGGTGAGTGGTTCTCCTATCTTCATCTTTTCTTTTATGTGGTATGAGATGTGACGTAGAATAAATATAGGGTCATCGGTTGTGAAACCCTAACCCTTGGAATCATTTTCAAAGATATATGTTGTTTTTTAAACCTTCCTTCAGAGTTATTTCTACTATCACTACTCAAAAGTAGTACTTATATATAAAGACATTTGAGTATAATATTATATCTTATGAAATATTTTGAGAGATATTGAATGTTGTCATTCCATTTAAATTGAAACCAAGTTCCTAATGGGTTGAAGCTTTATGTGTGGTCCTTATTTCATGAGTTGTTGAAGAAAACATTGTAATGTATGCTTGTTAAAAACATATCCATAAAAAGATATACTACAAGAAAATCATTAAATAGAAACCAATTTTAGAGACAAAAAATAATTAGTTACTATATTGACTAAATTAGAGACCATTTTAGAGACTAAAAAAATTATTGGTTTCTAAATTAGTTTTTCATTATTGATAAGTAGTTTCTAAATTGGTATCTAATTAGCTACCAATGTTTTTGCTACCAAATTTAGAATCTAAATAATTGGTAGTTGAAACCTTGTTAGCTAATTAGATACCAATTTAGAAACTATTTATGAATAATTGAAACTAATTTAGAAACCAATAATTTTTCCAGTCTCTAACATGGTCTCTAATTTAGTCAATATAACAACTAATTATTTTTTGTCTCTAAAATTGGTTTCTATTTAATGATTTTCTTGTAGTGATATTTACATCTCTGTCATTGAGTAACTTCCTAAGTTGCCTAGTAATGAACATCATTTTTCTCACACTTAGAACATTTAGTGATAGTTTTCCTGGACTAAAAATATGTATAAATCACTATCTTATATAGGATTCATCTAATTGTGTTTATTTTGGCCTTAACTTTTGTAATTGTGAATTTTGTATTTTTAGTCACAATATACAGTATAATATTACATGGAGTAGACGATATGAGTAGAGGATTTAGAGAATAAAATTTACAATATCACATAAACGGAATTGAAAACAAATCATTTGCAAAAATAAGAAGAAACAAAATTCGCGATAAAACTGGATATATGAATTTGTGAACAATATATGAACCAAAATATAATTTTGAGATCCTTGGACTAAAGAAACTTATAAAAATATGTAAGCTTCAAGGAGAAATCTTCAAGCTTCACTCTGGATATGTTCGTAAAACAAAAAAAATTAGTGTTTTCTTATTTTTGTCTTTGTAATTCTTTTGTTTTTCTTTCAGATGGAATGCTAAACTCTTTTGGGTTGATTTTCCTGTGATTTTACAATGATTTATGAAGTTTTAGTTCAATAAAGTGCTTGTTCTTAAAATTCTTTGTAGCAGATTGTGCTAGATAGTGTGATCTTTTTTAATTTTGGTTTCGGTTGAAGAATTGGTTTTAAATGTTTGTTGGTAATTCAAAAAAATTCTTAAATTTTAGTTCTTGGTTAGTTTGTTGTAATCAATATTTTGTTTTCTTAATTCAAGAGATAAAAGATAAACATCTTATGAGTAGATGCATGGAGACAAGTAAGATACTAAATACATCAGTAGACGTTTGTTATGCTAATAAGATTCTGTTGAATTTGATTAACGCTTGTTTGATTAAGTTCAACTTTGTGTGTGAATTGAAAGAATGATAATCTTAAGATAATCAATGACGAATTCACTGCTAAATGAACTTGAGAGCGAACCTTCTTTCTTTACTATTTTTCATCGTCTATTTTAGGTTTTTGTGCTAAACATCCTTAAACCCCTTTTTATCTTTGCTATTATTTCTAACTTTTTTTTTTTTTTTAGATGAATTACAAACACTAATTGACAGGATTTACTATTGAATTTGTTGGGAGACAACTTGGGATTAACTAACCCTACTTATACTATCATCTCTTTGGTGTTAAACAATCTAGCAGTGCATTAGATGGTCTACACTGAATGTGCTTTTATTTTGATTGTAAAACAATAATGAACACCTATTCATTTTTTTTGGAAAGATCTTTGTATATTTTCCTTTTCTAAATTGATATGTACATTTATCTAGTTTTATAACATACTTAACCACTATACTTTATCTATTAGTTTTGTACTATTTTTTTTTGACAAAAAAATGTATACCAATTGTTATATAAATGTTACTTTATGGTAAATTTTTTTACTAACATATATTGTTGTATATCTTATGCTGATATTCTCTATAGGGTGTTACATTATCTCTTTATATTGGTGATCTTTTTGTTGTAAGAAGTCACATGAAATTAGTTGACATGTTTGAATAAGATATGAAAAATGCTTTTGAAATGAAACACTTCGAAATGATGACATTCTTCCTGGGTATGTAGGTTTAACAAAAGCAAAATGCAACATTTGTATGTAATAAAAAGATGTAAAATAGGTTCTTATGAAGTTCAAGATGAAGAGATGTTGTAACATCCAAACTTTGTTTAGGATACTAGGTAGGAAAGTCCCCTCGCCTTTTTTAAACATGGTTTCAAAGTGCCTTCAATAAGAAAAAATTGCTTAGCGGGTTGACTCTGCTCAACAAAATTATGCAAAAAAAGGTTTTGGAAGTTTTTCCACATAATTACGTTCAATCTAGCTCAGATATGCTCAATCCATTTTCAACACTGCGCCAAAATTTCCTCTGCAACAAATTGAGAATTGGGAATTAAGTGTAGGTTAGATCCGCTCAGTGCAGGACAACTTGGCTTAGCCAGTTTTCTACACTACCCAAAAAATTGCCTCTAGAGTACATCCGCTCAATACACGGAGGCTACACTCATCAAATTTTCCTTATTGAATATATTTTTTTTTCCATTCTTTCTCTTTGGAGTGAATCTGCTCAAGGCACAAGGGCTACGCCTAGTGGATTTAAGGGGTGGTAACATAACTTTTAGCAATCTTCGTAGTGTTTTGGGATTCGCTCAACAGATTGACCCCTCTTAGTTTATTATAAATAACCTTAAGTTTTTATTTCTACATATTTTGATACATAACAAAGTTGAGAACTAAGAGAGAAAATGTCCCCTTACCACCTAAAGCACAAGGAATAAAGAGATTCTTCTCTCTTCCATCTTTCCTTGCTTCTCCATCACTTCTTCTCCTCAGCCTCTTCAAGTTCTACCGACCAATTTTCTGTCTAGGTGAGTGATTCTCCTATTTTCATCATATTTCTCCTTTTATGGTAAGAAGTGTGACATAGGAGAAGTATAGGGGCATGGTTATGAAACCTAGCCCCTAGAATCATTTCCTAATGAGATATATTGTCTTTTAAACCTTTCTTATGAGGTATTCCTAGAATCACCATTATTCTTTCATATGAAGATTTTTTAGTATAATATTATGCCTTATGAAATATTTTATGAGAATTTTTGAAAGTTACTGAGTATAGTTAATTTTTAAGTATAGTTAATTTTTCACAAGTTGCTTAGAAAATAAATGGTAAAGTATGCTTGCAAAACATGTATCATTCAAAGAGCATTCATATGTCTGTTTTTGAATAAATTTGAGAGGATATAAGAGCCTCCTAGGTTTGAATTCCTTAGGGGGTATAAACATTGGGAATTAATGACACAAAGGAGAAGGACACCTCTTAGAACGTTTGAACTCAACATTATGCCAAGAGGATGGAAGAAGAAAAGTTAAATATATTTTTAGAGACAAACACACCTTATTATTTCTTGAGTTAAATTCAATTACTTAGATATATGTGAGATATGATTTCTTTTATTGCTTTTGAAATAGCAACTTGTGAAATGTTTAATGATGTACTAATTTATTGTGTTATATTTCCACTCACGAAGTTAATCTCACACAGTTTTATATATTCCATATGAACATGTTTGGAAGTAAACTATACAGTATGAAGTATGAAACAACTTTTAGGTTTCATTCAACTTATGAGTTTATAAGTTAACTTTTGTAAAGATCTTTGTATTAATTTCCCTTTTGTTAACAAATATGTATAATTATTTGGATAAACTTTTAGTTTGATCTTGTAAGTATGTTATGTAAATGTTTCTTTGTGTAAAATTCTTTATTCACATATGTTATTATTTATGTTATGCCTAAATCCTCACTAAGGTGTTTTGGAAGTAAACCAGTTGCTCTTTCGATGAATCAAAACGAGAAATTTCACAAAGAAAATGGATCTGAAGGGGTTGATGAAGGTTGTACAAAATTTTGATAGGATGTTTGATGTACTTAACAACAACTACAACTAGGCCATATATTATACATGCTATAAGTTTACTATCAAGGTACATGCATTGCGCTAGATAAATTCAATTTCAGGCAGCAAGAAATATTCTTAGATATGTAAAAGGCTCAATTGATATTGGAATAAGGTCCAACCAAGTTAAAAATTTCAATGTTCTTAGATATTTTGATAGTATACCTAAGACTATTGTTTTACTCTCGATTCTAGATTTTTCTCATGATGTTCAAAATAGTAAGAAATTATAACTTAAACCTTTGTTGTTGTTGAGTATGAACCAAACTCTTTGGTTTAGAAAACTAATGAGAAACTTGCACGTGGAACAGACACAAAGCATATAGGTATTGGTTGACGTCCAAGTTGTTGAACAAGATGGTTTGATGTCTCCAAATCTAAGTGGAAAAGCTTGAAGACCTTGCTGTTGTGTGTGTGTGTTGTCTAGTTGTTTGAAACTTGTTAATTCACTCCTTAAGATGATCCAAATTCATTTGAATCTTTAACATTTTGAAAAAATGGGTTTTCTAAAAGGAAGTGAAATTTCAACAGGTTGAAATTTTGAATAAATAGGTTGTTTGGCACTTAGTGGATTTTAAAATGATTTGGAAAAGCTTTGTCTTTGCCTTTACTGTCAAACAAATTTCAACAGATGGAAATTTCGAATCAACAGGTTGTTAGACACTTAGTAAATTTTAAAATGATTTGGAAAAACTTTGCCTTTGCCTTTGCTGTCAAACAAAAATCAATCGATTGTTTCGATATATCAATCGATTCTTTTTATGAAACCTTAACATAATTTTTTAAGTGATTTTTCTGTTTTAAATGATTCCAACAGCTTTTGGTTTTTTGTTTTAACTGTTTTAATCATTTGATTGAAAGATAAAAAGGTTGTTTACGCTCCTATGCATGAAAAATGTGAGAGAGATCAATCAAAAACAATTTTCAAGTTTTCAAAGAGCTTTTGGATCATCTAAAGTGTGGAATAAGATTGGGTCTTGTATTATGAACTTTAATCTTGTGATTTACCCAAGCGTATTCTATTCCCTTCTTCCTTGATAATTGTATTTCTGTACTTGTGTTGCCAATAAGTGTTGTGTGTTCTTGAGGGGATCAAGATCAACATTCTTGGTGTAGCTTGTAATCTAAGGTTGATTACGTAATGAATTCTCAATGATTTCTGAGGACTGAATGTAGATCTTGGTTAAGAGTAAACCAATATAAACATTCTGTGTGAACCTTAGGTCAGATGAATTTTGAGAAACATTTTGAATAAAAAATAATATAATTACTACAATTGTATTTATTCTTGAGAGCTCCTCAATCATGTATTAATCCTTATATGATTAAAAAATGCCCCTATCATAACTTATTAATCGATATGGGATTCATCATCGTTTTGGAAATGTGACATGCCACTTCAGAATGGTCGCTAAAGTGACATATCTAAATATATGTCACATCATTACTATAAGTTTAGGATCAAAATCAACAATTTTGTATTTTATAGAACTAAAATCAAATTCAATTATATTTATAATGACTATAAACGTACTTAATTCAAAAGAAAATTAAAGATTTATAACCTTGCAGCATAGAGATCAATAACCAAAAGGTGAATCCAAGCTGAGGCTAAAGTGATCTCACTGGAGAACATTTTCCCTATACTAGTCAGCTGCACCAAGTATAAAGGAAGATAGCACAGTAATATATCAATGTTTTGGACATGGAAGTTTAACTTTAGGCTTAATAGCACTTTTAGTACTCAAGAATTGTAATTGTGTGATTTTGGTTCCATGTTTCATTTAGACCATTTGGCTAAAAGTATAGAAAATTGAGATTTGAGTCTCTCAAATTTCATGTGTTAACTGAGATATCAGAACTTTGTAATTTAAATCCCTCCACCAATTGGAACTTGGTGAGGTGAGAAAGACTTTTTGCATGTTTAGAAAGCCAAAATTGCACAACTATGATATTTGGATAGGGACTAAGATGGTACAATTAATCCTTATGAGGCCAAAAGTGCAGTTAAGTCTTAACTTTATTGATGAATACATACCTCTGGTAGCAAATATTTGCTTGCAAAAATAAGTCCAGTTGTCTCAGGGGTCCAAGAAAGGTGCAATAAATATGCATATAGAACACCAAGCCCTATATATGGTACACTACTTTCCATACACTTCTTAGTCTGCATTTTTTGATTCCAGGAAAATGAATCAGGCACATCACATGAATTACAGAAATAAAATTCTATTAGATGAAAGAATATCAGAACACACCAAACATATATATACTCTAGTTCTGTAGGACAAATATATAGAAAGAAGAAAAAGCATACATGCATATCAGCTTATAACATAGAAACATACTAATTCAGATTTTGGAGCTACAACCATGAGTGTGTAAAATGGAAGCACAGCTGTTGTTCCTAGTGTAAAGGCAGTGCTAGCAAGTTCTGATCCTGACAACCCTACATTATGAAGGTAGAAAAATGAATATAGGAAACTTATATAGCTCTATTCATTTTCCTAAAATGCAGACTATAAATAAGTTGAAGATATGAAGCTTGTTATACCAGAACAAGGAATATTCAATTAGATTAATACAGAGAGCATAAATGATACTTAGGGAGTTTATGATAATTTAATGTTACTGTTTGTCATGTGTATAATAGACACCCTCATTCACATTATATTTTGCATGAAAATAGAAACCATAGAAACAAACTTTTGTACACTAAAACCAAAATGGTTTTAGGAAATTCAGACCCTCAAATGAATTCCCCTATGCCTGATGAGAGAAGAAAGTGAAAAGAAGACAGAAAAGAAGATCTCCAACCTAGCAGAATGAACAAGTTCCAAATTTTTATCAGGTATAACATTTGCTCTCTTCCAATATGTACTTTAAATGTTAAAAGGTCAATTTATAGATAATTGTTTTTGCTTTGAGTGTGTATATAAATCCTTTATGCTGTAATTTTACAAGTTAAAAAACTAAATTTGCTAGTAGGATAAAATAAACAATTTTAACATAAGAATCAAAGTATCCAAATATCTAACACTTGTAACAGAAATTGCTCACAAGCAATTGGTTGTCCTATTGAATTGTAAATGGTATCAGTTAAACAATAAAGTGAGAATAAATTGCACCAATGTACTATATTGATCAGAATCCAAGGGAAAATTTCATGGGGAAAATTGACAGTACACACTCAAAGAAACTTATTTTTGCAAGGTGGCAGGTGATAACACCATCTTTGTGCAAAACCAGAATGCTAAAAGTGTAACTTTATGAGAGTTCTTAAATTGATTTGGACCAGCACCTGGCACACTAATCTTGATATGGTGAAAATGATTATCAAAATTAGTAAACGTGGCACAAAATAAGCATTACATGAAGCATATACACGACGGGCTTTTCGAAAAGGAACCAACGTCAAGATTTTTGGTTTCATAGCAACTCTTGATCCTCCTATGAAACTCCAATCTCTGATTAAGCTGACTCTACTTCTCTGACTAAGTGGACTCTGGTTACAAAGTTCAGGCTGAGCACCATTACTTCTGATAGGGAAAGGAAACTTTTGCTCCTTCTCAACTGTACCACAAGATTTTTTAGCCTGCCACAAGTGATTAATCTATAAGAAATACACATGTTTCAATTGTAAGCAACTTTCTTGAACACTCAAATACACATGTTATCTAACCATCAGAGTAAATAAACTACAAGATCCATCTAAACCTCTTGAAATAACCAAGTTGTGAAAATGATCATTGAATTACATCAGTCCTGTTTAATATGCCCATGAAAGTACCTTTTGAACAAAAACCATACAAGTTTTATATGTGCAAGACAATTTTGTGAAACAAGGAACAAATTTTTGACATAGCCATTTGCATATAAACAAGTGCATAGAATGGCAAACATATATCACCAATATGAAAACATGCTTAAGTGCCACTTTCTTTTGTAATGTTATATTCATTCAAGTCCAAAACATCCAACATTAAAATGAAGAAAGAAACACTGAGAGAGAGCATTTATCAGAGACTGGAAACTGTACCTTCAATGGTAATGGAGAATGGCAGAAGAAAGAAGAGAAAGCCATGATTGAAGCAAAACCAAAAAATTGACACCCAATAGTACTTACATTGAGCAGCAATGGCTAAATCATATATAATATAATATAATGCATAGCAGATAAAGGTGACAGGACTTTCCACTTGATGAGAAACAAAGTAGAAGAAAAACAAAACCAGAAAATAAAAAAGATAGAAAAGAGTAAATGTCCACTAATTGCAAAGAGTTAGAGTTGTATGGAAGACAGGTAAAGGCATATAGCACCAAAAAGTTTGCTAAAAAAAAGGACAGCATCTACAATCCACTTGCATCATCTTTTGTCTGTTACACACTTATATTTCTCTGTTGGAGTTATAATTCAGTTCTTTATTAAGATGGTTACGTATCCTAGAGTTGACCAAGGGAAGAAAGTAAAGAGTTAATTGGTCACTTTTACCACTTGCCTTGCTTTCTTTTCCCTCATGTAAAATGTGCATTTATATAACGGGAAACATCAAATTACAGCTATATCACTTTAGATAAAAAGCAAACGTGTCATAATTTTATATCATGATTATTAATGTCCAATTTCTTTAAAAATGAAATAACGCAATCAAATTATTTATATTTTAGTACTATTCACAAAATATTATGTCAATACTGATATATAAATAAGATAGTAAATAATTTTAAGTTAATATAAAAGTTGGTATGTAGCATCTATTAAAAACAAACTTTCAACCTAATATATAGTGAACTTTTGAAAAAAAATTATGATTGAATTAAAATTTATTAAATGGTGTATTACAATACTATGAAAGTAATCATTTATTTTCAACTTTACTCTCCTCCTGTATATCATTGCTATTTTTACCTAAAAAAATAAAGTTTTTTTATAACAAAAGAAAGAAAAAATTTTAACCACGCTCAAAAAACACTTGTTAAAGGCTTTAAAAGGATTTTTTTTTTCTTGAAAAGTATATCAAAATTGTAGATATTGGTATAATGAACTCTTTATAATATGTGTTTTTTTTATGGTTAAATAGAATATCTTCTAACTACTAGTTAGAAGGGTCACCTTCTAGTTCCCAGGAGATGTAGATATGTGTGATAGGATGAGTCTTTTATAACTCATTTGGTGAACCGGTAGTTTGGTGCATTCATTTTGTTATTTTGCTATGTTAGTTAGTAAGTGTGGAAAAAAATCCAAATTACAAAATCCAATCATATCTATATTAGTTTTAATTCATTTAAATGAATTTATTTTAAATCTAAATTCATATTTTTGGATTTTAAATCCAATCCATTTAATTGGATATGGATTAGATATAGATTGGATACATTTTTGGATTATCCAAATTGTATTTTGGGATAGATTTTGACTTGGTCCGATCCAAGTTAAGCCAAGACAATCCAGCCGATGTCGAGCCGAGCGGGCCCGAGCCGATGTCTAACCGAACAGTCCTGGGCCCATATCAAGCCGAGCATGCCTGAGCTGATTTCGAGCCAAGCGCGCTTGGGCCGTTGTCGAGCCGAGCATTCCCGAGTCAATGTCGAGCTGAGCTGGCCCGGGCCGATATCGAGTCGAGCAACCCGGGCTGATGTCGAGTCGTCGGGCCCGTGCCGATGTCGAGCCGAACGGGCCAGGCTAATGTCGAGCTGAGCAAGCTCGGGCCGATGTCAAGCCGAACGGGCACGGGCCGATGTCGAGTGGAGCGGGCCCGGGCTGATGTCGAGTCGATTGGGCCCGGGCCAATGTCGAGCTGAACCGGCCTAAGCCAATGTCGAGTCTCCCGAGCCCGGGCTGATGTCGAGCTGAACAGGCCCGAGTCGATGTCGAGTGGAGCAGGCCCGGGTCGATTAGGCCCTTGCAAATATCGAGTCGAGAAGGCCCGGGTCGATGTTAAGTCGAGCGGGCTCAAGCCAATGTCGAGTCGTCCGGGCACAGGCCATTGTCGAGTCGTCCGGGCCCGGACCGATGTCGAGTCGTCCAGGCCGGATCAGTGTCGAGTCGTCCGGGCCCAGGCCGATGTCGAGTCGTCCGAGCCCGGACCGATGTCGAGTCGACCGGGTTCAGGTCGATGTCGAGTCATCTCGGCTCGAGCCGATGTCGAGTGGAGAGGGCCTAGACCGATGTTGAATCATCCAGGCCCGGGCCATTGTCGAGTCGTCTGGGCCGATGTTGAGTCGTCTGGGCCCGGACTGATGTCGAGTCAATTGGGGCCGGGCCGATGTCGAGCCGAGCCGGCCCGAGCCAATGTCGAGTCTCCCGGGCCCAGGATGATGTCGAGCTGAATGGTCCCGGGCCGATGTCGAGTCTTCCGGGTCCGGACCGATGTCGAGTCGTCCGGGTTCAGGACGATGTCGAGTCGTCCGGGCTTGAGCCGATGTCGAGCCGATGTCGACCCGAGCAGGCCCAGGTCAATGTCAAATCGATTGGGCCCTGGCCAATGTCGAGCCGAGTGGGCCCGAGCCTATGTTGAGTCAAACGGGCTCGGGCTGATGTCGAATCATCCAGGCTTGGGCCATTGTCTAGTCGTCTGGGCCCGGGCTGATGTCGAGTCGTCTGGTCCCGGGCCGATGTTGAGTCATCTGGGCTCGGGTCGATGTCGAACGGAGTTGGTCCGCGTTCAGGTTGAGTCGGCTTAGGCCCGGTTCGAACCAAGTTAGTTTGTGTCCATATCAAAATTGATTTAATGTAATTGAGAAAATGGATTTAATCTAATTAACAAAATGGATTGAATCTAGATTTAATCCACTTTAAATGGATTTAAAAAAGATCCATTTAAATTTGATCTACTGAAAATGGACATGGATTTTAAATCCAATCCATTTATTTGTATTTGGATTGGATCTAGATTGGAATTTGAAAAGTTCAATCCATGACCACCCCTATTAGTTAGTTATTTTTTTTGTATTTCTAACTAACTTGTAACGATGTTTTTAACCCTTTATAAGAGTAGTTGTAATTATTGTAAGTTGTAAAGAATACAATGAAGTTCCTTATGTAACCCTTATGACAAAATATATGAGACAACCATTCCTCTTTATCTTGTTTTGTGTATTTTTTCTTTGTCGTCTCTTGTTGATGTGATTTGCAATCAATAATGCATTGTTTTTGTCATTGTTCTTCGAACTCATTTCGAAACAAGGTGTATAAAAAAATGGTATCTATGAGACAAAAGGTAAAATACACCAGAAGGGATGGTTGAATTGTGTATTAAAAATTTTCATAACAATTTGTAAAAAGAATGTCTAATATATCAATAAAACCAAGTTTTAGTTGATAGATTCACTATCAAGATATTTTCACAAATCTTGTTTAGAAAGAAACTCCTTCTTTATCAAGTTTAATAGAACTTTATAATACGTAATTTGAAAGAGTTAAAGGGGAAGAAAGAATTACACTTTAGATTCTAATACTTGTTCGGCTATAACTGAAACTATATATGTAAAATTCTTGATCAACACAATCAAGTTCCACTAAGCATACTAATTCTGCAAGATGCAAATTGAGTTTTCTTTGGACCTCAACTACTTCTAGATAAACAACTGAGTATTTTTTGGAATAGTGATCACTCTTAGCTACGATACTGAGTATTCTTTGGAACAACAATCACTCTTTGACTAAAAACTTGATTACATGAGAAATGATCAAAATATCACAGGGTAGTTAACTAAAAGAGAGTTAATATTTATGTTCACTCTTTTAGGTTACTAAAAAACACTAACGCCTTCTATCAACAGGTTAGATTGCAAACTTTTTTTATAACCTCCTCTTTGTCCCATAGCAAGTGGAACTCCAAGGATTTGAAAATTCTTCCACTAACCAAACTTCTTAAGAATGTCTTTATCCTTTCCCAAGAAAGGTTCCTTGAGGAGGAAACTTAAGAAGGAATGCTCTCCTTTAATGACCTTTGTAAGAATAAGAAAGTTTCTTAAAGGCACATTCAATTCTCATTCACCAAAAGTGATTTTTATAGAAAACCAAGGGAAGTTAATTATAGAATGGAATAACTTCTCTAGCACTCAAGTCTAGATGATGAAAGACTAATTTCTCTTTTCACATTACTTTGGAGACTCCCATGGTATAAAAATTGTCTTTGGAAAGAGTTATTTTAAGTGATGTGGGACCTTTACTCGAAGCTTTCTCCACTACCTTTTAGATGTCTCTTTCTCTTGTCTTTGACACCCCTTCTTAGCTTAAAAGGAGTCCCATAGTTGACCCAAATTGACGCCTAAATCCATTTAAGGTCTACTAAAAGAGAATTAAAAATATTACAAACAGTTTTAAACCCATAAAAATATTTACAAGACTAAGAAGAAGGGATTTTTTTAATATTCTGATGTCCTCGATGATAAGGGTTGCAATAAATGCTCTTCATGCAACATTTAATACAAACTTCTTCTTGGAGAAACATTCTTATCTCCCTTTTAAGTGCAAGTTCTTTCCATATTCGTACTATTCCCCTCAAGCTACAATCATGACCTACTTGTACTTGTTGAAGATGGTTGCTGCCCCTTCAAGATTGTGTTTGATGAAGACTTATATGTACATTTCATTTGTATTTTGCTTTGCTTTAAGTGTGTCTTAGGTAGTGCTTAGAGGTTGTCTAAGAGTG
>Ga0123342_1005361_pt1 | contig 18649 bp, 10 predicted proteins | sample Turbeawhitnodule_FD_89960 | JGI IMG/M metagenome (GOLD analysis project Ga0123342, IMG submission 89960) | Root nodule microbial communities of legume samples collected from Mexico - Turtle bean Mexico white nodule | ecosystem: Host-associated > Plants > Roots > Nodule | place: Mexico: Nepantla...
GTTCTTTGAGCTTCAAGAAATAAACAAAGAATAGAAGAATAGGAAGGAGAAAGCTGCTTGGAGGAAGCATCACTTGAAGATCCAGCCAAGTGTAAAAAAAAAAAAAAAAAAAAAAAAACACACAAATATATATATATATATATATATATATATATATATATATATATATATATATATATATATATATTGTAAAATCTTTGACAAAAAGAGCGATATATATATCACACGTTAACTTTTAATAATATACTTTGCTCATCGTTGAAATTTTAATCCGTGGCTTATCTTTTTAAATACAATATAGTTTGGGATAAAGTCAAGTTTATCAAATTCAATGTATCTAGTACTATTATAATAATAACAATTAATAATAAATTTAATTTTGTTTATGTGTAAATGAAGACATTAATTTGGGAATAAAATTTGTAACTTACATTATGATATTAATTTGGATCCAACATTTATTTTTGTTCAAAACTAAATAATTAAGATATAATTACATTTTGTACTTAAGTTTTGTATTTGAAGTTTACTCTGAGATGATAAATGTCTATTCATAATAAGAATTTTAAAATTCATTAATTTTAATATATTAGTAATTTTTAAAAATATTAAATTAAATTAATAATTTTTATTGGAGATAGTACTAAATGCCATGTATTAAATATTAAAGGGTAAGTAATGAAGAAATATTAAAGGTGTAATCTCTATCTCTCTTTTTTGTAACTTTTATTAATGGTATCCCTTTAGGTTTTTTCATCTGTGGTATATATAAAAGAAAATTCTATTTACTTTTAGTTTACAGTCTTCAATATTATATTAATTACACTTTTATCTATCTTTAATCTTAGCACTGTGCAATTGCCCCCGACTTCACACTGTACTTTTTCTGGTTTGCTTTTCATTTTTTTCAAGTATATTCTGAATATTAAAGTATATTAATTTGTAGTTACTTAAATTATAAATAGAAAATAAATAATTCTTTAAAATTATAAATATTAAATTGCTAGATTATGATAGTTTATTAATTAATAGATAGTAGGTAGTCTATTGCTGACTTTTTAAGCGTTTTGTTAAGTTTGTTCGGTTTATAATTTATAGCAATACATAAAGTAAATTCCTATCCCTTTTTTAGGGTATCGTTTTTCAATTTTAACTTTTATAACATTAAAATATAATAAATTTAACAATTATTGATTTTAAATTAGAATTTTAAATTGAAAAAAAATAGAGAAATTAGAATTTGAAAAAAAAACATAAAATACAATCTATAACAATATATATGGGATTTTTTAATGTATACATCTTGTTTTCCAATTTTATCTTTTTTAATATTAAAATATAAAAAAATAAAAATTATTTATTTTAAATTAAAAATAATTCCTTATAATTTTATACTTTAAATAATTTTTTTAAATTTAAAATAATTTTTCTCAATAAAAAATCATCAACATAAAAAATTTAAAAAATGCGGTATATGTTTAAAAAAATACTTTATCAAAAGAGATTTTTTTTATTATTATAAAAAATCAATTTTAGGATGTTCCAATCTTATACAAAATTGCATTTTACTTTATCAAAAGAGATGAAACCAGTCTTAATAATATTTTCAATTTAAAAAAAAAAAAATCTCTACAGTTTTACAAAAGCGGAGGAATTGTCAGCAGTTTAAATTTTTTTATAATTAATACTATATTAGATAATAAAGAATATATGAATGCTATATAGCTTTCATGCTATATATAAATTTAAGACTTGATCTTATATTTGAATTTTCTCAATCAATAACATATATGGAATAATTACCTATTAATTTGTTATGGGTATACTTATTTCCATTAAGTTCTAGACATTGTTTATGCTCAGATGAAATTATTCTTTTTATTAAGATTAATATGGAAAAGTTAACGTTAAGTTTAAAATTTAAGTTAAAGCATGATTAATTTTTTTCGGCATAAATATGATTGTATTATATATACTATTTACACAAGTATAAGGTTTGAATTACATGAAGAACCAAATTAGTATTTTAGATTAAATGAATTCTTAAACATGTAGATCTAAACAATTCTGACTCACTGGACCATTAAAATGGATTTTCTTAAGAAAGTAGAATACTTTTTTTTAAAGTATTACGTAAATAACCAATTTTTAAAAAAATTATCACACTGGATAAATCATGTTTTAGAACACGATGTTAAAAAGAAGAGATGATTAAAATTATACACATTTCTTTTTTTCATTTCACTGAAAGCGTATACGTAAAATTTCTATTTTATTAAGAAAATGATGATTTTTTATTAATTTTGGGTTTTTCAAATTTTGAAATTAATTAAAATTTTATATACAAATACTCTTTTTCTTTTATTCTTTTTAGATAAATCGTATTATGTAGTACGATTTGCATTTATTAAAGGATATAGATATTTAGACAAAAACTAATATAAATTTATAAATGTCTTTTCTAATTTTTATATATTTATCTTTGTACAAATGTATAAATTTTTATTGATTGACTTCTTATTTTCCATACTAGACTTAGAATATATGTATTGTTTGTATATATTTTGATCACTTTAATTTCAATAAAAAACAGATGAGATATTTTTTCTTATATTTTTTGTCTTCATCTATGTATTTTTTTTATAATATGGTATTAGAGTTATGATTAGAGCTTTGGTTGCTACATTTGTTCATAAGTAAAGTTGTTTATCCCTTACAAAGTCTTGTTCACCTTACCATGGTAGTTCATTAGATAGTTCTTCCTTATTCATTTTTCCTATTATTCTTGAAGGACCAAACTATTATCATTAGTCTCATTCATTTCAAATGAACCTTATTTCAAATAACAAGATAGGTTTCATTGATGGAACCACAAAAGTTCCAAATCATATCAACTCACAAACCTTTGACATACATTTGAGACAAAGTCGTTTCTCAATCCATTGCACAGAACATCATTTGTATCAATAAACCTTTGACATATGGAATTATTTAAAGGAAAGATTGTATAAAAAAGACATTTTCATATTTCCATTATATCCTTTCTTTTTTTATATAAATAAATAAATAGACATCTAATAAATTAGATAGGAAATAAAATTATTAAACAGTTCAAACAAAAGATTTTGAAGATGAAAAAGAGAGCTAGTATTTCCTCGAAAATAAAATAGATAGGAAGTATATATTAAATTTTGTTAACAACAAAGTCTCCTAAAGAAAGGTTTGATTACATTAAATCTATGTACTACAGGAACAAGTGATCATCTCTCTGCAGTTAGAGAAATGTGGCATTACAGTGAAAATGAAAGACACAAGCCTATAAACTCTGGGATGCATATTAGCACGCATTCTCCTTCCTAAAAAACTGTTTAGTGCTTGGGGAGGGTGGAAGAGTAGTATGGAATCCTAGTAATTTTAACCCAGTCATCTCCATGAAAAAAATTTAATGGTGAGTATTCGCTTGCGGATTTTGAATTCAGTTTCTTGATCCCTGGCCATTTTACCCGCTTCGATTTGTTTGAACCAGGACCACTGTTATTGTACTCAGCATAGAAACAAGTGTTCATACCTGAAAGACCCTGTGGTCCTTTCCATGGCACATACCCATCAGGTTCAATAAAGCCCTCCATGTAAGTGTTCATGAAGATGGTCCTCGAGTAATTCTTCAATGGACGAGCTAGGTAAGCCTTCTTATCAAACTTCATTCTATGATTCGACACAATGGAGCTTCCTTGGATCACTATTCCTGATGGTTGGTGCTTCTCCTTTCTACCTTGAGCGGTCACAATCAATGGTTGGTTTTCCAATGGCTTTCTTACCACGAAAGTGCAGTTTTGAAAAACAGCCACTGCATCACCAAAGACAAAGTCCGTGGTGCCTGAAATGGTGCAATCCCGATAAAATTGGCGCATGGCATGAACATACAAGGTGTCCTCGTACCCATCCATTGAGCATCTATAGAAAATGGATCTGTCTGCTTGGACCCTTATGGCTACTGCTTGATGTTTGTGGGGGCCAGCGGAATTCTCAAACCCTATATTGATGGCCACAAAGTAATCTCCGTGAATAGCTGCATGCATGCATAAACTAATTAACATGCCAATATACCATGATCACTTCATCGCCACTCAAACTAATTTACTGAACTCTTGGCCAAATATTTAATTTTGTTCATTTTTAGTTTGGACAATCATACAATACACATACACCTTCATTTTATATACACCTATTAAACACTCTTTTTTTCCCTTATCTCTCACTTCTTAATCAATATTTTGGGGGTTCACACATAGTAGCAAGAGGCTAGAAAAAGCTGGTATTGCTATCATCAACTGTATAGGGAAAAGACACATACCAACTGAGGCGGTTTTGTATGTATTCAGCCCATCTAAGAAGTTTCTGTTGCCTGTGATTCGTGTCTTATTGGCACCATCACCGACAAACACCACGCGAGTCATTGTTTTAGTGACTTCAATGTACTCATTATAAACACCCTCCCTAATGTAAATCACGAATGGCTTTTTGTTCTTCTTAGGCACTTTCTGTAGTGCCTGGTCGATGCTCTTGAACTTTTCACTACCATCTTTGGCCACAATCGCATTGGCCTTGAGTTTGTAGGGATTTTGATAAAGGAGTCTACGAACACCACCACCATCATCATCATCATCAAAAATCAACGAGGAAATAACCTCATCTTGACCAAAAACATGTTCGTCATCCTCAACAAGCTGACGCTTATTGACGTCACTCAATTCCGAGACAGTATTTGCAAGTGCTGTGATGATGGCAAGGGCGTTGCTGCTCATGTGCATGGTAGTGGTCAACAAGTTCCTCATCCTATTCCCAGCTTGGACGGTGGTGTTATGGAAGCCATCCAAGCAAGTCTCTTGGTACGTTATTGCACCGCTAAGCCAAACTTTCAAACTAGTGAGGATGTTGTTGAGATTGTCGAGATCAAACTTGCCCATTTTCTCAAGTGCCCTCTTGAATTCCCCAACGGAAAGATTCATGAGTTGCTTGCATGTTGCAAGTGCCATTCTGGCTCTGGGGTTTCTCTCAGCCCCGAGCATGTGATCTATTTTATGTTGTCCTTTACCTATTTTCTTCATGGTTATATTGAATACAATTTTAATGAGTTCTCTGGAGTCTGTGGTGTTCCCAGCCTCTTCTCTCAGGCTTTTCTCACATTCTTTCTGGTAGTATGTTGGTTTACAAAGGGTTCTCACCGCTTTAACAGAGGAAACTACGTGGTTGTTCTGTTGTGAGTCATTGTTGGAATCCGAGTTGTAGTTGACGCTAAATGCGATGGCAACGACCATAGCCACAAGGAAGATGGTAGAGACACCAATAACGGCGATTCTCCTCTTGCTTCCTCCATCTTCCTCGCTCATTTTCAATTAAGCGCCCCCTATCAACACTTCAAATTAAAAATATGCAATACGATAAGACTAAGGGTAAGCCATAGTTTTACCAATAACTAAACTGGTTAAATCATAACAACATTACATGCAAATCAAATACAATTAAACCTTGTGGGTGTTTTTTTTCTTTCTTCTATGTTTTTCTTATTTTGGTTCCTGCGCGTATTGTGTAACAGAAGGAGACGCGCAGAGAAGTGAAGGGAAAGGGCCTGCTGAGGCTGCGGCAATCCTCCGTCAAACCCTTTTGGAGTGTGCATCTCTGTGATTGATGGCCAAAATAGAATTTCCTTTATATCTAGATCAAATAGTGGTTTAGAATTTGGCTATGCTCAAAATAGCAAAATACAAGTGATCAAGCTCAGAAGCCGCACAATATATAGAAATAATTCAGATTTCTGTTCTTACCTTAGATTGTGATAATTTTAGCATTACAAGGCCTGTTTGAATTCTTCATATCTCGTTCCCAGATCTTTGTTCACCCCATTTTCTTTTTTAGAGTAATACTTTGGGAGAAAAATAAAGTGGGTGATATCTCTTTTTATTTAATTTTTACTACCCTCCAATGTTAAAGATTTAAAACATGTTATCAGTAATAAATGAAATATTCATATCTATGTTTTGAACTTTAAAATCATAAAGATAAAAAATAAAAATAAAAATAAAATATCTTCCTTTTAATTTATAATTTTAAATTTCAAAACATAAATATTACTTTGTGAATCAAATAAAAAATATTAATTTTCCTTTTTCTCAATTAAAATTTATCCAGTCAACTAAACATAATTTCTAATCAAAATCTCTCATCTGTTTGATGGTTAACAGGGGTTGCATACATTTTTCCATTCATAATAAGGTGATAAGAAGAGAAGGCAAACCGTTCTAACTTTCCGTAAGAACTCACTTGATTTATTATTTTTTTTTAATTTCTTTACATGCATAAGATGCATTCACAATATTAGGTATCAGTTGATACAGTTAATTTAATCAAAACAAGTTGAAGTGTGTGTAAGAAGCATGACAAAAAAAATTACTGTAACCCTGCTTTGAAAGGTACTCCTGTGGTGGGTAGCCATTTGTCACCTTGAATAAACTTCTTCACCGTGAAATCAAGTGCATCCTTTTCGTCTATGAGATGGTACCCTTCCCATGTGACCCTATTGTTCGTGTTTGAACCAGGTCCCCAGTTAGCAAACTCTGCATAATACAGTGTGCTCAAAGCAAAATCCCCTGACCATTCATTCCACCCCTTTGGATCAATTAGGCCATCCATGAAAGATTGTACGTAAACAGTCCTTGAATACTCCTTCCAAGGCCTACCCAAATATGTCTGTATTCCATTGTAGTTGCTAGTAGCATCACCCAACTCACTGGCTGCTGTTATGCAACAGTTCTGTATGGAGATGCCAGTGTTTTGGTTTGGATCTGTTCGACCTTGTGCTGTGATTGCATTGAATTGGTTTTGCATAGGAAGTCTTGGATAAATGTTACAATCCTGGAATACTGTTGCTGCATTGCCAAATATAAAATCCACTGTGCCATAAATGTCACAGCTTTTGTAGAATTGCCTTTGGGAATGTACGTACAGTGTGTCTTGGTAACCCTCAAAACTGCAATTGTAGAACGTAGACATGTCCGCCCCGTTTCTCACAGCCACAGCTTGATGCTTACTGGACCCAGCAGTGTTACGAAATGTTATGTTCACAGCAACAAACCCTTTTCCAACAACAGCTGCTCAACACAGTTGTAGCAGACACATTATAGTCTATGTCACACAAATATACCACAATATATATCTTGATGTGATGTTAATAAAATTCCACATAGATAATATTTGGTAATTATAGTGTGTGTTTCAGTTTTAGTAGCCATATTATGTAGATATTTACTCACCCACTATATTAATGTTGGATTTGAGAACATGTAGCTAACTAACATGATTTATATCCTTATCTGGCTCAAGTGCTAGAAATTAATGCGCATGCATAAGCAGAAATACTTGACATGATATGCAACGTGTGAACATAGCTTACCAAAAGTCGCAGATTGGAAAGTGGTCCAGCCATCGACCACGCTGCGATCGCCAGTGAGCACAGTGCGGTTGATGCCATCTCCAATCAACATTAGGTTCTGCTTGTTCTTAGGAATAGACACGTACTCATTGTAAATCCCCGCGACAACATAGATTACATGGTACCCGTTGTTGGTGCCGCTGTTTTCGGGTGCAGCAGCCACTGCATCATTTATGGTGGTGAAATCAGCAGACCCATCAGGGTTCACCACCACTTTTTGCCTCACCTCCACATTGTCAAGGCTTGTTTGCAGTAACTTTCTATTAGTAATAGTCTCAACTGTGGCTGATCCTTGCATGGCATCGCTAACCCAACCGCGGGTGAAAAGGGCTAGAGATGTGCTATATAGTTTGATCGCATCAGAAAGGGGACTTGATAAGGCACTGGTAACTACAGGATAGGGAGTTACCTCGTTAAAACCATTCAAGCACGTTTGTTGGTTGGTTAAAGTGGCACTAAGCAAGGTTTGCAAGTCGTAGACCTGATAGCCAGTGACGGTGTTTTGAATGGCTTGGAGGACATTGGAGAAGAAATCAATGTTGAGTTCAGAAAGGTTGAAGCAATCTTCAAGGGCGTGTACTGTTGAAGCGGGAATGGCGTAGTGGTTTGTAAGATAAGAAGAGATCAATGCAGAAATCGATTTTGTAGTTGATAAGCATTGCTGAAGGAGGAAACGGCATTGGTCATGTGTGGATATATATTGAGGAGGTAGAGTGGTTTTGCAGAATTCTGGGTAGGGTGTATTGTTGCATGTGGTATGGGAGAAGGAGGAGAAAGCTAGAAGAGAAGAAGAATGGAAGAGAATGAAGAGGAAAAAAAGGTTGTAGAAGGTGGTCCAGGTCTTCATTTTTGTGGGTGGATGTATGTAGAGACTTATGCTCTTGTATATTTATATTTAGCTGCATTAACCTGCATTAAATTAACTAACCTTCTGGCTACAAAATCTGGTCGATCAACACTCATTTTTTTTATATAATTATGAAGTTAAATAATTATTGGTTGATTAAATTTTATTTAGTATTTTTATCATGTATATTTTGTCTTTACAATATGAAAATAGCCTGTACAAGAAAGGAACTGCACTGCGTCATGTATTACATTTGAAATAAATTATATTTTGGTATGATAATTTGAGAAACAATTTTTCAACAGTAATAGTAGAAAATGCATAAGAGAAATCATCACAATCATTTTTTTCAAATAAAAAATTACAGTTGTAAAATAGTTTTTGGATAGGAGAGACTCTATTAAAAATATCTTTATATATATATAAAATTAAAGTTGTTGTCAAGCAACTTCTTGCAACGAATAGTTGTTTTAATTTAATGTTTTTTAATGTGTTGCTTCATATTATAAAGTTCAATTTGGACAAAATAAATTTATTGCTTATTTTTTTCATTGTATTGTGCAGAATTTAGAAATTTACACTAGATTGATTGAAAGGGAAGAAAATGGACAGTGTATTTAAATAAGCATGATAAAGTATGCAACTCCCACGTTGTGTTTGTATATTGTTTTTGGTTGTACATATCTTGATTGGTAGCAAAGACGAGGAATATTAGAGAAGACGTGTGAGTTAGGAAGTTGCTTTTGTGATTAACATCTTGATTTTACTCAACGAAGAAAGATCGAGTTAGTGAGTGGAAGGCATGTTTAAATTTCAATCATCCCTAGAAGTCAATAATTATTAGGTATTTACAAATAGATTCTACGTGTAAAATCGTATAATCTTAAATACATTGATACAGGTAATGTATTAAGTAATCTATTTCTTTTTCAATCAACAACAAACATTAAATAAATAAATAAAGTACTTAGAATACTTCAGCCAACCGTATAGAAAACATATCCAGATTAATAATTATACTATCTTCAAGAAGCGGAACATAAAGAAAACAGTAAGCAAGTAATAAACAGTACAATGAAACATATAAAACACTCAAATTTTTTCCGAAAAAACTTCAAAAACTGCTCTCATAAGAGAAGGTAACAGAGTTATATACACACCATCATTATTCAACAATAACAAATGTTGAGTGTAGAGAATTTTAAAAGATTTCAACATAAATTTCAATTTAAACAACTTACCAACTTAACTTTTAATATGTGATTTATTTCAGTATACTAAACAATTAAGTGTATGCAAATAACTTAACTTCAAATCCACTTATATATATAGACATTTTTTTTATCGGCAAAAATAGAATGAATACTAATGGAGATATTTAAAGGATACCTCAAACCTTATATAAAGACAACGACATCCTTTAGCCTACCACTCGCATTGAAAACTTTAAAGCAGACAACACGAGAGATGCAAGTTCGACGTCTACCCATACCCAACTAAAACACCACTTCTAACTTGAAACAATCATACTCAACCCAACCTTCCCCCTCTCATATATAGACACTCGACTCTAGTTCTAGAAACATATGTTGAATTTGACTTAGAGATATGAACTTGTCATACTACATTACTATGTTATCTCTCCACAGAACTACATGAACATAGGAACTAAGTCCTATTACATGATAGGGTAAATTCATATGATCTGTCAGACCAACTATTTTTCAAATTGTAGTCTCAACCTCTATCAACTCTACAACCCGATAATTTTCATCTATATAACTTCAATGCACCAATAGAATTAAGATATCTCCTTTTAGATGAATCTCTAATTCAATGCATACTTTAAAAAATCTCAACATGATATTTTCTTTCCTAAAAATACTATGTCTAAATCACACTTCATATTATCCATCAATATACCATATAATCACTTATAAACTAGCTTTTATAACATATTAGAAATTCTAAAAAGAATCACAAATACATATGTATAACGTGCAATTCTCATCCACTAAGTCTTAGGCTCGCCCAACAACCAAGTTCTAAGACTATGTTCGCCCAACAAGTTAGGCTCGCCTAATGACCAACTAATGGAACCAAATGCGTCTAGTGAGTATGGCTTGTCCAACATCCAATACTCTCGAGTTTTTAATTCTCTTAATTTCGCATATCGAGAACATTGCTTGTCTAACTACCAAACCATTGAGACTAAATTCACCTAACGACCAATGCTTTTGGGTTTTCTAATTTACGAATTTCGCTCTACGAGCTTATGGCTTGTCCAACAAGTTACATAATTGCATAATTTTGAAACTAATCTAGATGACTCAAGAGGGTTTTTCATATCATTTCTACTTGTTTCCAAATCATCATTTCAAACTTAAGTCACTTGGTTTTATTCAGAGTTCTACAACAATTCCAATAACATACCACCTACTATACAAATAGTTCAAACTAACTCATTTTCACATCCTTAAATCACACATTCACAAAGAATTTTCATGTCACCAATAACATCAGTAACCTACCATCTCCAACTTAATCTACAAATCAAGTTAAATCACAATATCTACTCATTCAAATAACATCTATTTTAGTAAACAAGACAAACTCTACAAGAGAAATTGAAGCAAGTGATTATGTTATCTTTATATTCAGATTTTTTAACTTATGATACTTTTGAAACTCAATTCTAACTTTCCTAACCTAATTGGATGGCTGCCAGAAAAAAGTTTCAACTTCCAAAAAATGCACATATAAACTAACATTCATCACAGATTCTGGATCAATGATCAAACCACATCACTAATATCCAGAACTAACAAAGACTAATCCTAAAACCAAAAATCTTAAACAAGATACATGTTTCTAGGTACACAAAAAAATACAAAATTTACTCAAAGAAGAAAAAAAAACAAAAAAAAATGATTGGACAACTCTACACAGTTCATTGTCAAAAAAACCAAAAGTGATATTTGATCGTCAATTTGATAAAAGATGGAGTCATATTTTTATATAAAAGCAAAATGAAAAAAGAAAAAAAAATATCTACAATGATGATTATTTAAAAAAAAACTAAATAAATAATTTTTTTATTTATATAAAATTTTAATTTTAATAATAAAATATTCAAATATCATTTTAATTATATTGCTATAAGTCATTACTATATAAATACTAAAATCATATAAATAGTTAAGAATAGATAAAATAATTAAAAAATTTAAGAAAATATTTAAATTTTGTATGTTTTAAAATTTTCGTTAACATTTACTTAACATTAAAAAAAATCATATATTATTTATGTTTAGTGTTAAAAAAACATTTTCTAAAGAGTTAAGATATTTAACAATATGTTAAATTGTAATATGAATTTATTCAATTTAGTCTTATATTTAGTCTAAAAATAAAAGTATGACGTGACAGAGTCATATCTAATTGGGACAAAATAAAAGTATGACGTGACAGAGTCATATCTAATTGGGACGAAAATCGTATCGAATTAACATGACTTGCCTAAATTTGTAATTTTCTTTAAACGTATCTCATTTTAATAAAAAAGCAAAAAAAATAATTCCAAACCCTAAGATAGTTGTCCAATATGTTAAATTGTAATATGAATTTATTCAATTTAGTGTTATATTTATGTAGTTTATTTGATTTGTTCTTGTACTGTTAAAAATGATAAATAAGTTTCCTATTTTTAAATTAACATTTTTCAACTTAATTTCTTTCATTACATTGTTTGATAAAGTCGTTTGTACGTATTAATGAAAAATATTTAACACTACCAATTTCAAAATTAAGAGATTTAATTAAAACCTTTAATAATATAAAAAAATAAACTTAAAAAATATAGAGAATAAATAATTAATTTAACCTTTAACTAATAAACTGAATATAAAAAAGGATCCGGATAGTCTACAGTTAGAAAATAAATTGAATGGTGTGCAGTTTCAAATCTAAATACTAAAACTGTTTCTTTTTTACATTCATATTAAAATAAAAATTACAAATTTATCATTTATAATCATTTATAATCTATTATTAAATAATAAAATAAAAACTCTTTATATTGTACAATTAATATATAGACTATTTATCCGTGGTTTTAAATCCTCAATTTTCATAGATTCATCTCTAAGTTAGTCAAGTAACATTATGTATAGTCTGTATAAGTAGAAATTAAGACAAAATAAAAATACTATTGAATAAAATATAAAAAAAAATAGTTTTAGAAATTATCCCTGCAAATGGATTCATAGAAGAAAAAAAGTTAAAAACTAAAATTAATTTGAATATAATTTTGGGGAGATAGATACTCACAAGCCACAATCAAAACCATTTTGTATATTTATTTATTTTACAATATTTATATAAATTTATATTATTATCCTCCAACAAATTGGGGCTTTCCAGTAAAAATGTGAACTTGAAGCAAGCTAAAATTTTGGAAATAATGATGGTAATAGATAGTATTTGCTAAAATTGAAGATAGGGTTAACCTAAAATGCTTTGTTTGTACAACATGTGACTACCTTCCACTGGTGACTGACCTAATGTTGGATACCTTTTTAGCTGATCAACTGCATCAGATGTCATCACAACCCCAGCATGCCAATGCCAAGGTTGAAGATAAGTTGAATCAATGGATGAGGACCATGAAGATGGATGAAGTATCACAGAACCCCAATCTCTACTTCCAAACCTTGCCTCCCTTAATCTTCTTCTCACCAACAAGCCTCCCACGTCTTGTTTCTTCATTTCTGATACACTTCTGAGTATTGAAATGCAAAGGAGAAGCATCAGCACTGCATCTTCTTCGGGTGATACTTCAACAACCAGTAGCCTCCAATTTAGAAGTGCAGTTGCTTTTCCATCTGGGTTATCTTCTGTGAAACGCACTACTGTTAGAAAATAATCCTCATCTTCCTCTTCCTCAATCTCTTTCTCCTCTAACTCTATTCTCATGCCTTCTCCTTTTCTCTTTGACTTTGTTTTCTTTACTTCATATTGCCTTTGCCTCCCTCTCAATAACTGCACCTGCAATTGATTATTGCAACTTAGGATTTAGCCAAACTAAGAAGCAAAATTGCATGTTTCAGGATAATATTTAGGGAAGCTGACACTCTACCGATGACTCTGGAGAGGTTTGATTTGGCAAACTAAAGGTGAGACCTGACACTGATTGTGATGACTCCCATTGTATTGTCAGTTCATCTCCTGTTGAAAAGTTCCATGCAGCTTTACCTTGTTCGGTAGGTTCCTTTGGCGTTGCAGTGGCCACCACCTTCTCTGTACTAGACAGAAACAAAACTAGAAAATATTAATAGACTGAAACAAAAAAGGAAAATATTTGAGATTTGCTCTAAAAGAATGGGAGCAGACATATATAACATCTAGTATTATAACTTTGTCAAAGCTATGGAGACATAAAGACATGCAGTTAATTCATTGAATTTTCCTGTTCTCAAGTAATAATACTTCACAAGACCTAATATAGATAAATTATAAAGAAATAGATAGAACCAAGGTTTAGTAGAAGCTGAACATAATATCATATAATACAACCAATTTATGAGGGGAAACTATCTTTGACAAGCCTTAAAGGCTAATATTTTTTTCTCAATATGTTAGAAAATATAATCCCTCAGCGGCCAACGTGAAACTCACCATTATATGAAACATGTTGTGTTAGAAAATATACACTAACTTCAGATAACTTTTGAATCTGGACTAATATGAAAGAAATAAGACATGAGAGCAAGATATTTCAAAGCAGAAGTATGGTTTTCTTATTATTCAGACCAATATCAATTCTTACTTTCTAGTTTATTTTCTGACTCGAGTCCACAATTCTGCAAGGAAGATAAGACAAGACAAACACAATGACCATTATTAAATTTATGTAATAAGTACATAAAACATACCAGGGGCTCTACCAATGGGACCAGCAACATAAGACCAAGATCCTTCACGTATCTCTATAATCCTATCTTCCCGTTTAACAGCTGAAGGAGTTTCACTCCCTCTTCTCCAAAATCCTCCTCCTACCCTGTAGTTCAAACATTTGCCTGTTAGTTAGTACAAAATGCTATTAACCATGCCAACTATTTCTCAATGGAAGAGTTGAAGAGGTTCACCTAATTCTAACAACAAAACACACTCTCCCTGCATGATCAAGAACTGTGCGAGACAACCATCGCCCTTCTTGTGGACGATAACTATTTATTTTCAGAATCACATCAGATATCATTGCCCCAGAATTGTCAGTGACTCGATCGGGTACACATTTCAACAAGTACGGTGCTTGAACTGGTGGAGTTATAGATGTAACAACATTCACCTGTTGACTAATTTCCTTTTCCAAAGTTAAAGAATCTGCTCTCAGTAAATCATTCCAGCTGAATGAAACTGTGTCCAGCAGGCTACTTCCTCTTAGACATCTACCACCATGACGACGAAACTCAAGCATAACTCCCTTAGTCCCAAATTCACAGTAAAAGTGCCAAGCTTTTTCCCATGAATCATTGGTGAAATTGGAGAAGGCTTTATCTAGCTTTAGTTCACTGTGACACCTTGTTATTTGGAGGCGTAAGAAATCACGGTTCATATCCTTCTGCAATGTTCTTATTCTTTGCTTAAGTCTCACGAACACACAGGCCTGCATTGTAAAAATTAGCCGCACTTCATTCCTGTGCAATACTGTCACGTATGTCCATGATATTCTGTTTCAGGGATTGTCTGAAATATTTTTTCATATATTGTTGCAACACTATCACTAATACTCTATTGTATAGAAGCTTTGGGTAAGTTCATCATACATGTATGTATGAAAATATTACAAACCAAAACATCTGATTGATATAGCAAAGAAAATTTCCTGTTTAGGCAAACTCAAGCAAAAGAATGTGGCTATAGGATTATACCTTTTCTACAACCAAATTGATGATGGTGTCTCCTAACATTAACCGCACAAAAACTACTTCAGGTTATTTATCACAAAAAGATAAAGAGCAACCCGGTAAACAACATTCTGACAAGTATACAAGAAAAAGACAACAATAGAAGCAGAGAAAGAGAGCAAGAAATTGACCTCAAGTAAAAATCTTGGAAGCATGGACCTGTATTTTGTATTGACATCTGTGCCTGATTCTTCCCAATAGAGAGGGGATTCGATTGAGGTAACACCTTCCAGTTTGAAAGGCACCTCTCCACCTGCTTTCTCATAAGGTTGATTGAATGCCCTATCCCACAATTTCTTGGTTTCTTCAAACTCCTTTTCCTTCAGGGTTTCAGACAGAGTTACCACCTTCAGCAGATCAATTTCTACAGCTAATGCTCTCAAATCTTCAAAATACACCGTTGGGTAGCTCTACTCCGATTAAAGCAAAACAATTGAAAGAATATAACAGGGGGTCAGAAAGAGGAATTGAAAAAATTAACTGAGGGAGAGTCATCAAAAGAACAAATAGCTAACATTCTAGTGGTTACTTCATCAGCGAGTGCGAAATTAAGACTTAAGATATTGAGTGTGAAAGCATTTAAGAGGAGAACGAAAGGCAACAAAAGCACACACCTGGTGGGTCAGCCACATTAAGAGGATGTCCGAAGTAGGAACGAAACGCGAAGAAAACTCACGCGCGAACCTCTGCAGCATAAACAAGAAAGCCCTGTATCGCTGTCTCGCGGCAATCAAGTACACAACCTCGGACCTGTACGGCTCTACGAACATGGAGCACAACAACAACCTCTGCTTCTCAACTTCCTTAAACACACCCTCCTTCAAACTCCCCCCAACAAATTCGCCACCCGAATCCTGCGAATCCGAACTCGCCTCGTTCTCAAACGACTCCAACGGGTATCTGCTGCTCCAAATCTCCATGCACCGCATCAACGCGTACTCTCTGTTCTCTTCGTCGAAAATTCCCGCTCTCCCTATCAGCTTCGAGAACCTCGTCTCGCAGTATTCCCTGTAACTCACCTAAAACGGTAAACAGCATTACAAACTGAATTTATTTCACTTTTTTATCTTTAACTTTCACTAAAACAAACGATAAACGAACTCACGGGGTTTAAAGTGTGACAGAACCAAACCCATTGGACGTCAAGCGCAGGAAGAATTACAGGAGGAGGAGTGTCTGGAAGCGTGAGATCAGCAATCAACGGCATCCAGAAATCATGGTACCTGCAAAAACGCTCCACCGTCAGATGAGTTTACTAAACCAAAACAAACAAGAGAGGTGTTTTTCTTCCATAGAGTTTACCTTCTTACGGCTTCCACCATAATGGACGTGTGGTGAAGCCATACCGAATCACCCACACTCCTCAAGAAGGCGATATTTCGCCTGGCCGCCGACACGAGATCGATCCCGAGTCGTATCCCCGCGATTTCCGGCAACTCGCCGAGACTTGTGGAGGAGGTGCTGGGCGAGATTTCGGAACCCTGGAGATTGTCCGACATGGTTTTGGTGGCGGAGTATGATAGTTTTTTTAGTAAGTGAGAGGCATGATTGGGTTGCGTGGAGAGGGAAACACGGTTGCGTCTTTAATGAGAGGAAATAGTATCTGGTGGAATGGATGAAGACGTTGATGTTGTTGTTCTTGTTTGTCGGAATTTGGAACAAAGAGAACAAAGTCAGTAGAAATGAAGTTGATTGAGGAAGACAAGAATGACCGTGAGACTGAGTTCTGAGGTGTCCCTGTTTGAACACGTGTGACCATCCCCTCCCTCACTCGCTCACTGCTCGCAAGGTTATGGTTATGGATGCATCCACTCACTTCACTTTAATTAATAATATTATAAATTAAAATTCTCTTATATAATTAAGAGAAAAAGCGACTTCCACCATTATACTATTATCTAATAACAGCTTATCCTAAATGATAATTTTTCTAATTTTGGTAATAATTACCCTAACAATCACTGAAGTTCTAACTCTTAAATACTGTTTGGCATCAAATAAGTGTAATTTATCTATTAAAAACTACACAGGTGTTTTTAAATTTTCTCCAGTTATTTTAAATTATTCAATTAATACTATTATTTTCAATAAAATGCATGTGCATCTTTAGTTTTTTTATTTTAAAATATTTTGAGAAATGTTACATCTAATTATAGTTATAATAGTAATTTAAATATACTTTTATTAAAAAAAAATTATATACACACTTATCATTTTCCTTTGAGTGTTTGTAAAACCACTTAAGGAAACAGGGGATATAAAATTCTGTGGTCTGGTGTATGGTAGTGTTGTGGTCCCAAACATGGATCACAGAATAATAAAGCAATCCACATGTCATCACGTGGTTATAAAAAGTGGTATATCATGTCACTTAGAGTTGAAAGGTCTTGTCTAATAAATGGGTTAAGCACAAATACTTAACCTTCACCACAATTCAAGTTAGCAAGTTTAAAAATAAGTTGGTTAGATTAGATATATGTTGTGTTATGTTATGTTCCATCGCATCTGAGATGTGCAGTTTGCTTTTGAAATTTGAAAAGTGAGGACCATTTACCATAATGTTGTAGTTTTCGTAAACATTTGTTGATATATGTCAATTTTAAATTTTTTATAGAAATAAATAAATCGTACTTTAATCGTGATTTTAAATATATTTGAAATAATTTTTCCAAGTTAAAGTCATGCTTCAAAATATATTTTCTGAATATTTGTAATGTTTTTACAAAGTTGTCACTAGGAGGACGATTTTAAATTTATTTTAAGAATACTACTTTTTTTTAATTGTTTTTTTTCCTATTTAGATGGCTTTTCAGAAAAGGTGAAGTGGTGACGTGGTCCACGATTTCATTCTTGTTTTTTTTAAAAATTTAAGAAAGTGATAAGCACATATTGATGTTTCAATTAATTTTTTTATTGAATGTTTTGTTGTTTTATACATAGTTGGTTTTTTTAATTTTGAAAAAGTTTGAAATAAATTATTGGTTTTAATTTTAAATTAGTAATAAAATTGAATTTGTAAGCAGACTTTTTTTTATGCAAACGTAGTTCATTGATTAAATTAATTATGTTGTTTTGATTTTTTGGTAAGAAATAAAACATACTAAGTTGATCATTGGGAAAAAAAATCATCAAAAAGATAAATAATTAAAATATAAATAGTTGGATCGTAGTGGTAAAGTTTTTCGTCCTCTTCCTATTAGATGGGAATTTCCTTCACCAAGTTGGGTCAAAATTAATACTGATGGGGCTGCTAGGGGTATCCTGGTCTTGCTACTTGTGGAGGTATTTTTCGTGGAAGTATGGGAGAATTTATTGGTGCTTTTTCAGCGTTTCTTGAAGTTCAAA
>Ga0123342_1005362_pt1 | contig 18649 bp, 7 predicted proteins | sample Turbeawhitnodule_FD_89960 | JGI IMG/M metagenome (GOLD analysis project Ga0123342, IMG submission 89960) | Root nodule microbial communities of legume samples collected from Mexico - Turtle bean Mexico white nodule | ecosystem: Host-associated > Plants > Roots > Nodule | place: Mexico: Nepantla...
ACAGAAAGGACCATTTTGAATACATTTTAAAAAACTTAGGGACCAAATTGAATTTTTTAAAAACCACTGTACCAAATTGACTATTGACTATAAATATAGGGACGAAAAAGGTAATTAAACCTTATAAGTTAGAAATAAAAATTTCTAAAAATTATACAAAAATATTTTATAATGTTTTAAATGATGAAAAATTATTTTTAATGAAGGAATTAAAAAAGACTGTGAAAGATATATACTAAAAGACATGTAGATTTTTTTTCACTTGAAAAGACGCATAGACTATATACTGTAATGTAGCTTCAGTGTACATTGAAAAACAACAAATGAATTAAAAACAAAATTATAAAAAAAATGAAAACAAAATTATGATTAAAAATAAAAATAAAAATGAGTAGGATTTGATAGGACTGTAAATAAATATCAGAAGCCGTTATGAGAAAACCCATTTTTCTCAACCAAATCCATTTCGATAAGAAAACCAGACACACTCGGCAGTCTCCTCGAACTCGCCATGTTCTTGAAACCTTAATATCGAGTTTGTCGCATTTGTGGTCTGATTCTGTTTCTCCTAACCCGTAAATTGGTGTTTCTTCTACGGAACATTTATACTCGACTACAAAGGTTCGAAAGAAACCCGTTCATACTCTGTTAATATTTAAATTGATGAGCTGTTGATTGAACTGAGTGGACGAGTTTGGTGCTTGATTTTGACCTATATGTTTTGGCTTTTAGTATTTCAATTGAGTTGGTGCATGATTTTGTTGTCCTTGTTAAATATCGAGTTGGGGAACGAGTTCAGGACCCCATTTGGTTTGTACTTAGAAGAAGTAGAAGAGAATTTTGCGAATTTAGGGTTTTGGCTCTATTGTTTTTTCCTGGCAATTCTTCTCATGGCAGTTTAGAGACTGTGCAAAGAGGGAATGCCAGAATTTCAACCATTTACTGAATAATGTCTTACATCTTAAGCCTAATTTCAACCATTTCTCACTTATACTCGACATTCCCAATCCAACTGTTAGGTTACAATTGCATGATACAAGCCTAATTGGATGTGTGGTATTTGGTGATAAAAGGACTTTGGGTTCTGTCACTACTAGTGTTGTCAAAATCGTAATATTGCAATATTGGTGATATCTTTTGGAAATAATGCATGGGTATAGTTTTGGAACATATCACACATCAAGTGTGTTACTTCAGCAATAGAAAAGTCAGAAGTTAGTAGATCTTAAAAGCAACAGATAGGAGGGAAGGAGAAAGCATCGAGTTTGAGGTTTTAGTGGCCAACCCTTTGATTTTGGTTACACTTAAATGCTCCTCATCCTCAATAAACTACCCACGCTACTCTTCTTACCTATGTTTTTGGTGTAGTTCAGTTATAACTTTTCCTTGATGTATATTGCATTCTGTCATTTCGGGTTTTGGATTCAATAATTTATGAGTAGAAATGACTAGACTAATTTCAAAATGTTTTGAAACTTATGTAAACCTTGTTGAACTGATTTTTTCGTAATAAAATCTGTCTAGTTTCACTCATTTGGCGTGGGTCATAAATGTTGTGATATATTTATTTATCAGGTCTTGTTGAATTTTAAAAACTCATATCTAAGATGAACTGGGACTCGTGTATTTGTTTGACGCATTAGTGCTAGGTTTGGATGTGAAACTAGAATCCTGTAATACTGTTTGCACATTGTTGATTGCGGACAAATGTGTCAACATAGGTTAGTGAGATTGTAGGTTTTCAACCTTATATGTAATTGGACTCCCAAATTATCTCTTGTTGCATATCTTCAAAAACTGCATAAACTTTGGTTGTAATTTGTGCTATTTATTTTGCAATTCCCATCACGGTGTCCTTTGAGGGTATGGTTGTTTTTGTTATCTGTGTGCTCATCATGATGATGTTTTCAGCAACCACTATATGTAACTTCTTTGCTTTGTTTTCATTGCTCCTTCTTTTGTCTCCATTTCAGGGAAGTGGAAATGGGTTCTTGGTCTAGAGTATCTGTTTTGACTATTCCATGGTCTACAATCAATGCTGAATCTGCTATGGACTCTAAATTAGGCACTGTTTTTTATAAAATTTACAGAAATACATATAAAAGAAATCTCAGTCTCTCTTTTTCTTGGGATAATCGTAAACTTAGGAGTATTGGTGTGATTAAATCAAGCCAAGATGTATCTTATTTTCAAACCGAACAAGAAGTAGGAACTTGGGAAGAACCAGATACTGGCAGTGACAGTGAGTCTGATGGCGAGGAAGTTGAAGACCACTTTGTATTTGCAAGTGATGGAATGAAGACGTCAGTTGTTGCTGATGTTAATATAACTTCAGGGGACAACTACGAGGAACTTATTAAGAAAGGTTCATATTTTTCACATTGCTTAATTTCTTTTGGAACCATAACATGGTTTTGAAAACTAGACCAGTCGATGTAGACTGGTCATCAGTTCGATTATCAACAGTCCAAGCATCTGAACTGTATTGACCATAAACATCAACTTGAGATTCACTGGACTACTAGAGCAGGCTTAGTCCAATTTTTAAAATTGATGCTGAATTTTGGGACTCTAGATCCAAAATTATGGTCTATTTGTTAACTTAAAGCTCAAAGCTTCACTAAGTCCTTACTTAAAATTAAAATGTTCGCATTTTAGGCATGCCTGGTCCTAACTCTTGTTTTCTTCCCCTTAAAAGGCTACTTTTGTATTTATTTTTTGTTACATTGTTTCACACTGTTCTTGTTTATGTTAATTGTAAAAACATCGAAGGGAAAACAACCATAGTTTTTTCATCAATCACTTTGATGCACATATTAATTATCGGATTAATTATGTTTTTTGGTCCCTAAACTTTTTTGAAAAATTCATTTTTTAGTTCCTAAATATATATTTTTGGCATGTTTTATCCCTGTAGCTTTTCTTTGTTAACACTTTTAATCCCTGCTGTCATGTAAGAATGCTGATAACACTACAGCCACGTGAGTAGTTATATCAACGTGTCTAACTTGGCAACCATATTTTTTTGTGGTAAAGTGTGTTTTTAATCTCATATTTTTAGACTAGATGATATTAGAATAAAACGACATGGTACCAAAAAAATTTATACAGGATTGTCACGTCAGACACATTGTTGACAGGTCCATCATCAATTAGCCTTGTTACTTCACAACATGACTAAAATTACCAAGGAAAAATGTAGGGATAAAAAATCAAAAAATAATTATGTAGGAATTACAAGTGAATTTTGTAAAAGCTTTAGGGACCAAAAACTTAATTAACCCTTAATTTTTATATATTTTTTTCTATATGATCATGTTAATTGCCAAATGTCATTTAAACTAGTTGAACCACACTTGCTGTGAACTGCTAACCTTAACTACTTAATAATCAATTCAGTCTTTAAAATATTGCTTTATATTTTCTCCCTCTTTAATGCTTGTAGTTGTTACTTTCAATATGATTTTAAGGTTGAACAACTTCCTGATTGTGAAATATGTCCAACAAATTGAAATGTGATGAAGTAGTTTCACAAGTAGATTGTAGAATATCTTTTGATCCTGGACAACAAACCGATACTATAGGAAGATATTTTCATTATTGCAGAGGTTGAACAGCTTTTGGAACCAGAAGAAAGAGCAATATTGCAACAGAATGTTACTCCTAACTTGGAAAAAATATCAACTGTAAGTATGTGACTCTGCATCTGTCTCTCCTAGTGTTCACTTTCTTGTTTATACTTAAGCTCTCGTATTCATGTTTTCAGGAAAAATGGAGCCCGCTGCACACTCTTGTGCTATCAATGCAGATGAGTTGCGTGGATAAGCTTCTTGATAATGGCATTGACATTGATTTACCTGATAAGGTGTGTTTGTTGTTTTATATTTTTCCAATTTATGCATAGTATTTTCCTGGACTTAAATAACATCATTTGATCAAATAGGAAGGTCTTACTGCACTTCATAAGGCAATTATAGGTAAAAAAGATACTTTGATTAGCCACCTTTTACGGAGACGTGCAAGTCCACATGTTAAGGATAAGGTGAGGAAGCATTCTGTACACAACTTTCATGAATTGTTAACTGCAGTCTGAAGTGTGTCTGTACATCTATTCCTATGGTAGGATGGAGCCACTCCACTTCATTATGCAGCTCAAGTTGGTGCCAAAATGACTGTGAAATTATTGATCAAGTACAAGGCTGATGTCAATGTTGAAGATAACGTGATCATTTCTTTAACACAGGCTTGTTTGTATTAGTTTTGATGTTTTCCAATTTTATTTATATGGTTTATTTACAAATTTAAAAATCTGCCAGGAAGGTTGGACCCCCTTGCACGTTGCCATTCAAAGCAGAAATAGAGATTTAGCAAAAATTTTGTTAGTCAATGGTGCTGATAAGACAAGGAAAAATAAGGTAATTTTGTCATACATTACATTCCAGATCAGACTTAGCAGTTTTAATGATTTAAATGCATCAGGGTGAACATGTGTTATTATCATTCCCTTTATTCTTTCTTTCTTATATTTTTAATCCTTTTGGACTACACCACCGCTACAGTCCAGTGAGCTACTGTTGTCAAGTGTCTACCCTTCCTTTTGATTTCAAGTCCGTATTGTTAAAGATAGAAATTGATGAAGCTGGAAACTTCCTTTCTTACTAGTCATCAAGAGTTTATTCATTTCTCTTACTTAGAACTTGATTGTTGGTTGGTTTTGTTTCAGGACGGAAAAACAGCCCTGGATCTGAGCTTTTGTTATGGGAAAGATTTTAAGTCTTATGAACTTGCCAAATTACTGAAGACGGTTCCAGCGGATAGCTGTCTATGACGCGCGAGATGCAATTGGCCAGAACCAGAGTGAAGTTTCAGTTGAATGGTAGCTGCTACTAATTAGCGAGTAAATCATCCCCTTGGCATTCAGCTTCTGAAGATCTGTAGCTGGTCTTTTCAAAATGAGGAAAGTTTTGATGGAACAATTCATTATCTTCAACATCATTGCTTACTTGAAATATTTTTGCGGTGAAGTTCGAATTGACAACAGTGTCCTGTCAAAACCACACACATTGTGCAGATTAGAAGTTCAGAATATTAGTGATCTGCAGACCAACGTGCTTGAGTTATTTTTGACGAACTGCTCAAACCACTGTGATCTTTCTACATGTGGAATGGTTTCAATTGATAACGAATAACCTATGAGTGCTCAAATTTTATAATTATATGTAACAAGTAGACGTTGTTCATAAATTTCTGTTGTATGCACGTGTTACATTTTAAGTTTGTTTGAATGATAGACATTGACATTAGATTCTTGATTTATTTATTTTGGATTAAATTTCATTTTATGTAAATGATGAAATTTTATACGTGGAAACATACATAATGTTTCTGGTGTTTTGTTCATTCCTTTTCTTCTAAGCAGTGCTTCTCCCCCAACTTTGTCATTGTTGTAGGATAAACATAGTTATCGTACTTCCTTTGGTAATGATGAACGAATCCAAACATTTATTAAACTTCAATCATGAGACAATGACATTCTCAATGAAGGGAAGTTGGCTTTTCTCCCTCGACTTAGAAAATAGGTATTGGAATAAAGAATATCTTAGAATTGATTTGAAAAGTTTACGGAAAGTGATTATTAAGAAGTGGGTTTTAATATAATTTTTCATTATCTTACTTCAATCTTATAAAATCAATGTTATAAAAATAGAATATATAAGGTGAGGTTTGTACTCACTTATATACTATAAAATGTCCTTAAATATTTCACGCTTAGACTTTTAAACTTGTGCATGAGACTATATATTTATAAATGGTTCGATAACGGGTAATCTGATAAGTCTAAAAACTCTCATTATTTAAATGACTCTAATAGCATATTAAAAAGTGAATTTTAAGTCTAACTCAACCTTATAGATTGACTTATAAGATTGGATTTACACTTCCTTATATAATAAGAAATGTTTCATCTTTAATTGATGTGAAATTTTTAACGGTACTAGAGGGTAATTTTCAATAAACGATGTGAAGTTATTCTAAAAAGCATCATCATCCTGAATCAAAACTTCGCCAAATTCAATGTATTGGAATTTGACAAACAAATCTAAAGCATGTGTAGATAGTATACATTGAATTAAATTCAGTCATAATCATAAACATTAAATCAGATACAAGTATATTTTCACCATCCCATTCTTTCAGTTTCCTCTTCAAGAATACTGATTTTCCAAACTTCGATGAAGTGGTCCAAATCCCTAAAATCCAAAGTTAAAACTTATATTAATTGAGAGAGACAAAAGAAATATCAATGATATACAGCTGCAAATTGCCAGAGTTTATGGCCATTACAGAAGGGTGAAAATTCATGAAAAGATAATGCTATAGGATTTTGAACTTATCACACATTTGACTCCATCTTTTACAAAGATTAGTTTTCAGCATGAAATCTTTTGCTCAAGATTATTATTAATACACTTTTTGACTGAAGGTGTTTCTTTCATAATCCTTGTCTTCAGCTTTGTTTTATATGTTTTGTTTGGTTTGGTTTTAATAAGGTGCGTAGAAAAAAAAATTAAAATGCAATGAAGCATACGTGTATGTAGTTAAGATAAGTTTTATTAAGTCTCAATGTTAAATGTTTGTGTCAATATTAAATTATAAGTTTTAGGTTGGTCGAAAAAGTTTGACATTCCCTAATTTATTATATGTTATTTTCTTCCTATTATGATTGAATACATAGGAGGAGCTCATTAATTTAGTTGGATATATCAAGGATTAATGGCCAATGTCATTAAGTAGAACACATTAATGATTAATGGTCACTGATTGAGACATTTGATTAACATTTAGCAAGAATTTTAGGTCCAATGTGACATGATTTGAGATGGTTGGTTATTGTTGGTTCAAATTGAATACTCAACCTAAAATCTAGTAGCATCCACAATTATTTTTTTAGTTCTCAGTTGAAGCTATTCAGACAATAATATTAACCTTAAGTTCATTTAGAGGTTAAATTAATATACAAAAAATTGAACCAAACGGGCATTAGTTAAAATTCATTTACTTAAAATGAAAAAAAAACATTCCTTCACATATCACAATTGAAATTTGAAGTAGATAAACAATGATTTCATTTTAAAAAATAGATAAATAATAATAATTATTATAAAATATTCTATTATTATATACAAGAAAAATTTGTATGACTAGCATACTTTAATTAGGAAATAAGAAAAGACAAAAGATTATAGCAACTGATTGAACGTAATTACACAAAATTGTAATAAAATATGAATTAATAACCAACCATTCTAACCTTTATATTCACAAATAAAAAAATTTAAAAATGTTTGAAATATATGATTAAATAAATAGAAGATTAGGATTTTAAGGAAAAAATAAAAAAATAATTTGATAAAAGCACCTAACAGAGTTAGGTTAGAACAGAATGTTGGGCCTCTTATTCACATTGATGGCAACCTTCACTTCAATAAAAGTCCAATTAAAGAAAAAAGAAAACCAAAAAAAAGATGTGGTCGTAAATTTTTGGATTAAAAAAAAAGAAGGTTGTGGAGTTCTATCATTTTCCTGTTTGTACACGTGGCAGCATACTGTGAGTCGGTCGGCGAATGACATGACGTGGCAAAAAGCGCAAAGCAAAAGTCGCATTCCCACTCTTTCTTTCATTTGTTGAGAGTATCTAATAAATAGATACATAGAGATATTTTAACTTCACAAATATCCAATTTTTTTTAATAAATAATAAAAATGATAATAATAAATACCGCCATTTTATTTCTAATCATTCATTGTAGATTGTGTATCCCTGTCACAATCATTAAAAATGAAATTGTTATATCAGAGCACCCACGTCATTCTTTAAATATGAAAAAAACACTTATTTTTGTAAACTTCACAACTAATCTCTATTACAACTAAAATATGGAAAATAAAGTCTTTTTATTTGTAGATTTCAGGGTTCTTTTTTTAGTTTTTTAGTGTCATAAATAAATTGTGGGGGAACTTGTAAGTTTACTAAAATTCGGAAGTTTATCATTATATGTTAATAAATCATAAATGAAAAGGGAAACTTCTATCTTGTCTAAGAAAGTAACATAACTTAACGAGATAGAACACCCAGTAGAGTCAATTTTGGTAGCAAAAACCACAAAGAAAAAACAACAACTTTCTATAAAAATTTGATCATTAATATAAAATTTGTATTATTAAAAGAATTTTATAATTAATTTTTTCTTGTTTTTATCCCTATTTTCACATACCTTTTACAAATTGCATACGTTTATGAATAAAAAATAGTCAAAATATTATTTATATTTCTTAATTCACATATATTATTTTTCAGTAAATAAATTAGAAACAGATATTTTCAGATCATTAAAGTAAAAGCAGACAGGGAGCATATTAGAACAGAAACTAATAAATAATGGCATTTATCTGTTTCAATTTGTGGAAAAAAAACACGGGCCACGCTTTAATTGTGCACTGAGTGAGTGGACGCGTGGCACTCCCTAACCCGCGAGTAGTGTGGTGCTTCACTTTCACCCGCGAGTGTGACGTGTCCGAAATTATCCACAGCACTTTTTCTTCGCCACCGAATTTAAAATACCAATTTTTTTATTGAAAAAAAAAAGCGAAAACGGGGTCCATGACCGTACGCCACGTGTCCGCAACAACTTTCGACGTGAGCCACAAGATTCCTTCGAATTCTCGAGATTTCGATGTCGGAGGAATAAGGGAAAATAAACTTTCAACATTTCCTACGAGAAAATAGAAGTTCAAATCTGACGTGTCACTCCCTTGTTGCTCCTTCTTTATTTTGCCCATCGCAACAACAATCACAAGAAGCACTCTTTCGGAGTCTGAGCTTTCACTTCTTCCAACTTCTCCATATATCTATCTATCTATCTATTTTCTACCTCTCATCTTTCTTTCTCGGTTAATTCATTCACACCCTTCAATAACTCTTTTCCTCACACAATTAACCATTTTTCTTTGTGGGCCTTGTGTAATTCTTGCTTTTCCATTCCTTCTATTTTTTTGCTGCTACTGAGTTAGTGGTGTTGCTTGTGAGTTATGATGAGCCCCTTTCTACTGTGAAAAGATTCGAAATTTTCTTGAGGGAAAAGTGTGTAGTGGGTGGATTTTTATCCGTGCAGTTGTTGATTGAGGAGGGAGTTAATTTATTCTTTGCGATCAACGCTTGGTAGTGCTTGAACACAGGATTTGTAGATGATGGAGAGGGTTTTATTTTGTTCTGTGATTCTGAGATGTGAATTAGTGGTTGGTGAAGTGAAGAATCAAGACGGTGTTTGTATGATAAATTGACTTTTGGATCAAGGTGGGTCCATTTTTGTACACAATTTGTTTGGTTCTGTTTCTAGCTTTCCAAGGGAGAGTTGTTTGAGTTGTACTTTTCTTATTTGGGATTTGTATCCAGAAAGAGAAGTTTTAGTACAACTAGGTTGTGATCTGATTGTAAGTGAGGGAAGCAATATCCAACGGCGAAGTCGTGGAAGTTTGCAACTGTGAAGAGGAGCAGAAGATCTAGATCAGTGGTTTGGTTTCTGAAGCTATGGCGATTCGAGTATGTAATACATAAGTTTCAGTGAGCTATGTTTTCCTTTGATATGAATTTTTTGATACTATACTCGTATTTGTAAGAAGTGGCTGAGATTGTGGTTCAATTTCAATGTTGATTGTAATCGTTTTGGGTTGGACATGTTAGTACTATTTGTTAAAAAAGGTGGAAAAGAGAGAACCTTAACTGCGTTTTGGTTTGCCTAGTTCAAATGCCAAACATGCATAGATTTCTCATAAACTGTTGAATTTACACATCTGAAAAAAGTTTGGATGCTTCCCTTTGGGAAAAGGAAACAGTTATTAGAAGGAGGCCTGTTTAAGCGATTGTGAATGACACTTGTTCATTTCTTTATCATAAGAGTTGTTTCATTGTTTTCTTTTCTTTCTTTTTCCTTCAAATATTTCTTAGGTGTTTTCGCTACTTGTCTTCTTGTGGAGTGAAAGATTCGCTTGAAAGATTTCCGATTCTTTAGTTGATAAATAATTTTGGTGTGGTTGGCCAAAGTATTTGAAATTTTTTGGGTTCCCTTGGTGATTATAATTCCTTATATTTCTTTTCTCTTTGAATTGAATGTAGGATCAAAGTGAATTCTACAGATCACCGGGTGGTCCTTCAGTAGGAAGTGGTGTATCTTTGAGTTCTGGAGTGCATTCCGTTACTCATATTCAACTTAATGAACAGTTTTCTTGTGGGAGTGACTATGCTCTGAAGGTTCTCCCTGAATTCTAAAGAATTATTATCACTTGCATATTATAATCCCTCTCTTTTCCTTGTGTTAGTGTCTTCTTTGTTTTAATCAGTTTTCTTTCTTCTTCAACAGGTAAGGAAACCATATACTATCACAAAACAGAGAGAGAGGTGGACAGATGAAGAACATAAGAAGTTCCTTGAAGCTTTAAAGCTGCATGGTCGGGCTTGGCGGCGTATTGAAGGTATTCTTAATTAAGAGCCTCCATATCTTAGGCAAGAATTTGTGTGTGCGCGCATGTAATAGTAATGAAGAAATGTGATTGTGTTTGGTCTGAGTTTTGAGATACTTTGTTTTCACGACAGAACATGTTGGCACAAAGACTGCTGTTCAGATTCGAAGTCATGCTCAGAAGTTTTTTTCTAAGGTTTACTTCTCTATTCTAATAATCATTCTCAGTCATGTTTTCTACTTACCACAAACCATAGATCAGGCTAAGTTAAGATTTTGATGACCCTAGGATATCCAAAGCGCTACCTTCTTTGGGATTGAAGGATTTATCTGTTGTCCTTGAATTCACTCTCATTATTACTTTGTCTTAATTTCATGACAGGTTCTTCGCGACCCTACTGGGAGTGTTACAAATACAGCAGATTCAATTGAAATTCCTCCTCCAAGACCAAAACGAAAGCCAATGCATCCTTACCCTCGTAAGCTAGTTGAGACTCCTAATAAAGAAACTTCAATCCCAGAACAACTTATGAAGTCTAGTTCTCTGAAGTCATCAGATTTTGATCAAGAAAACCAATCTCCGAAATCAGTATTATTAGGAGCTGGTTCAGACAGCCTTAGCTCCTCAGATTCAGATACACCAAATGAAAGTTTGTCCCCCATGTCATCCATCAGTGACATCCATACAAGTGATTTTACTTGTGCCGAGCCCAACACAACATCCGAAGAAGCTGGAATAAACGCCCATTCTTCTCATGATGAGAAACCTCTTATGGTACTTCCTAATCTTTATTGATTACAATATTATCACTTGATAAAATGATATATGACGTTGTATTATTGTTTGATCTCAATGTCTAGAAATTCAAGCTTCCTACAGACGAAAGTCTTTGCATGAAAGAAGACACAACAGAAGAATCTTCCAGCCAGACTTTCAAACTCTTTGGGATTACACTTTTTGTAACAGATCCATGCAAACCCTCTTCTCCAACAATTGAAGCATGCAAACCAATACCTCTAAACAAACGCAAGGGGGGTGGAAGATTGGAACTTCTTGGCCACATCACACCAAGTGAAACATCAGCCATATCCCTGCTAAAGGTGAGAGTGGGTCCTGAAGCATGTGGGAAAGGGTTTGTGCCATATGAAAGGTGCATGGCAGGGAGAGAAAACCAGTCTTCATCTGTGACAAATGATAATAGAGAAGAACAATGCATCCACCTTTCCTTGTAGCTCTGCCCCAATGGTTTTTTCTTCAAAAGTGTTCCCTTTGAGATGAAGAGCTGTAATGGTTGTTTAAGCTGCTGGATGTGAGTTGGCATGACATAGATGTGAAAACGGGGAGCTGCAAATTTTGACATCAATGTTGCATCGCACATCATCCAGCTGTTCAAATCCGTAAACCTGTCTTTTTGTATTTTTTTGACTTTCAAGTTTCAACTGTGAATTATATCTAGTGTTTTAATTTTCCAACTTTTTATGCTCCGTATGAGTATGCAAGTGTAAGTTACATACTTGTGCAGTGCTTATGAACCTACTTGTTCATAGATTCTAATACTTAGAAAGATGAAAAAATTTTGAAACGGTGAATTTCAGAGCAAGATTGTGGGGACTAGGATATATTTGAGGACAAAATGAGTTGTAGGGAGAGCATGTAAAATATATTTAACATATATTATCGTGGTCCTACTTTGTTAAGCTAAATCTATATTAACTTTATCTAAATAATTCAATGCAAAAAGTCATAAAATAAGATTTTATTTTATTTAAATTTTATCATATCAATCCACACGGACGGGACCTTCGGTTGTTGTGGGAGCCGACACATGAGATTGAGATTGACTATTCGGTTCTTACCGGTGCAAGATTCTTTTATGTCATAAATATTTCTTCTAAGATTAAAGTTTATTTATCTTTTCAATTTAAGTCTTTAAATGTCACAATATTTCTTATAAATTTTAAGTTTATTTATGTTTTAAACTTAATACTTTCTATATGATTCTTATGCTTGATATCTACACACTTATTATACAACACGGGGACAAAGGTGAAATGGAGATTTAGGAATTTAGTGTTGCACATATTTTACACAAGAACTACTTCTAAATTTGATTACATTAAAAGTTTCCAAGATCTATTTGGCAATTGTCCAGTGCCGATAAATACTCGGCCCTCCTGATGAAACTTCTTCTTACAGCTTGAAAAATTAATGATATCATCAAGGATTATTATACAATTATTATACAGTGAACCATCATAAATCATAATTAAAAAATAATTAAGTTTTATTACAATATAATTGAAGGTGCATACACTACTATTTGTAATAGGTGGACATCCTAAATATCAAAAGTAATACAATTCTTTTGTATCTTTCACTTGGACTCAAAGTGTTCAAATATAATTATAGATACCTTCCCAGAAGACAAAAAAAAAAAATCCTTAAATCTTGGATTTAGAACGAATACATTAAGGGAAATCCGATCCTGGAAGAATAATACCTAAATTTAGATTTCTTTTTTCTTAAGGGTCAGGTGGAAGTCAAGAAATGAAAGCTAGCATTATTACTAGGAAACACCAGCTTTCAAAGGTATTGTTGATTCTCAAACCAGAGAATATTTTGGGTCTTAAACTTTGAAGTCCACATTCATAGTTCATCTCCAAAATTGAATAGCAGTGGATTGTGTTACTTAATCTTAATGTAACTTAATTGGACTATATTTGTTAATTTAAAAAAAAAACACAATTCAATAAAAAAAAATTGAACTGAACTGAACAAGTTCATACACTTTTACACAAGTGTAAATACACCCATACATATTGGCTTATTGATGCTGAATGATCCCAGCTACTAAACATTCAACTCTGTCAAAGATCATCGTGTTGGGAAGGATGACCCCACAAAAAAAAAATCAGTAGAGAAAGTTCCCTCGAAAGCAACCACACATGAATGGTAACACTACTTTCTTAAAAAAAAAATATACTTTTTGACAATATAATAATTGTACAAAATTATTGATATGATTAATAAAAAGTAGAATTTCTCAATATATCATTAAAAAAAACATCTTCTGTACACTGCAATCAATAACATATGCATTTTAAATTCTATTGAATGCAAATACAAATATTATTTGAGAGCAGTCCTCTAAGATTCTCTGGTTGACAATGAATTATTAATGTGCATAATTTATGAAGCTTTTTCATGCAGATTGAGTGTGTAATAGCCAGCACGTGGAACAGTTATTCAGAAATGAATGCAGTGAGAGGTACAAAAAAGACAAACAAGTAAAGAGATAGAAAAGTTAAGAAAAAGCGAAAAGAAGATCGCCATAGCTTGTATCAACAACAACAACGAAACGCAAATCAATGTCAAAACTAGCCCTTCTCTTTTTTCTTCTATTCACATTCTTCAATTCTTCAACAGTCACAAGTTTATATTCTCCTTCACCTCCCGCCGCGCCATTTTCCCAAACTATCCCTGATCCCGACTCCTCTCCACGCGCCGAGTGGCTCTTCGCCCACGCCACGCACTACGCCGCCGCCGAAGCGCTTGGCGGCGCTTGCGGCTACGCCGACATTCCCAACGGCATGGCCACCGCCGCACTCAGCGAAGCCCTCTTCGACCGCGGCCAGATCTGCGGCGCCTGCTTCGAGCTCCGCTGCCTCGAGGAGGACTCCGACTTCGACCGCCGCTGGTGCATCTCCGGCGCGTCGGTTGTCGTCACCGCCACCAATTTCTGCGCACCGAACTACGGATCCGACGCCGAGAGCCTCAGCGGACACTGTAACCCTCCGAAGCAGCATTTCGTTCTTCCCATTGAAGTTTTCGAGAAAATCGCAATCTGGAAAAGTGGCAGCGGCAACATGCCAGTGCAGTATCGCAGGTACTCATTTTCACCCTTTTTTTCATTATCGCAAAGTTCTTGATACACTTATTTTACTATTGCCATAGTTAAATTTTGTTAGTAGCATAAAAAGAATGATTTGGAAGCAGTTAGAAAGTGCTAGTATTGAAGAGTGTAAGATAGAATTGGAAAGTGAGAGTTTGTATTTTGATTAGTGTTTGTGCATTTGTGTTTGGAGCAGGATAGAGTGCAGAAGAGAAGGGGGAATCCGGTTTACAATAAGTGGTTCTGGAATCTTCATTTCGGTTCTGATTAGTAATGTGGGTGGAATGGGGAACACTGTGGGTGTGAAGGTTAAGGGTTCAAAAACTGGTTGGCTTTCCATGGGTAGAAACTGGGGTCAGAATTGGCATGTTAATGCTTTACTACAGAATCAACCTCTTTCTTTTGAGCTCACTGCTAGTGATGGAAGAACTGTTAAGTCTTACAGTGTTGCTCCCAAAGATTGGACCTTCGGACAATCTTTTCAGGGAAAACAATTTCATGACACATCAATTTAACATCTTCCTTTTCTTCTCCATTGCAATTCTCATTCACTTCCTTTCTCTTTTTTTAACTACTAACATTTACAAATTAAATTAAAAAAGTACTGTCTTCTACATTTCTGGTTGCTTCCAATTTATTTTAGGTCACCACTACAGAGGCTCGTGACCCTGCAAAAGAAGGGACAAGTCCTTCTATCTGCAAAAGTTCACATTATTTATTGGATAAAAAATATTTTATATGGTATAATTTTGAATTACAAATTTAGAAATGCATTTTGAATTATATAATTTAAAATATATTTTTATATTTAAACGTAAAAATATATTAAAAATTATGTAATTTAAAATATATTTTTAATTTGTATAATCTGAAAAATGTATTTTAAATTATATAGTTTATAATCTGAAAAATATATTTAAAATTATACAAATTAAAATATGTAATAAAAAATGTGGAATGTATTTTTAAATTCAAAAATTATTATAGATTATAAAACTTAAAATACATTTTTATATTATACACCCTAAACCCTAAAATATAAAGAGGTTAGTATCTTTTATTTTTCCAAAATCCCGTGGAGATTCACGAAGAAATTATGGGAATGCCATTACCAAAATATATATGCACCCACAGATAATTTCAAAGGATAAAAATGTTTTTTAGTTTTTAAATAGATTTAGGTTTTTCCTTTTTGGAATATATTATTTATATTTCAGATCTATTTTTTTTAATGAGATTTTGGCTTTTCAGTCTCGTTTCATAATTTTATTTTTGAAACGCAAAAGAACTTATTCTGAACTTTTTTGGAACGAATTTTTCACTTTTGTTCTTACTGGAAATAACTAATTCAACCTTCTAAACATCACCACTGGAAATCACCAACAACTAACACCCTCCTATGCCATTTCCTCCTTTCAAATAAGACAGGCAAGAACAATTTTGAAGTTTCAGAAGTTGATAGGGTATATGTTTGAATTGATTGGGTGTAGGAAGCAAAAGCCACTTACTATCACCATCTGTAGTGGACTAGGTTTCGGCTTAAACCCTAATTGGTTTTTTATGGGCCAATAGATACGCTTAATAACTAAGCAATTACTTCCTGCACCCAATCCAATTTGAACCTGTACCTGATTTTTATGTGAAATGATAAAAATACCTTTAAAAGGGTATGGATAAAAATACATTTTAGATTTTTTTTCCATAATACGTTTCTGAATTTGGATTTCTATAACACTTTTTTGAATTTCATAATCTTTTTTGGAATAATTTTTAGATTGTTTTTTCGAATTTATTTGTTTTTGCACACCAGAATTGATTTTTCAAAATGGGATTTTGATTTTCAAATTCTATTATGAAATTTACTTTTGTTCTTACTTTTTGAATTTTGAAGAATTTTTTTGGAAATTTAAAAGTGTATAGGGTGCATGTTAAAGAAATTGGGTGCAGGAGGAATTTGGCTAATAACTAAAGTATTCAAGTTAGGCTTGAGTTTTGGCTTAGACTGCTTCTTCCTGCACCCATGTGTTCTTCAGACACCCCATAAATTTTAAAATTCCATGATTTTCCTTACGTAAAAAGTTAAAAACATGAGGAATTGACAGTGGTTTCTAGTTTAATTCTGTTCCAATTGGATAATACGGTGCATCTATGGATTATCTAATCTATAAACTTAAAAATTTAGCAATTTTATTTCGGATTGAGTAATCAAAACTCATAACATTTCGGTCTATCTAATCAGATTGCATAGTTGTGTTACAAATTACATAAATCAAAATGTTAATTCGAATTTGGGAATGAGTTTTGAATTACTCAATCCATAATAAAATTACTAATTTTTTTAAACTTATGGGTTATATGATCTGAAAAGAAACTGGATCCACAATGAAATGAAAATATTGATAGATTATTTTTGGATTATTTATCCACAATGAAATGAAAATATTGATAGATTATTTTTGGATTATGTAATCCAAAATATTGTATGTGATATGAAATGAGTTCTAGATTACCTTATTCAAAAAGTTTTTTTTTAGTTATTAAATGGCTTTGGAGTGTTGTAAGTTTGTGCCAATGCAGAGGCTGTGGAGGATGCTTACCTACATTTTGAGTCCACGAAAAACAAGTATGGAATAGAATTATTGAGTATAAGAATCCTACTCTCAATGATGATGAAAATTTGAAGGCCTTGGTTGGGGTGTGAAAACTGTTTAGAATTTTTTATTTTGTATTTTTAACTGTAGGATAAAACAGTAATTTCCACCATAGTACTATGGGTGCCTAAGAACACATGGAGGTGCAGGAAGAAGAAGCAGCCTTGGGCTTAAAGACGAAGCGTGTTAGATTTGAATGAGGTTGAAACGAATATGTTGAAAACCAAATTAGACAAATGGTGACTACATGACAAAAAGAGGAAGAGGAACGGAAACAGAACGAGAAAACTTTGGATATCACAATAAAAACAAAGCAGACAAATACTGTAACAAGTTCAGTAATAGTTTATTAATTCAATTAGTTATTGCAACCTTTCAACTTCCTTATCTCCAAAAGCTAAACTCTGCAACTTAAACAAAGGCATGTATCTTGAGATGGCTCAATCCACTTGAGTTGGGTTTGTCCATTTCCATTTTATCTTTCTTGAGCTTTCTATTCACACTGAACATAATCTAAATCACCCAAAGTAGTAGGTTTTGAAATTGATATGTTAAATTCATTTTCACAATAAAGTTTATCAAAGAAGGGTTTCAAAGATAAACCACTTCAGTTCCCAAACAAATAACTGGATTGATTGATTTGATCCCACATTATTATTATGTACACCATCTTCATTATAAGAGATAAATATTTTATATATTCTGCTGAAACTTGTTTTTTCCATCCTACAAATTGAAGTGAAATTAATATAAAGTAGAAATATTAGGTATATACATGCTAACTTAGGTAAACAAAAATTAAGTATACATTTAAAATATTTCATCTGCCTAAAGTAAACACATAACTTTGTGAGCTATATAATGCTTAATTTTGGACCACAATGAGAAGTTTGAATTCGGGTGGTCCAAATAACCATTCATGCAAAATGAAAAAAGGTACATATATATGGTTATTTGTAAATAACTTGAACCTAAAATTGGTATACTACTTTCAGATGCACGTGCGTTGGGCTATATCAGAAAGTTTAAACGATTAATTTTCTTTCTACCCAACCGTATAAAGTAAGCAATGATATAATATATATTACAAATTGCTTCAAGAACGCATCATCTGTGTTCCTACCAAAATTATGAACAGTAAAAACGTTTGGCATGGGTCTTCATGAACAAATTAAAACTTGTTTTCAGTGCCTCTGCCTTATGATGATTTTTTCCACTTTTGTAATAAATACTGTAAAAATAATATATCAACAACAGTTGTGTTTGCTCACTCTGAGTTGAATTTGATTGTTCTTTAAAGTGGTTAGGTTTTTTTAGTATTGTTTTTCAATTAGAAATTTGGTTATATATGTTTTCTGTATCATACGAAATTAATTTTCATATATTTATAGTATGAAAATAATGAAATGAGTTTTTTTTTTATATGTAAAATGATTGTTTTTTTTTTTTTTTAAATTTTTTTTTTTTTTTTTATTTTTATATTTTTTTATAATTTTTTTTTATTTATTTTAATAATTTTTTATAAAAATTTTTTATTATTTTATTAAGTGGTGAAAATTTAAATTAAATTAATTCTAAACACATAATG
>Ga0123342_1005363_pt1 | contig 18643 bp, 20 predicted proteins | sample Turbeawhitnodule_FD_89960 | JGI IMG/M metagenome (GOLD analysis project Ga0123342, IMG submission 89960) | Root nodule microbial communities of legume samples collected from Mexico - Turtle bean Mexico white nodule | ecosystem: Host-associated > Plants > Roots > Nodule | place: Mexico: Nepantla...
AATTTAGAAACTAAATAATTGGTAGTTAAAACCTTGGTTGCTAATTAGATACCAATTTAGAAACTATTTAACAATAATAGAAACTAATTTAGAAACCAATTTTTTTTTAGTTTCTAAAATGGTTTCTAATTTAGTTACTATTACAACTAATTATTTTGGTCTCTAAAAATTGGTTTCTATTTCATGATTTTCTTGTAGTGATGTATTTTTTTGTATGGTTTAGATTGAGATTATTGCAATTTATCCAGGCAAGGGTTATTGATAGACTTATTCGTCAACATCACATTATTCTTTTTATAGAACTTGGGTACCTTTCCTGGAATTTTTTTTTTTTTTTTTAGATAAAGCTTTTCAAGTTTGTTCTCTATGGAAGTCACATTGTGTTGGGGCCTTTGTCTGAGATTAGTTGTTTGGGATATTCTCAGGAATATTTCTTATTTTATAGGAAATGTCCTTTGTCAAATTCGAATTAATTAGAGTAAATCTAGAGGGGGTCATGTTTGAGTGAAACATCCTCGGTCAAGTTTACATTATTTTAAAGTTCGTTTCAGGATGGATCATGTTTAAGTGAGTGTCCTTAGTTGAGGTATTGTTATTTTACAATTTCAATAGGAATCACATTCAAGTGAAGTGTCATTAACCAATGTCTCGTTATTTTATAGTATATCTTCGAAGGGGTCACATTTAAGTGAAGAATCCTTGGTGGAAGTCTCATAAATTTAGAATTCATCTTGGGAGGAATCTTGTTTAAGTGAAGCAACCATGATTAAGTTATATTATTCATTGAAAAATATCAAAGAGAATGTCCTCATTAAAACCTCTCTTATGATTTACAAATTTAATTGAAATAAAACTTAAGATGATAATGTTTAAAGTTTGCGGGATTTCTTTTCCATTAAGGTGTTATATCTTATACACGCCATTGTTGAGGCTTTAACAAATTCGGAAGGGTCACTCCTAGTTTGACGCAAACTTGGCTTTCTATACATCCTTGCACGCACTGTTCATCATTCATCATACTAGGTCACCTTGTCGAAAGGCTCTAGAATTGAACTTAGAATTGTAGTATCATACTACTCTTTGTTTGCATGCATTCTTTCAATTTTTTTGCTTTATTTCATAACTCTTTAACAAGATCTAAGTCAATCCTTAAGCCTTTCTTGTTCAATATGAGGTTGAATAATTCTTGGCATAAGATTAACCCTGTTATCATGACATTCATCCCATTTGCTAGCTAGTTTATTAGATGATTTTTATGTTGTAATTTATCAAGTAGAATGATAAGCCTATAATATTTCAAGTAGTTATTCACTTCATTTTCCTTTTGTAACCCTTAGTCTCTTCTCTTGAAATTTGTTAGGATGACTTTGTTTATCACATTAGCCTATATTCATTTTTCTACTTTTATTTGACAAAGTTGATCATATGTTAGATAGCTCTGTAAAATTCTCTAATGCCCTTTATCAATGATGATGGACCCTAAAACAACATATCATGTTCTTTCCATTAAAAGTTTTGACTTATTTGTAAATTATCAATTTATAAAAATAATAATGAAATAAAAAGGGAAAAAGTTTAGTATTTATATTAGATTTTAATAAAACTTGACAATGAAATGTCCAATATCATTAACTCAAATTTTATTTATTTATATATATATATATATATATATTAAAAACGGGTGTTACAACAAAACATTAAAGGTTTATAGGTTGTAAAAAGAATAATAAATGTGATTTTAGTATTGTCTAACTGTTGTTTTCAATTGAAATTTAATAGGAAAATAATAGTTGTTTCTAAACGTCAAAAATGGAGATTTTATCACCTTCGAGACTTTGGAAAACTATTCTGACGATTTTCATTTTACTTCCCGACTCGTCTGCTAGGGTTCAAGGTTTGAATTGCATCAGTCTTTTAGTGCTTTTTATCATACGAAATTTTATGAATTGTACTATATAGATGTACAAAATCCTATATTAAATATATATATATATATATATATATATATTATGCATTCATGAATTATTGAAATCTATATTACTTGTTTTTATTTACCATATTTGTATTACTACATCTATTCCGAAATTATTGACTTGTCATTTTATTTTAAAATTATTAAATTTTTACAAATTCTAAGTCTCGTCAATTATGTTTTTGACATATACACCATTTTAAACAACAAAATTTGATTTTGACGAGGAATAATGTCCTTACAACCCATTGATAAAGCACTTCAAATAAAAATAAATAATTTTTGAATATAAAATAAGGAGATGTTAGATTAAATATCTCAAACGCTTTTCAATTTAGTCTACTAATATTGGAATTAATAGTTTTAGAAAAAAGTGATTATTTCTAAGGCAAGAACACTATGCAATTGCTGCTAAAGTGTATTGTTTAAACAATGTAAAAAATTATGATTGCAGATTCACACCTTCACAAAACGTTCTCCTCCTCATCTGACTGTGTTACTGGTTTTAGACTTTCCACAGCCCAGGTACTACAGTGTTGTAATAATAAAAATTACGTTTCAAGTATAACTTTTTTTAGGTTTTTTCTTAAAAAAAAAATCATGTTAAACATTACTAAAGAACCTTGTATCTCAATTATAAAAAATAGAGGAAGTCTATATTGTCCATTTTGTCATACAATACACAGATAGGAAAATATTATTGAACATGGATAGGAGAAGCAACTATACAAAATGTAACAATTTTATTGTTGAACATAGATAGGAGAAACAACTACTAGTCCTTATGATTCTTCTTTGGGAGATCAACAAAAATTTTACCACTTTCCAAAACGGGAATCATTTCCACCCAACTTTTTGTTTGGAGCAGGAACTTCAGCCTTACAGGTACTAAATTTTTTATATAGGTATTAAGGTAATTTTTCATTATGTTAATACTTAATCTTAATGTAGGTTGAAGGAGCAGCTTCTGAAGGAGGAAGAGGACCAGGAATCTGGGATGATAGAATTAACCGTAACAAAGGTAAGCATATATATGTTTTTATGTTATAAATTAATGAAGTACTTAATTCTCAAGATATGTTATTATATTATAATTTTTTTAACTTCTTTTTATTACTTTTTCCATAACCATCAGGATCATTTATTGATGGCGATAAGTTTCCTACGATGATCCAACATTATAACCGATACAAGGTGAGTCACCACAAGTTACATGATGATATATATGCTTGTGTACAAAAACATATGTTGGTATTTTTCTATTTTATATGTTTATTTTGTTAATGATCTTGTAGGAAGACGTGCAACATTTAAAGTATCTTGGAATAAATTCTTACAGAATGTCTATCTCATGGAGTAGAGTCTTGCCCGGTAAATTTTCAAAACAAGAAATTTAATATAGGTATTGGTGATGATAATAAGAAATTTTCTCTTCGTTTTTCAACTAAAAAATATAGATGGAACCATAAAAGGAGGTGTAAATCTAGAGGGTGTTGATTTCTACAACCATTTGATCAATGAATTACTTGCAAATGGTATGTTGTAGTGATTATTTTTTTTTTCAAATAAGTAGAATTAGAGAGACTTTGATAAACTATAATGCATACAAAAATTGTTTTTATTTTTCTTAACTTGATATTTCTTTTAAATGTAGGCATAACACCTTTCGTGACTATCCTACACTTTGACTATCCTCTTGCCATTCAAAAAAATCTTCATGGCTTTTTGAATAGCTCCATTGTGTAAGAACTTTCTTCATGATCTCTTCTAGATATTGTGCTTTCACGAATTTGATTGAACAATATAGATTTTTCAATGATGCTCATTAGGATTATAAAAAAAATAAAATTTCAGGAATTATTACAAGGATTATTGTGAACTCCTTTTCAAAACATATGGAGATCGAGTTAAGCATTGGACTACAGTAAATGAGCCACAAATTGTAGGTTTATTTACTTACATGCATGGTTATGATAATGATGATCCTGAGCCATGTCAAGCTACCAAACTTTGCAAACAAGCCTATACGGTTGTTCATAACTACATCCTTTGTCATGCTACAGCAGTGAAGCTATACAGAGAAAATTTTCAAGTAAAGTATCTTTTGTTATTAGTTTTGTGTGGTACATTGCCTCAAAATATATTTATAGTTTCATTTTAAAAGTCACTTTTTCTATTACATATTCATTATGTGTGTGTGCATGCATAACCAATCTTTAACTAATGCTAAATCAAAATAAAAAATTCAATGATGTAAGGGTTGTAAATAATAATGACATTATCAGAGGTTATTTGTATGAATTTTGAAGAAAAACAAGTTATTCTCTAGTAAACATTTGCTACATGATGAAGGCAACACAAGGGGGAGAAATTGGACTTGTTATTGGATCTGAAAGTTTTGAACCCTACAGCTCAAAATTAGAAGATGTGGCTGCTGCTGACAGACTTACAGATTTCCTTATTGGATGGTTAGTTCTATTAATTAAGCCTTTTTTAGTTCAATATCTTAGTTCTATTTCTTTAACTATTGACGTATGAACAAAGTTATTGTGTTTATACATTTCAACAAACAGGATTTTAGACCCAGTAGTCTATGGAGATTATCCAAAAATCATGAGAGAATTAGTGGGGAATAGACTACCCAATTTCACAGAAGATGAGAAAAAAATGGTCGCAGGAAGCATAGATTTCATTGGAATTAATTATTACACTTCTCATTTTGCTAAACATGAAACAAACAAAACAAATATAACTTTATCAGATAATTATGATGCCTTAGCAAGATCAGAAGGTGAGTTTTTTCTTACTATATTCTACTAATTGGATTAAAAGAGACCATGATGGATCAAATCAATAATTCTTCTCTATTTTTCTCTATAGATTTCAATGCAGAAGGAAACTACCTTGGTTACTTGGTGAGACAATCATTAGAAGAATGTTATAGGTTAATAATAAAATATTTTTTAACATTTTTGAATGTTCATATTTTGTAGGATAAGCGTAGTCACACTTTTGTCTATTCAGAAGGATTATATAACATTTTACAACACATTAAGAAAAAGTACCAAAATCCCAAGATCTACATAACTGAGAATGGTTTGTGAAACAATGATTCATTATTTTCACATTAAATATCTATAATTTCAAATAAAAAAGACTTTATAATATGCTTTTGTCATTCTTCCTGTAGGTATTCCTTCATTCAACATCACAAATCCATTGAAAGATATACATCGGATCAAATATTTAGCCACACATTTAAATTATACCAAAGCAGCAATTGAGTAAGTTCTCTATTATATAAGTATATGAAACATTATCAACTATTATTTTTGAAATGAAATCTTCTTTTTTCTTTATGGAAATATATATTATGTTATATTATATCATAGCATAATATGGAAACATAAATATTTACAAAATGAATATATATATATATATATATATATATATTTGTTTTATATTTTTCCTTTTGTTATGGTGTCTATTTTTATTTTGTAAGAGGAAAATGAATAAAAAAAACTTATTGTTAGATACATTTGACAAGTGGTTAAATATGTTTTTGATTTAATGAAAAGTTAATTGAGAGAATGTTAATAGTTTTTTAATGATTTATAAGTTGATATTTTTAATTAATAACTATAGTTATATAATTATTTAATTTCAGAAGGTCAAGTTCATTGAATATTTATTAGATGTAAATGTTGAAAACAAATGTCTATAGCCAGCCAAATATTGTAAATTTAATGTTCCAATTAAGGTGATTTTACTTAAAATATTTCTTGAATGAATGAGTGTGTTGGATGTTGTTAAGTAACCACTAATGTTCATGTTTTGAATGTTTTTATCAATAGCAATGGTGTAAGAGTTGGTGGTTATTTCGTATGGGCTGCATTTGATACCTTTGAATTCAGAGCTGGCTTTTCCCAGAATTGGGGAATTATTCATGTTGATTTCAAAAATAATCTCAAGCGTTGCCCAACGATTGCTGGTAAATGGTACAAGAGATTCTTGAATACATGATATTCCACACTAAAACATTCTTAAATTTCACTCGGAAAGAGAAATTAGAAAAAAAAAAAAAAAAAAAAGAGAGAGAATCAAGTGAGGGATTCTATTCTATAGTTTTTTTTTTCTCCCACTTTGTGTTCTTGATGCAAAAATAGAGATTGTGTTACATTATGAACATTAGTTTTCAAAATCTTGTTTTCCCCTTGTTTCATCCAACTCAAATGAAATTAATTTTGACATAAAGATCTATCAAAATTTACTTTGGATTCCTTATGCTCAAGTTGTTTCGTAAAACCTAAGATTAGGTGAGCTAAATTGTTTCATCATATATTTAATGAAAAAGAAACCTTCTCCACAAAAACATAAAAATAAAAAAAAATTATGTATAATTTTTAGCAGGGGAGTTAAAAAAAACTAAGTTGTTTTAAATTGCACTAAATTAAATTACAAAAAAAAAACACTGAAATGTTTTTTATGAAAACCAAACCAATGGAATGCCCCCACTGGGAAATTAAAGATGTAATACCCTCATTTGAGGTTTATTTAGTTAATCCCAAAATATGAACAAACAAGTGATATTGTGCATCTATCTAAGTAATGTTATACTTTTGATTTTGTTAGGGTTACAGTGGAAAATTAATTTAGGCATTTATTATAAAAAAAAATTACTCCAATACTAAGGTTGTTAATATTAATGTTTAATATAATTTTATAAGATTTTTACAATTTTTTGTATTAATTCTTGACCAACCATTTTGGAAAAATTGACGTGATCATTGAAGCTAATAGCCGAGCAATAGGAGTTGATTTTGTTATTCATAGTTGACATATTCTTGATTGATGTTATTAGTGATGGCATTGTCGAATGTAAGATACACTAAAAAAAATATTAAATATAAATTAATATTACAAGAAAATCATGAAATAAAAATTAATTTAAAAGAAAAAAAATAATTAGTTGCTATAGTGATTAAATTAGAGATATTTTAGAAACTACAAAAAAATTTGGTTTCTAAATTAGTTTCTATTATTATTAAATAGTTTTTAAATTGATATCTAATTAGTTACCAAGGTTTTAACTACCAATTATTTAGATTCTAAATTTGGTAACAAAAACTTTGGTTACTAATTAGATATCAATTTATAAATCATTTAACAATAATAGAAACTAATTTAGAAACCAAAAATATTTTTAGTCTCTAATTTAGTCACTATAACAACTAATTGTTTTTTGTTTCTAAAATTGGTTTCTATTTGATTTTCTTGTAGTGTAATCTTAAATACAAAAATAATTATTGTTATTTGACTAAATTAGAGACCATTTTATAAATTAAAAAAATTATTGGTATCTAAAATAGTTTTTATTATTAATAAAAAATTTATAAAATAGTTCCTAAATTGGTATCTAACCATTAACTACCAAGGTTTTAACTACTTATTACTTTATCTTATAAATTAATTTCTATTAGTCTTTTAGAAACTAATTTAGAATATAAAATATTAGTAGTTAGAATCTTGGTAGTTAATTTAGATATCAATTTAGAAACTATTTTATAATTTTTTTTTATTAATAATGGAAACCACTTTAGATACGAATAATATTTTAATCTCTAAAATAGTATCTAATTTAGACAATATAGTAACTAATTTTTTTTGTCTCTAAATTTTGTTTCTATTTGATGACTTTCTTGTAGTGATATTTGATTGGTAGATCTTGGCCTTCCATAGATTTGAGTAGCTTCAATCCTTTGACATTAAAACTTGTCATTGCCATATGAAGAAATTATCGTCATAGAGAGATTGGCGAATGGAAAGTGTGAGAAAGAAAAGAAGAAAAAGATTTAAAAAAAAAATGGAAGGTGGAGGAGAGAGGAGAAGTCAAGGAAGAGACTAAGTAGCTCTCGTTTATCTCATGCAAAATATCTATTTTCAAAACAACGTGATCTTTTTATAAGTAATGAAGTAACTCGTTTAAATGCACTACAAGAAATCTAAACTTAGCGTCTACTAAAAATCGAAATAAACGATAAATAATCAACGCCAACTTATGATTAGCATTCGTTTTGGGTTGGTCAAGAAACCAACAAACAACTTCCCATAAGTGGATGTTATGACATTTGTGTCGGCTCCCAATAGACATTACTAGCTTCAACTAAACTTACACTAAGACAAACGTTATATAGTGAACATTAATTAATTATGGGAACGTATAACTTCAGATTGGTGACTCAAAAATTATAAAATTTAAATATTTATTGAAAGATAATATTGATCTAGTCCATGCTAATACAATGAAATATTAAATAAGTTAATTATAGTCTCACAAAAATTCACGCTATAAAGGATAAATATAAATAATAAATATACTCTTTCAAGAACCTTCTAGGTGTTTATGTGAATGGAGCATAGGGTTGTTGGAAAGGAAGAGAGTGAAGAATGGAGAAACTTTCAGGTGGGGGAACAAAGAAGAGTTCAAAGCAGAGGACGTTCAGAACGGTATAGAGATTAAGGGGCTGCAAATGACTACACAACCTTCTTCTTTTCGAACTTCCCAAATGGTCTCGGTGAACTAGACATGCTCAAGGTTTTCCAAAAACGGGCTCGAGTGAAAGAGGTCTTTATCTCACAAAGACTAAATAAATGGGGGAGGAGGTTTGGGTTTGTGAGATTCTTTGGTGTGAGTAATGTGGGGGGTCTAGAGACAGAGTTGGACCAATTATACATAGGGAATAGGAAGTTATTTGTGAATGTTCCAAAATACCGAAGACATCAGCCTGTTCTAACTAGAACAGAGAGGAGGAACCCGAGAGCCCCATATTTGGTGAGTCAGAAGGATTCTATGAAGCATCATCAGAAGGATATGGAGATTAGTGGGAAACAGCGAAATGAGGAGATGTGGGTGGAGAAGCAAGGGAAAAGGTCATATGCTGAAGTTGTAATAGGTGCAAGTGAAGAGCGGTGGAAGGGTCTGAGTATTAAAACGGAACAACATGTATTACCATGGATGGAAAAAAGTGTGGTGGGGAAGCTTAGAGATGTTACATACGTTAACCAGCTGGGGGAGGAAGTAGTAAAAGGGGGCTTGAATATGGTTTGACTAAGAGCCTTGGGGGACAACTTAGTATTACTTACACCTAGAGAATGGGAGAACATGGAGAATATTATAAAGCTAAATAGAGAGTGGTTTGATAGTGTGTTTGAAAGTCTTAAGCCATGGTCTGTATCCAGTGGCCCGAGCCACAAATCAGTATGGGTGAGGTGTTACGGGTTACCATTGTCCTTCTGGAATAGGAACTGCTTCTCTAAAGTGATCGGAGTTCTGGCCCCGTCAACTACATTAATATCTATTGATCACTCTTCTGAGTTATGGGAGAATGTGGAGTATGCTAGACTACATGTTCGCATTTTGAAATTTGAAAGTGTCAGAATGGCGAAGTGTGTGCGGGTTAATAATCTTTTATGTAACATTTTTATTGATGAGAAGATCCCAGTCTTTTATGAAAGTAGGTGTAAGGATAACCACTGTTCCATTGAGTCCTCCGATAGCGTTTCCTCTTCGGAAACATATATAGAGGAAACAGAATTCGTTGTGAACAATGGCGAGGAGGAGAACAGATTATGGGAAGGGGAGGAGCACCGATCAAAAAGGGAGGAGGAAGGAGAACTGAGAGTGGAAGACGATGAACAGTATCCGCCTAAGACAAATTTTCCTTTTGAGGATCTACTTCGGAAAGCAAAGATTGTTAGTGGAAAGATGCTAAAGCCGTAACGAAAGTAGAAAGAAAGGGGCAGACAGGATGTGAAGGTGTTGACACGCTATCTTTCTGTGATTGTCTACGGTGCAGCTTTTATCAGTAACCCTTCACAAGTTGAGATGGCACAAATGGTGATGGATATTGAGTGTGAAAATAACCTAAAGGATCTCACTGGTGGTATGGGCCTTGATAGAAAGAAGGAGGCCCATTTTGTAGGGGGCTGGTCATCTTCGTCAGCCCAGATAGAAAAGGATAACGTTGGGGTTGAGTACAAGTCAGATGAAGCGGAGTTTGGGTTAAGGGACGAAACAAGTCACCATAGTACGTCGAGCGAAAGCCCTATAGGAGGCCCAGGAGTGAGTGTCAGCAAAGCAAAACACAAGGCCACCGCTGACGGCAGAATTTTAGGAATCATTGTGCCAGAGAAGGCCTCATCATCGAAGATGAGGGAATTCAATAGGGTACAGTACGTGAATGGTGGCAATGGAGACGAAGGAGCAGCATGAATAGATGTGCTACGAGCGTCGCCCTCATTACAAATTTTAGGAGATGGGGAAGTAAGGCAGAGAAGTAAATCTAATTCCCTGACACGACGGAGAAAGAAGAAAGGGCTTGCTATTTTGGGGGAACCTCTCTCGCATCCGAGACGATCGGCAAGGATCAGTGAAAGATTTTCTCAGGTGGGCACCTCTTCTATGAACAGAGACGGAATGTCAAATGCTTCCATTTCAGATAAGGATATTATAAATTGCAATTCTCGTTTGTATGCTCCCTATAACATGGCAGAATCATCTTATTTGTGGGCAATTGGAAAGCAAATTGGGTTATACTGTCGAGGGGATGAAGAGGAGGTTGTAAAAGAATATGATAGTATGGAAGTAAGAGATTCGGAGGTTATGAACAACCGTAAGGAGGGTAAAGTGAACGGTGTATTATGATAATCGTGAACTTGCATATAAGGGGTTTGGGGGGAGGCACAAAAGCGAGGTACTTGAGACAAATCATAGCGAGTGAGGAAGCGAAATTTGTTTGTCTACAAGAAACAAAATCAAAGATGCTCTCAGATGCTAAATGTTACTCTTTGTGGGGGGACAACAAAGTTGGATGGTTACATTATGAAGGAGACAATGGAAGTGGAAGTTTACTGTCGATGTGGCATAAAGAAGCGTTTAGTTACAATAGTCACTTGATGGGGAAGGGGTTCATTGTGATTTATGGTAATCATATCAAAGCTAACCACAGATGTGTAGTGGTAAACCTCTACACAGCCTGTAACCTGAGAGATAAGAAGACCCTTTGGGCGGAGCGGTCTAATATCAAAGCCACCTCACAAGATGTGGTTTGGTGTTTGTGTGGTGATTTTAACGCCACTAGAAGTCATAGGGAAAGGAAAGGAAGGACGGGCAGGGAGGACCATGCAAGTGAGATTAAAGGTTTTAATAACTTCATCGATGCCAACCTTTTGCTTGATCTTCCTATTGTGGGTAAAAAATTCACGTGGTTTACTTCTAATGGGTCGGCAAAGAGTAGACTAGATAGAGTGCTTGTATCTGAGGAGTGGATGGAAATATGGCCTATGTGCAACGAAGGGAAGTCTCTGACCACTGTGCTATAGTGGTGAAGTCTGTGGATAAAGATTGGGGTCCTAAGCCCTTCAGAACCATTGATGTTTGGTTTACGGAGAGGGGCTTCTGTGAGATGGTGAAGGATAAATGGAACTCTTACACAGTTCAGGGGAGCACTTTTGTGAAGATCAAAGAGAAGTTGAAGTGTATGAAGGGTGATCTAAAAGTGTGGAACAGGGAAGTGTTCGACAATATGTATACAAGTAAGAAGAGGATAATACAGGAAATTGAGGATCTTGATTACCCTCAGGGTATCTGATGGATTAAAAAGATGTGAGTTGGTAAGTCGCCTACAGGAAGTTGATAAAAAGTTAGATTCTCTTATTTGCAAAAAAGCTAGAGCAAGCTGGTTCAGGAATGGGGACTCATGTACTAAATTCTATCACTCGACTCTGAAATGGAGAAGACTCAGAAATGAAGTAAAGGGTGTTGAGATCGGGGGTTTATGGTGTGAGGAACCTAGTACAATACGCCTAGAAGCGAAGAAGCTCTTTGAGAATAGATTCAAATCCATGAAAGATTTTGGAGTTAGACTTGATGCGGTCGAGTTTAAGACCCTGTCGTAGAGGATAATCTGAGCACTATAGCTAGCTTTAGAGAGAAGGAAATAGGGGATGCTATGTGGCAATGTGAAGGCACAAAGAGTCCAGGCCCTGATGGATTCAACTTTAACTTTCTTAAGAAAAATTGGGAGGTCATAAAAGATGAAGTTGTGGAAGTGGTGGTTCTCTTTCAAGAATCTGGGTGTATTCCAAAGGGTTGTAACACCTCTTTCGTTACGCTGGTACCTAAGGTTAGGGACCCCTCTAGTCTAGAGCAATATAGACCAATCTCTTTAGTGGGTGCTATGTACAAAATCATAGCAAAGTTGTTGGCAGACAGGATTAAGAAAGTGCTCTCTTTTGTTACTGATGAAAGCCAATCGACATTCCTGAAGGATAGAGGGATCCTCGACAATGTACTTTTGGCTAATGAGGTGGTAGAGGAGGGAGAAACGGCCTGTGTTTAAAGGTGGACTTTGAAAAAGCATATGACTCAATTAGATGGGAATTCCTTTATGATATGCTACATAGGTTGGGGTTTCAAAATAGATGGATTATGTGGATACGAGGGTGCTTGGAAAGCACTACTATGTTTGTGTTAGTAAATGGGTGCCCCACAGAGGAATTTAAACCGTCTAGATGGTTGAGGCAGGGCGATCCTTTAGCACCATTTCTTTTTTTAGTGGTGGTTGAAGGTCTTGTCGGGCTAGTAAGGCAAGCTGTGAAGGCAAACTTGTTATCTGGCATCAAAATCAGAAGCAAGGAGTTTGAGTTGTGCTTCCTTCAGTTTGTAGACGATACCTTGTTCCTTTGTAAGAACACCTTCAACAATGTGGTGACTCTGAAGGCTAGCCTCAGGATTGAAGATCAATTTTCATAAGTCAAAGTTAGCAAGTATAAATATCCTACAAAGAGATATTGATTGCTACACGAGGACCCTGAATTGTGCTCAGATGGGAATTCCGTTTAATTACTTGGGTCTAGAAGTGGGGGGAAACCCAAGGAAGAAAAAGTTTTGGGAGCCTGTTCTAAACAAGTTAAAATCAAGGCTTAATGTGTGGAAAGGAAGATTCTTATCTAAGGCAGGAAGAATTTGTCTAATCAAGTATGTTATCACTGCCTTACCGCTTTACTACCTGTCTCTGTTCAAAGCTCCGGAGTCGGTATGCAAAAGCATTATTAGTATTCAAAGGAGGTTTCTGTGGGACTGGGGTAAGGAGAAGAGAACGATGTCATGGGTCAGTTGGAAAAATTTATGTAAACCAAGAGATGAATGATGAATCTGGGTGTTTTACAATGAGTTCTGCATATGAACGCCTACATAAGCCTGAAAGGGGTTTATATATTGATGCTTTCAAATACCTATGGAAGGTTAAGGCATTCCCTAATGTGGTGATCGATGGAGTTTGTTGAGTACTAAGGCGGCGGGCTGATGAGTGCAGTGAAAGCATGGTCATGGATGGAGGATGGTGTGTAGTTTAAAGAAGACTAAGGTTAAATTCCTTAGTCTAAAAGTGCATTTCAGGTTTTATAAATAGATGGTGCGGCAATCAGCCATAAGCTGAGGAAGGCTTATACCTTACTCAAATTTGTTGCAGTGTTGAAGCTGCTGTGAAGGTTTTTTCTGTGAATGGAGCTGCTGGACGGTGGAAGGGGAAGACTAAAGCTAGGTAGTAAAGGGCATTGAATTGCAGTAGGTCTCAATTATGTTCTGTTTTTGAAGTTTGTAGCTGCTGGTTGGTCAGGGTTCTGGATTGTGGCTACTGTTTAGGATGGTGTGTTGGCTGGTTTTCTAACCTTGCATAGATTGTTTTTGCATTGTGTAGATGGTGTACCTGCTGTTTGATCTAGTCAAGTCAGAAGTCTTGGATTTATGCTGAACTAAGTCTGGTATGGTGGGTTAGGGTTGTTTTGTATCTGTTTGTGTAGCGCCATTCTACTATGTGACAGGTTGTTTTGTATCTGAATTTTGTGCTGGTCCACTTGGTGAAATGCTTTAGATGGCTTAAGCTTTGCATGATCTCTACAGCATGTTTCCAATAACATAAAGCTAAAGAAATGGTGAGGATGGACTGATGGTTCAAGTGTAAATTCAACAACCCTACAATGATGCTGAGGCCGTAGGTACCAAATGTTAATGGGGATTGTACAACTTTTTTTCCCTTTGTACGTAGGTACTGGGAAGAATTTCCTGGGTTATAAAGTGTACCGACCCGTCCTCGGCTCGAGCGTTGACCAAAGTCATGGTGGGGCACCGAAGGCTGGGTCCACTAGGAGGTTGGCAGGACGGGCTAGAGTCTCGGTAGGCTCACAGATAAGGGGAGCCGAGGAGGGGACGACATCAAGGCAGGGCGTGGAGGCCTCGGGCCTCGGTAACCCAATAGTAAAGCTAGACCGAAAAAGGTGGTTTCCAAGCCACACTCCAGTTATCAGTAAGGGAGAGGCCTAGATCACCAAGCGCCCATGCATGGGGTGTGGACGACACGGTGGGGTGTGCCACAATCAAAGAGCCACTAGGAAAGAGACGACTCGTAAGGGTCACGTCCCAGGGGTGATCAGCATGCATGGCACGTGAATAAGACAGGAAACTCCTAGGGCGGATGACCCAGAGATTGGGTGCATGAGTTGGCATCCAAGTGGTCAACCCGCGCCAGTTGCGCTGTGGCAGGTTAGTCTTACGCACTAGACGACCCTAAGACTGGGTGATAGTGTCGCTAAGACGCACCTACAGTAAGCTTAAGTCATAGTTAGCAAGAGGGGCAGAGACACTGAAAGGTATATAAAGAGAAACAACTAGCATAACAAGGTACGCATTTCTAATGCAAGTAACACACATAGAGAATAAACACATAGAGCTCTCAGAATTTAGAGTTTTTTGGTGTTTCTTTGCCCGGTGTTTGACTTGAGCGTCGGAGTGCAAACGACCGCGAAGGCATCCTTTGTCTCTTGTGTTTCCAGGTGGTTTCGTTAGGGAGAGGCACGTAAGGAGGAGGGATTCTTGGACGCGCAACTGTCTTAGAGGCACAAGACGCTTTAGGTCAACCGGCAGGAACATTTGGCACTCACCGTGGGGCACTATCTAAAACGGTTGTCCCAACTGCAAGAGCTGAGAAAGATTCATCAAGAATCGATCAAGATGAGGAATACGATGCAAGGATCTGCTGCGCCAATCGGGGGCGAGGGTCTTACTCTACAACAGGTTATGGAGATGATGCAGGGCCTTCAAGAAGCAATGGCAGCTACAAGAACTGATCAAGAACGCATCAAAATTGATCTGGTTGCGTCGCAAGCAAGAAACGAAGAACTACACCGAACCAATGAAGAGTTGCGCCGTGATTTGCGAAACCAGGCAGGGGATCGTGAAACAGAGAAACGAGAATGCCTTTTCCGCAAGGAATTTTCCATGCCTTTTTCGCAGGCAATTATGGATGTTGTGATACCAGCTATGTTCGTGGGACTGAAAGCCACGTTCACTGGGATGGAGGATCCAGAGGCTCATCTCACAGCTTTCCATACGCAGAAGATGTTGGTTGGTGGTTCTGATGCAGTAAGGTGCAAATTGTTCATGAGCACGTTGGTAGGGACGGTGATGGATTGGTTCATCAGCCTCCCTGACGGCCACGTGACGTCATTTGCCCAGTTGTCAAAGTTGTTCAGGGAACAATACATTGTGAATCACGCTCCCTCACCCAATTCTTACGATCTCTTCGATGTAAGGCAGTACCACGGTGAGTCGCTAAAGGTGTTTGTTAACCGTTTTGGGGCGCAGGTGGTAAAGGTTAACACCGAGGGCGAGACGATGATGGTTCACGCATTCAGGAAGGGGATTTGTCCAGGGCCTTTCAGTGAATCACTCATCAGAAACCGCCCCAAAACCTTCGCTGAGATTAGGCGTCGTGCGGTGGCTCACATCGCAGCAGAAGGGGAGGTGAATGAAAAGCGCGTGTGTGTTGTCCCCACGCGCCCACGAGCGCCAACGCGTGTGCAGCCTATGAGGGTGCATGAGGTTGCAACAGAGAAGAGGAACCCTAGGAAAAAGCTGCCCTACGAGCCTAGGATGCCTCAGGCTAGGGGGCGTGCAAGGGAGAATAAGCATGTGAGGCATTATTTTGTGGTAGAGTTGAAAGATCTGATAGTCGTGCCCAACATAGCAGAGAGGTTGAGGATGCCGCCCAAGACTGACAAGAAGTTGGGACCTCACAAGGAGGCTTGGTATGAGTTTCATCAAGCGTTTGGTCACCCCACGCAACTGCTTGGCGTTGGGGCACCAGTTGGATGAGCTGGTGAAGAGTGGGTTCCTAAATGATTACTTGGCGGAGCCAGAGAGGACTGAGACCCCAGCAGCGTCAGGGGAGGATCAGGAGCATGGAATTCCCGTTCATGGGGAGATCCACACCATCTCGAGGGGTTTCTCAGGTGGAGGATGCACTGCCTCTCAGCGCAAAAGGTATGCACGATCGGTGATGTCAGTAGAGGCGCAAGCGGTGAATGACGTGCTCGATGTTGACCTTACTTTCACGAAGGCCGATCTTCGAGACGTTGTTCTTCATTACAACAACCCTATGGTGATCTCTGTTATAACTGCATGGAGGAGGGTGCACCGAGTGCTAGTGGACCAAGGCAGCTCGACGGATGTGATATTTTGGTCCACCTTTAATAAGCTGCAGTTGTCTCCCGATCACCTAAGGCCTTACACTGGGTTTTTGTGTGGCTTCGCGGGAGACCAGATGGAGGTACGGGGGCATTTGAAGTTGAGGACCACCTTTACGGATGGTGTTGCCTCCCGCACGGAGAGTATAAGGTACTTGGTGGTCAACGCTTCCTCAGCCTATAATATTCTGTTGGGGAGGTTCATGGTTACAGAGCGCCCACTTAGAAGAGACGGGGACGCCCGCGCAGAAGGCGCTCAGGAGATACGACCCGAGCCAACAAGGGACGTCGTTGAGAGACAGATCGGGGATAGAACGTTTAAGCTAGGTAAGTCGTTGGACCGGGCGGAGCAAGACCAGGTTGTTAGGGTGATAGCACGACACCTGGATGCTTTCGCCTGGTCCGCCTCGGACATACTAGGTATAGACCCAAATTTCCTGTGTCACTGCCTCACCATGGACCCCAAGGTCAGGCCCGTCCGCCAGAGAAGAAGGAAGTTCAATGAAGAGTGGCGACAGGTCATCAAGGAAGAAACGAAGAAGTTGCTGAGTGTCGGCCAGATTAGGGAGATTCAATACCCTGAATGGCTAGAAAATGTGGTCTTGGTGAAGAAGACCAACGGGAAGTGGAGAATGCGTGTGGACTTCACCGACCTCACACAAGGCATGCCCAAAGGATTCGTACCCCCTACCAAGCATCGATGCCTTGGTGGACAGCGCATCGGGCTGTAAGATGTTTAGTTTCTTATATGCTTTCTCTGGGTACAACCAAATCAAGATGCACCCCAGAGACGAGTGCAAGACGGCGTTTATGACCGAGACGTCTTGTTACTGTTACACGGTGATGCCCTTCGGGCTCAAGAATGCGGGCGCTACCTACCAGAGGTTAATGGATAGGGTTCTTGCACCCATGATAGGCAGGAATGTGAAGGCCTACGTGGATGACATGGTGGTGACCTCGTAGGCGAGGGATCAACATGTGTCAGATCTGGAAGAGCTATTTGCGACAATAGCTAAGTATCGGTTGAAGCTAAACCATGAGAAGTGCGTGTTCAGGGTCGAGGCGGGTAAGTTCTTGGGTTTCCTACTCACTGAGCGGGGGATAGAGGCAAATCCGGAGAAGTGTGCGGCAATCCTTGCCATGAGAAGCCCGACCTCGGTGAAGGAGATGCAGCATTTGACCGGGCGGATGGCTGCCCTGTCCAGATTCGTGTTAGTTGGAGGGGAAAAAGAACACCCCTACTTCCAGTGTTTAAGGAGCAATAGCCGGTTCGTATGGACTAAAGAGTGCGAGGAGGCATTCCTTAAGTTAAAGGAGTATCTGGCTACCCCTCCCGTATTGTGCAAGTCGCAGTTGGGCATTCTGCTCTGATTGTACTTTGTTGTAACGGAGCGGGCGATTAGCTCGGTCCTCGTCCAAGAGCAGAACCAGGTACAGAAACTAATATACTTTGTGAGCAAAGTATTGCAAGGACCAGAGGTGAGGTACCAACCCTAGAGAAGGCGGTCCTGGTCGTGGTGTTCTCGGCTATGAGGCTTCGTCATTACTTCCAAAGTTTCATAGTGGTGGTAATGACGAACTTGCCTATCTGAAAGGTGCTACAGAAGCCGGACGTGGCAGGAAGGATGGTGCGTTGGGCAGTGGAGCTCTCGAAGTTCGATATTCAGTATGAACCCCAAGGCCCCATCAAAGGCTAGGTGTATGAGGATTTTGTGGTAGAGTTCTCCCTGACAGATGCACAGCAAGGGGAGGAGGCCAGCTTCAGATGGGTGCTCTCAGTGGATGGGTCATCCAACCAGCAAGGTAGCGGAGCTGGCGTGATCTTGGAAGGACCAAGCGGGTTATTGATTGAGCAGGCCTTAAGGTTCGCTTTCAAAGACAACAACAACCAGGCGGAGTATGAAGCCCTCATAGCCGGGATTGATTGAAAAACGTTCTTCTTCTATTAGTGATCTTTGTAATTTCTTCTTTGGATGAATAATGAAGGAGATATGATGAGCGGAAGCATTAAAGAAACTCAAGAGGAGTTTCCATGGATTGAAGTGGAGTAGGAATTTGTGAGAGTGAGAGGTGAGGCCAACTCACTAG
>Ga0123342_1005364_pt1 | contig 18639 bp, 8 predicted proteins | sample Turbeawhitnodule_FD_89960 | JGI IMG/M metagenome (GOLD analysis project Ga0123342, IMG submission 89960) | Root nodule microbial communities of legume samples collected from Mexico - Turtle bean Mexico white nodule | ecosystem: Host-associated > Plants > Roots > Nodule | place: Mexico: Nepantla...
CCATGATAACTAAAAGCACCAGTTTTTACTGTGGTGTGTGGTATTTATTTTGTGTATTGTTTTTAAATACAATGACAACTGAGGGGGGGGGGGGGGGGGGAGAATTGAGCTTTTAAAACTTTTGCACAAATCCGGTCTTTTTGCAAAATAGAGGAAAATAATCTATTTATTTAGCAATGAACAGATTGATTTTTATTCTGCTTAGTGTATTAAGACAATTATATCAATTATGTGATTTTCTGATATTAAGCAAGTTGATCAGCTAGCAACATTCACATGTGAAAGCAAAATCAGTAAAATACAATCCTTGAATAAAAAGTCAACCTTTTGATTGAAACTTGTCAATTAATTGAGTTAACTTTTACAGAACAACGAACTCCAATTATGTCCAACAACCCATACAGATTTTCACAGAAGTTTCAAATTGATTTTCCAGAAATCAAGAACAGTATGAACAAATCCAGAAAGAACATATTTATTCTTAATTGAACAGATTTAATTTCTGACAGATTAACAAATGAATTAGTAAAAATAGTGCAGAGATGAAGAGAGATTGAACACAACGAGATTATACTGGTTCACTCAAATGAACTACATGCAGTCTCACCTAATCCAAGGTGAAATCCACTAAAGCACTATGACACACATTCCAACACACACAACTCTTCAAGAAACCCTATCAAGAAGAGTCTTACAATCACACTTTACAAAGAAATGAAAGATGAAATTAATACACCTGGAAAGAGAATGCAGAAATCTGACTTAGACTAGTAGAACAGATTGCACATACAGTGACAACACCTCCAACCAAGCCTTAGAACCAAGCAAGAACAAACACAATTTCTGATTTTGGAAAATCTTTTAAGAATATGTACTCATTCACTGAAAATACTCAATCTCTGTTGTAAAACTTGTTTTCTCAACTTACTTCTTTAGTCATAACCAACTCTCTTTTTATAAGAGACATTTTATAACAAACTTTTAAAAAAACATTTAAAGCAGTTATAAAAAGAACAGATTGAAAATAAAATGAATAGATTTATTTTCGAAAGCAACGAGAGATTTTGAAAGGTTGCAACTTAGTTATATGAGTCCTAGTCAAGCTACTTGGTGCAAAGATAAAGATGTGAAAACCTTTTAAGAACCAAGCACCAGATTCAAAAAGAATCTATTTATTTGAGATAGAACAAATTCATTTTTAAAAAGATAATAAGGATTTTTTGAACATATGAAACTCAGTCGTTTTGATAGCATGAATACTGAGTTAAGATACTTGATGCACAAAACAAGGTTATTAAAACTTTTTAACAAGACATCAGTTTAATAAAGAATCTATTCATTTAAGAAAGAACAGATTCATTTGTTGTGTAGTAACGAGTATTTTGGCAAAACATGTGAAAACATTTTTAGAAAACATTGTGCTTGCTCTTATCACATGGTTAAAGGTCAAAATGTGGGTCATGATGCAAAAAGCTCACTTTAAACAACCTCTAATCTAAACACAAGACATCCCGTAAATACAAACTCAAACAACAAAGCAAAATACACATTTGGCTTCATCAAACACATTGTCTTGAAGGGAGCAACATCCATCTTCAATAGAGATGACCTCCAATGGTACACAAATTTACAAGGTAGTGTCGGTTAAGCCTACATAAAGAAAAATATATTATTTAACTATAGTGTAGGTTTGGGGGACACTAAAATGGATATAAAATTAAATAATTATTAAGAAGTGGACTTTAAGCCTAATTCAACCTTATAAAACTGACTTATAAGGTGAGGTTTGCACCCACTTATATACTATAAAATATCCTAATCTTTAATCGATGTGGAATCTCCAACACCCCCCTCACGTTGAGGCTACCAACTTGTGTGTGACTATATATTCTAGGTGGTCCGATAACAGCCTGATAGAGGGTGACCTGATAAGCCCAACAAACAATCGCTAGGATATGTTTGAAATGACTCTGGTACCATATTAAAAAGTGAATTTTAAACCTAACTCAACCTCATAAAATCGGCTTATAAGGTGAGGTTTGCACCCACTTATATACTATGAAATGTCCTAATCTCTAGTCGGTGTGTGATCTCCAACAATAATTAGAAATGAGAGATTGAAAGTGTGAGAAAATGAAAATGTGAGACAAAAATCTTTTAATGTTTTATTATTTTCCCATTAAATAACTTAGTTTGGACTCAGGTGACAATAAACGCCCACATTACCTTGAGCTTTGTTTGGATTAGAGGGTATAGGGGAGTGGAAAGTTAAGGGTGTAGGGGAGTGGAAGTGTGAAGAAAGTATGAAGAAAGTTAAGGGTGTGGAGGAGTGGAAGTGTGAAGAAAGTATGAAGAAAGTTAAGGTTGTTTGGATTGGGATATGTTAGAGTGGATATGTGAGGAAAGTTTATTCAAATATGTGAGTGATGTGATGGTTATAAGAATATTTTGAATTTTGTAAATTGTAAGATTACAAATTTACCCTTGTGTATAAAAAAAAAGAAATAAATGATAATTAATTTTGTGCACATTTTAGTTAATTAAAATAATTAAAATTTTAATTATAAATAAAATAATAAAATAATAAAATAATGTAGAATTCAAATAAATAAGTAAATTAAATATAATTATATTATTTTTCAATTTATTAATTTATTTTAATTTTTTTAGTTAAATTAATGTATTTATATAATTTTAATATTATTTATGATTCTTTAAATTATATAAAAATTTACTCTTATCTTTAAAATATTTAAATAATAAAATATGAAATATTTTGTAAAATTTAATTTAACTAAATTTTTTATACTATTTTTATTAATATATATAGGCATTTTTATTTTATTAGAAATATATTTAATATTTTTATTTTTATTATAAATAATTAATTTTTTTGGGTGTGTACAGTTTATTTGAAATAAAATTAAAATAATTGAAATTATTTTAATTAATATTTATTATCATTATTTTAAAAATTTATTTTAAATATAATTTTTATTTTAATATTTATATTATTAATATAGTTAATTTTTTTTTATTAATATATATATTTTTTTTTACTATTTTAGTTATCTTTTTTTTATGTTTTATTATATGTGCATGGGATAGTTAAAAAAATAGATACAAAATTACAGTGTGATTAATTCATAGCATATTTTATAAAAAAAAATGGGGGCACATGCGTCATTGCATGCATCCTTAGATGACTTTCTCTCTTCTCCCTCTTATTTCTTTGCACTTGAGAGAAGAAACCTGCACCTTCCAGCCACCCACTCCCCCGCTCCCTCGTCCTCTTAATCCCTGATCCAAACAGGGGGTGTACCTTGATGGGAAAAACGCACGCGGAAGCAACACACACAATCACGAATCAACTGCAGAAAAATAAACAACACAAGATTTAACGTGGTTCGGTTGCCATCTGCAACCTACATTCACATGGACAACTATTAGGTTTTCATTATGTTCTGTTGCACACCAATTACAAGTACAATACAAGGAACACAATGATTAAGCCCATTCACTAAACATGGTGTCTAGTTAGTCCAATCCAATTGGTCCTGACTTCATACCCAACAGTCTCCTTCACTTCCATTCGCAGGAACAGTGCACCCCTTGATGCAAACAGACACTTAGTGTTACCTGTACCTACACTAACGGTAATAAAATATTAACTTGCATCTATTTTGTGTCCTCATTCTTGACGTAGTATCATTCTGTAACTTATTTTTTTATTGCATATACTTTGTGTCCCCATTCTAGAAACTAACTTATTATTATTATTTTAATAATTTTTAACTTGCATCCACTTTTTGTCCCCATTCTAGACTCAATATTATTCTGTAACTTAATTTTTTTCCATTGCATCTACTTTGTGTCTTCATTCTAAACGCTAACTTATTATTATTATTTTAATAATTTTTAGTATGAGTTATAGGTCTTCATTGTGGACACAATATTTGACATTTATTTTTGTATCCAACTTGAGTAGACTTCACTCGTGCTAGTGACTTTTTTTTATAGCCCCCGCTTTTTGTTGGCAGCTAAAATGAATTTTTCTTGTAGTGATTGTTTTCCCAAACATTGCAACCAGAGAAGAATGGAAATGATACGGTTTGAAGGGGATACGAGGGTGCATGAGTGTAACTGGGGTTATTTAAAAATGCGAAATTATGCTTAATTTAGAGTTATTTAAATTTTTTAAAAAGATTAAAATCATCTTTTCGAGATGCAAGGAAAATGTATGGAGGTGGAGGGAGATTTTTCCTTCAAGTATAACCTAATTAAAAAATAATGCAAAGTTTAAAAAATTAATAATTCAAAGCTTAAAGTATGCCACTAAGTCAAGTTATGAGAAGTTTCTTTAAACTAATTCAAGACAAAAAAAAAAATACAATTTGTCCAAAATGTTATAATAATCATAAAATGGACATCAACGTAGAGTAAATGTAATATAAAGTTTAAATAAAAGTCACATTATTTTGATACATGAAGTCTCTTTAAAATGTTAAACACTGCAAAATAAAAATATATTTTATTATTAGTAAGATAAGTTTATAAATGAAATGTGCAAAATTTAAAGACATAATAAGTTATACATATAGAAGGAGTGATCCTAAATTTTAACATTTTTAGTCCCACAAGAAGTAATCCTAATAGTAGGAGTATTGAATGTCAAACCATGTAACTCTAAAAAATTGAATATTTAGAAAAAATTCACATGGTAAACAAATGGAAAAAGAAAATAAAATAGTAGTTTCCATACCCCCATTCCATCTTTTATATGTAATTCAATTTGCATTGTAAGCAAATGGAAAAAGAAAAGAGGAGACAATAGTGATTCCATACTTTTCATTTATGACTTGTCACCGTATTTACAAATTGCATTGTCATCTACCTTATTGTAATGAACTCAAATCTTTGAAGGAGTTTTTATAATTTTTCTCTTGAGATATTGATAGGGTTCAAATTACTTTAATTGTGTAGGAACCTTTTGACATTGATGGTGATTGTTCAAATGGTGCAAACTGAGTATGACCTTCAAAGGATGTTACTGTGACATACATGACTTAAGGTATTCATGTTTTTTGTCTCCATGATAGTCTAGTACAGCTAACATTTTCTATTTGCGTGGATACTAGAAAAATTACAATTACAAATTACCAAAACATTTACTATAAGAAAATCATTAAATAAAAATCAATTTTAGAGACAAAAAATAATTAATTATTATATTAATTAAATTAAATACTATTTTAAGAATTAATAGAATAACTGGTATCTAAAGTAGTTTCTATTATTAATAAAATTTCTAAATTAATTTCTAAATTTGTATTTAATTAGCTACCAAGATTTTAGTTAACAATTATTTTAAATTCTAAAGCTGGTAGCTAAAACCTTGATAATTAATTAGATACCAATTTAGAAACTAGTTTATAAATTTTATTAATAATTACTTTAGATACCAAAATTTTTTTAGTCTCTAAAATAATATCTAATTTAGTTAATATAATAATTAATTATTTTTTATCTCTAAAATTAATTTATATTTAATAATTTTCTTATAGTGATTTAAATAATACTTGACACTTTATTTCATATAAGAATAATGCAAAAGAAAAATTACAAATCAAGAGTGTCCCTACTCAGCATAATGTTGCAAAAATATACAAACATATTATTGGTGTGTTTTTTGCCCGCTAGAAATAGCTTGTAGTCTTTAAATTACAAGCAAGACAATTAATGATTGATTTGTATTTTATAATTTATAAATAATTTAAATTATAAATTAATCATTAATGATAGAGAGATAGAGAGTAATAGAGAAAGAATAATAATAAAAAATAAAAATGCAAAATATTTAATCTGATATAAAGGTTGAAGATGAGATTTAGTTGGAGAAGAGAGAAAGGATGGAGGCAAACAATGAAAGCAAATGTGAAGAAACAAAGACATGAATGAGTTAATGCAGAAAAAAGCACACACCCAACAATATTTATGTTTGTTTGTGTAATGTTATAGTTCTCATAGACAAAGATTTAATGTCTTTATTTTCACCATAAAAAACAACTGATTATCTATCACCGTTCAAGTTAATCTAAATACATTATTTCTCTAAATATAAAAGTGATTTTGTTTTAAAACATCCCAGGAAATTTTAATAGTAGAAAATGAATCATTTTCAGTTTTAAATTAAAAAAATAATTATTTCTTTAGTTACTTAAGTAATGTCGCATTATTATTTTATTTTAAGAATTAGTTTATTTTTTTATATAATTAGTAAAACATTTTAATTTTCTTATCACATTCAACAAGTAATGATGGAAAAAATGGTGAACTTTAATATACCAAATATAAGTATAACACCCAATCGGTTTTCTAAAATACGATAAAGTAATTTTTTTAACCATTATTATGATAAAGTAATTTTGTTAACGCATGTATATTCACATTTTTATTAGATTAATACATATATATATATATATATAATTTTATTATTTTTATGAATAATTAATTAATATAATGATACGATTTAAAAATATATAAATTTATAAAAATAGTACTACAAAAATATACAATCATTATTTATTTATTAGAAAGGAAGTTATTTAGTTATTTTTAAATAAAAAAGTTATTTAATTATTTATTTTATTAAATAAATAAATAAATTATTTTTATTTATTAAAAAGAAAAATTATCCAATTAAAAAATGACACAAAAGAAGTTAAAAAATATTGTATCTTTTTATATTGTGGTATGAATTATTATTATTATTGTTATTATGTCAAGGTAATTATTAGAGAAATGTTTTTTTTATCAGATGTTACATTATTTAAATTATATATATCGTGATTATTAATAACTTTATTATTTGCTTAACTATTATTAGACAATGAATAGGAAAACTGATATTCAGTATGAATTAAAATTTTAATAGCTAAAAAGTATTAATCAGCAGGTATTTATTTGACATTTATTCTACAAAATTAGCATTCTACATAATTGTCCTATATTTCTTGAATAGGTAAAGATGGTAAATTAATTTTGGATATATGAAATAGTTGAGTTGGCAGCCAACTCTTAGCAGCAACAGCAAATCTAAATCACAGTTATTATTTAACTAAAATAGGGTTAAAATTACACAGATATGGCCTGTGTCGTTCTGTGTCGAAGACTCGTCTTGGACCAAAGACGGAACAAATTGTTCATTTAAACTCTAAATTGGCACAACTTGAAAGTGTCTTTCGTTCACTGCGAGTTTCCTCTATCAATTTTTTCTTGTTTTCCGTGTGCTACCATTCTCAGAGGCGTCATGCAATTGCCCAACCAAACCCTCTTGAGTAACGGTGTGCTCGTTAACACACACTGGAAATTTGAGAAAAAGATGGAAGATTCAATTCAAACTTCGCTTTCATCCACGAACGACCGGTATGTGTATTATTTATCGTTTCAGGGAGTTACATCATTAAGTCACATAACTGGTTGAATATCATAAAAATAAATGTTACAATTCATATAAAAAAATAGAAATAAGGTGGACAAATATGGTTGGGTGGGGACGTGTGAGTTGGAGAAATAATGCCTTTTCATTTGTTGTAAATAGAGGTAACATGTGGGGGCATTTTCCCCATCACAAGAAAAAGAGTTTAAGGAACGGCATTAGCAAAAATTTCCTTTATTTTTTCGAAAGTAAATTATAGGATTGGCGAGCCTCCAATAAAACTCAAATTTACTGGTTGGACTTTCGTCTTTGCCTGCGCGCTGCAAAAACTGCCTTGAGAGTCAAGAGTTGCTTCACACATGCACTCTTTTCTTTTTGTTTCATTATTCATAAATTATAATATGATAATGAAATTATAAAGAGATTCGTCTTTTGATTTAAATTTTCTGCAGAGGACAGAGGAGAGACGGGCCAGAGGGTTTGCCTCAGAGAAGAAAAGAATCGAGTCGTCGCCGAGAGAAAAGGAGAGCGAGGAAGAAGATGGATTCGCCGGCGCCGATCGGTGAGACTAAAAAGATAGCGGTGCGGTCGTCGATTGTGGAGTCATTTCGCGGTTGCGGTCTGTCCGGGATCCGAATTGACAAGGACGAGTTGAAGAAGCAGCTCACCATGCCGCAGTACCTGCGTTACGCAATGCGCGATTCCATTCGCCTCCAGGACCCCGCCGCCGGTGAGTCCCGCTACATCAACCGCGCCGACGGCGAGGATTCCGCCGCTCCGCCATGTCCCATGGTCGTCTTCATCAACTCCCGCAGCGGTGGCCGCCACGGCCCCGCTCTCAAGGAGAGACTCCAGCAACTCATGAGTGAAGAGCAGGTACTGCTGCTTTAAATTGCCTGGGAGTGTTTAAAATCTCGCTGTCGTTCTCTCGTTTGTATCTATGTTTTTCCGAATCACTTGTCGCAAAGCAGGGGAAATTGTGAAATTAATCGGATCTTGTTAGTGAGACGCTGAAACTTCTGAACTGAGAGAAGAAGAGTCGTTTTGAAGGATTCTACTAGCTATAGACAATGCAATTGCTTTGAGAATCACCATGTCCTGTTACTTAACTGTTTTTTTAACTGTTTTTTTTATTTGACGCGTATGTGAAATTCAAGTTACTCTTTAGATGTGGTTTCGTGGTTCGAATTTTTACTTCTGTTTTTATTTTCTCTATAACATTGTTCGTCTTTACATGTCGTGATTGTTGTTTGGCTGTACGGTGCAGGTTTTTGACTTATCAGATGTGAAGCCTCATGAATTTGTACGGTATGGATTGAGTTGTCTGGAGATGTTGGCGGGCCTTGGTGATTCTTGTGCCAAAGAAACTCGTGAAAGAATCAGGGTTATGGTATGATGATTCGAGAACTGGAATATGCATTACAATTCATTCTTATGATATAAAGTACTGCGTGTGATTGGTTAAGTTGTGATGGGTCCCGTATTTGGTTTCTTTACGTTTTGCATAATTGATTTAAAAAATGGCAAGTTATTATAATTAGAAGAGTATTTGTTACTTATTCTATTTTTCCCTCCTCCATAAAACTGAAATAGATGAGGTATGATTGACATGTGATTGGTTATGCAGTTCTTTCTTTAATTTATAAGTTAAAAATGTGATTGATTGCACATAATTGGAATTATAGTACGTACTGGATACAAATATTCGATTATATATATATATATATATATTATATACATTACTATATTTTGGCAATCTCAAAACTGGTTGATTGGGCAGGTTGCTGGAGGTGACGGTACAGTTGGTTGGGTATTAGGATGTCTTACAGAACTTCGCACACTGGTTCGAGAGCCAGTTCCTCCGGTAGGGATCATACCGTTGGGTACAGGCAATGACCTTTCTAGGAGTTTTAGCTGGGTAAGCCTCCATACTCTTGGAAATAATGGGTTAAATGAATGTTGGGTCTACTGTACTAATCTGTCTTTCTGATATTTTTCAGGGTGGGTCATTTCCGTTTGCATGGAGGTCTGCTATCAAGAGAACTCTTCAAAGGGCTAGTACTGGGACTGTCAAGCGTTTGGATAGGTTTTGTGTATTTTGATTATAGTTCATATGTTTTTCCTTTACTGGGTTAATTTTAATGGGGGATATGAAGTCACTGAATGAAATGAGTTTGGCTTTCAGCTTTTGCCATGGTTAGTTGCAGATAAAGTATGTTGATCGTAAATTTAAAATTATTTGTACATCTTCTATGTATGAACTCTTAGAACTGTAGAGTTGAATTTGGGTTTTATACGGAGATATACTTTAATTGTGTTCTCTTTGCTTTGTGGCTCACATATATTAAATTGGTATAATATGTTTTTCAATGCAGTTGGCGAGTTTCACTTGCAATGCCAGAAGGCACATCTGTGAAGCTACCACATTGTTTGAAGCCTGCAGAGGAGTTCACTCTTGATCAGGTTATTGTCTGGTTTCTCATATCATTAATGCGTTTTATCTCTGTATATGAATTGGTTAGGCTTGTTTTCTTGAGCATAGAGTATGTGGCTTCCAAATGCACACATCCTTCATATATAGGAGGAAGATTAGGTTAGCAGTAATCTTTGGTTCCCAAATGATCATCCTTCATATATAGGTCTCAAAAGATTAGGTTAGTAATAATATTTTGTGATGTTTCAAGTTTTTCCAGAAATCACAACTACTTACTATAATGAATATCAATTTTTGTGCACACGACATGATTATTCTATAAATTTTAATCAAAATATACTTCTGTACAGCATGAGCCCCATTTTTTTTTTACAATTGGCCTTGTCTAGGCCTTTTTAGACAGTCACTCCGATTAAACTTAATTCTTTACATAAATGGTTGTTTCTTGTACACTCTATTAAGTGTAAATTTGGAAAAGACGGCAAAGTATTTGATTCAGCATGCAACTTTTCACAACTTTTTTTCTCAATTCTTGCTGTCCAATTGTAATATGGAATTTTTTGTGTGTCTGCTCTCTGCAGGGCTTTGAAATTGAGGGAGAACTACCAGAGAAAGTTGCAAGTTATGAAGGCGTGTACTATAATTACTTCAGCATAGGTACTTGAATCTGTACAGTAGATTTTATTGGTACTTAAAATGAAAATTTCTGGAGATGGTATCATGTCTATTTTAGATTTTTAGTGCCTTAGATGGTAGTTGAGATTAATCATTGAGAAAGAAGTTACTACTTTACATGTGATACTACATGTTAGTTGTATGACATGTTGTTTTAAAGACAAATTGTTCCTTGCATGGTATTGATGCATCCTAGGTAGTATTTCATGAATGGAGTTACTGACTTGTCATGGATGCTGCTCAAATTTTTAATGCCTGAAGTTTGGGCTTTTAGGCCTACTATAACTATTTTGTGCTACAATGGCTTCAGACATTTTAGCAAGATGTGACCATGCCAATTGTCCAACTGAAGCTAATTGAGAATTCCTTTTATACCTTAGATTTTATGTTTGTTTTGGTTTTTTTCACCTGTTTATGAGTGTGTGAATCGATGTAGAAACTTGAGATGCAACAACTTTCTTGGCTTTTGGGTGGTTGATAGAATGGAAAAGTTTTTAGATTGCTCAATTGAATCTCTAATCTGTATTTATTAGCATTCATAGAATATCTTGTTATACTCTCTACAGGAATGGATGCCCAAGTGGCTTATGGCTTCCATCATCTACGCGATGAAAAACCTTACCTTGCAAGCGGTCCAATTTCAAATAAGGTATTAAAGCTATGGAGTTGTGTAACGTGTTTTATAAATTTCCTTCTTTCTTGCTTGCTTCAGTTCACTTAATTTGATTTTTGGCAATATATTCTCTCTTCTTTTTTTCTTTTCGCAGCATGGTATTTGAGATTATCATATTAGCACAAGTGTTAACAGTCTAATAGCCACTATGTCTCCTAATAATGGATTGTGATCATTGATAAATCCTTTTCTTTCTGGTTGCAGATTATATACTCAAGTTACAGCTGCACACAGGGCTGGTTTTTCACACCTTGCGTAAGTGATCCAGGTCTAAGGTAAGATATGCCAGCTAAGCTTTTTTATTCATGTGATAAATCAGAAAAAGCAAAATGCTTATAATTTTTGCTCTTTTTTTTTTTCACCTTATGTGCAACAGATATCACTCTTCATTAGAAAAAAAAAATAGTTTACCATTGCAACAATAATGATTCTTTTGTTAATGTAAAGAATTGGAAATATGAGTTGGCAAATGATCTCTTCTACCTATTCTGTTGTCTTTGGAAAAACAATTTCCCGGATAGTGAAGAGTTTCTGATAATCTGTCTGCTGATGGATTTCACATGTATATGCAGATCATATGCATGTTTTGTGTTTGTTTCTCTGTTATTTTTATCAGACCCCACTTCTTCAATGACTATACAGAGACACAATACGCTCCAAAACATGACCTGTCATGTGAAATTTGTACACGAGAGAACGCAAACCCCATCTGTTTAACTTGACATGATTTCACCTTTTGAGTGCAAGCTGAATATAATTTTTACGCTACTGCTGAAAAATAGATAAATTCTCTCTCGATTTTATAGCCCATGCTTGTTATAAATACAAGATTGGATAATTTGAGTTGAGAAGAGCCATTTCATCCTCCACCACGCATGGTCACTTTGATTATTCTTCTGTGTCCAGCACGAGTCTTGTGTCTTAATCTGTTTTACGACAAAGAAGTAGAATAATTTCTTTGGATTATGATTATCTGCGGCTTCTTTCCATGGATTTCTTGAGTTATTGTGAGAGATGAACTTGTATAGTGATTATTTATATGGAAACTCATATGCTTGTTTTTATTATATAATAAAGGAAGATGACTGACTTAATAGCTATTCCTTATTGCTATAATCCTAAACGTCCTTTCTGTCATTAGGGGACTTAAAAACATTTTGCGGATGCATATCAAAAGGGTCAATAGCTCAGAGTGGGAGCAGATTGCAATTCCTACAAGGTACATTTCTCATCTATATAGTATAGTTGTTGCTGATGCATATTATTAAGTGTAATCAAATCAATGTTTTAAAGACAGGCTGATAGATACCCATTAGTAATTAGTTAGGTGTTCGTTAGTAAGGGAGTTGGTTTGGGTAGTTGGGCAGGCTTAAATAGTATAAGAAATAAAGCGTATGGCCTCTAAACAAGGAGGGGTGGTTGAGAGAGAAATTATTTTTCATTTGAGAATGTGTGAAGTGGGCAGTTGTAGTCTCCCGTATAACTTGGGAGATCTTTTATTTTGTATCTTCTAACCCTAATGTAAGGCTGCTACCAAATTGGCACAGGTTCATCAATAAAAAATCGTTCTTTTGCTTAGATTCCATCCATGGAATCGTTGCCCTTTGTAATTTTTGAAGTGTGCATTTCTTCCTCGTACATATAGATTTTGGAAATTTGAATTAAATTTTACTGCATAGTAATGTAGCAAGAGTCATAATCACACCTCAATATCTCGTGAAATTTTTGTTCTGGTCCACTTTGCATGATGTGGTTACGTTATTCCTTTCAGTGTAAGGGCAATAGTTGCTCTGAATCTTCACAGCTATGGAAGTGGGAGAAATCCATGGGGTAAACCAAAACCAGAATATTTGGATAAGGTATGTTGCCTAAGATAATACCTTATTAAGGTGATGATATGAAAACATTCTATCTCGTGTTCCTTTCAATTATATAAAAGATCTAGGGATACATACTTTGTTTCTGAATATAAGCTAACTTGTTGAAAAGGTTACTTCAATTTAATTATGTTTGACTGAATAGACTTTTTGATGTGCTTTCAGAGAGGCTTTGTTGAAGCTGATGTTGCCGATGGGCTCTTGGAAGTATTTGGTTTAAAACAAGGATGGCATGCATCGTTTGTCATGGTTGAACTGATATCTGCAAAGCACCTGGCTCAGGTACCACTATTTATTGTTTGTGTTTGAGTGAATTGCTTACCTAGGTTCCCTGACTGCTTTTGTCCGAGAGGTTGACACATTCTAAATAATAACCCATAGCCTTGACTTGTTCGATTTAAAGAGTCTCATACTGTTCTGCATCTGTGTCGATCTTCTTCACTTGTATATTATGGCTAATAGAATATGGAAAGATCTAGCTATAAATGTCAGATTTATGATTTTGAGAGCACCTCAGCAAAAAAACTTAGTATATCTTGACACCTCCGCCCAAGGGTTTTTCTGGGAAGAAGGTGGTGAGAAAAAACTGGCCGATTGGAAATTCAATGACATATATATGTCATTGAAACAAATATCAACTGCAACTGACTATTAAATGATGCGGGCCTGATTTCTTATACGACTTGTATCTAGTGTTTACCACTAAATTTTTTAAAACTTCATATTTGAGTTCACTTTCAACTTAAATTTGACAAGTGAAAAAACCCTTTTTCCTGTCTGCCCGTATAGAGGGCTCGTTCTCTTTTCTTTTGTAGGGAATTTGTTGACTAGTCTGATCATAGCCCACCTCTCTAAAATGGAATGGTCTTGTCTCCCTTGTTTTATATTGCCATGATTTACGTTGTGAAATTGTCTTTCTCAGTGATCAGTACACCGCCACTGGTTTCTCATGACTGTTCAATTCTATTTATATCTTTTAGGCATCAGCTATTCGATTGGAAGTGAGAGGTGGACGGTGGAAAAATGCCTATATGCAAATGGACGGAGAACCCTGGAAGCAGCCATTGAGCAAGGACTTCTCAACATACGTGGAAATAAAGAGGGAGCCTTTCCAGTCACTAGTTATCAGTGGAAAAAAGTAATTCTTAGGTTGTTGACTTTTCCACTGCTGGAATTCATGAAAGGCTTTTTGTATTATATGCAATCTTAGGAATTGGCTGTCCGTTACATGGAAAGTTTGATGTTGTAAAAAATAAGTCTTTTGTTGTTTTATTAAAATCTTGTTTATGCTTAGTGAGAATATAATTCTTTGATTGTATCCGTAGCTGGCGGCAGTCATGGAAGGCATATGTATATGTAATCTAGGGCATTGGCGCTACATTATATTTGTATGGAAAAGTTGTGGAGAAAAATGTCTTTTTTTCGTGCTAATGACCTATCCAGTTTCCATAATCTTTGAAGCTCGCCATTTGTCCAGTTGTCTGAAAATTATGCGGTCTAAAGGAATTTATGTGGCTGGAAAGTAATGTTTTAGATGTCAAGTTGCATTTAAAATTGAAAGGTTTACAAAATACTTTCTCGGATCAAATTTAAGTTCATTAGCATACATTTCTGTCACGGGTCACATCACTTGATATGCAAATATAAAAATCAAGAAAAAATTTGGGTTAGTTGCATTTTTATTTTTATTAAGGAATGACTTTCTGCGGATGATTTTTTCCCCCTATAATCACTCCTATGAATGAATGAAAACTAAAAATAAAATAAGTTTCTTCATAAAGTAAAATTAATTTATATTTATAGAATTTTCTGGTATAAATTTTCTAAATATTTCTAAAACACAAGAAAAATAAATTAATTTGTCATTAGCTAAAATCAAATTATCTAGAAAATGATATAATTTTATTTTTCAATATAGTTTTTTCTTCTAGAAATACTTGAATAAAATCTATCTTATCAATAAAAATATTATTTTAATATAGGTCTATAAACATTAGTTATTTATAATTGGAAGTTATTGAAATGAAGACAGTTTTTTAATAATAAGTCTTACGCGTGAAGACATTCATTTAACAACATAGTCGTGTGCAAGAAGATAAGAAAACTTCTTATTAATGAGCAAAACCTATAGAAGGTTTACCGTAAAAAATATACAATTGTTTTTGTTGGGATTGTGACTTTTCATAACTTATTCTAAAGAGGATTAAGATAAGAGTTATAATGCACAATTCATTTATAAATTCGAGTAATTCTTGGAATTCCAAAAGAGTTTAAAGATATTAATTTAATAATAACATTGAATGTTAGAAAAGAATAAATGATTTAGTTAAATGAAAAGGGCAGTGAGTTGGTTTTAATTTTTTTTTATAAATTGTTTTTGTTGTCCTTTTTGTCAATTCTTTTAAAATTGTAATTAATTCAGAAATTATATTTAAAGAAAGATTGTAAAAGAAATATAAAGTAGTTCAGATCATAAATTATCTATATTATTCACAATGACCCTTACAAATACAAGACAATAAACAAAAGTTAAATCAATTATTGAATATATTTAAGAGGATATAATCAACCCTATGAATACTTAAGAGGATAGAAATAAGATAAACTCTTGACTACACTGATATAAATTGGAACACACTTTAACACTATTCAAACAAAGAAAAAAGGTATCAGAATTCACAAAGTTTTTAGCACGACACAATCTTTGATTTTAAATCTTGAAAGCTCTTTGACAATTTGAGAATAACTTAGATAATCTATGAAGGATCTATGTTTTCCACTAGTATTTGTTTTATAAAAGATTAAGACCAAATTTCTATTTATAGAAATAAGAAAACACTGATTTAAAGAAATTTCCAAACATAATTAATTATAATCTCAAATTGATAATAAAAAAATCAGTTACAAAACATTTTCTATTGTAATCGAATGTATTAATCGATTATTTCCGCTTTACAATTAATTAAAAAAAAAGTTAATTGATTATACAAGATTTTAATCAATTAATTTATGAGAGCATTGAAAACACTTAAATATGTTTTATGGTCTAATAACTGAACTCATAATTGATTATCCTATTTTGAAATCTATCATAAATAATTTTATCGATTATTTAAAAACTTAAATAATTAACAAAGTCACAAAACCTTTTTTTTCATATTTTAAACCATAAAAAATAATTTTTTTAATTGATTTTAGTATAAGTTGTGTGCTAAATTAAAAGTCTTATAAATATATTTTATAAAAGATTTAACATATAAAAAAAATTAAAAACTCTCAAAACATTTTCAACATATTCATCAAAAACATCTTTAGTAGAGGTCTAAGTCTTTAGTGGAGGTTTGAGTCTTTCCTTCAAGTCAACATTAAAATTGTGTCAAGTCCAACATTAAAAATGAGTGCTGGTAACATCATATAAATTTGACCAAGAATATTTATAAATCCTGTATACTTAACTAAATTTACTGAATGCAAATCTTATAACTATAGTTTTTATAATAGAATTGGACTTATCAGTGAATAACCAAGGTTCTTTCTTTTATCCAAATTACATTAAGACTGCATAATTAAAATTAATATTTTAATTTCTAAATTAGTTAGTTTGAAATTAATATTTCACTCATTGATTAATCTAGAATTGATTTTTTCACTTTTAAATTAGTTAATTCAAAATTAGTTTTTTTCATTTATGGATTACCAATCCACATATTTTTCTTATAGAACTTTTGATCCAAAACTTGTTTAGAATTCGAAAGCTAATTGATTCTAAATTGTTTTATAATAGGGATTGTATCTTGAATTTAAGTAAAATTTCAGTGACTCTGGAATATGCATCAAAGAAAGAGAGAAATAATTGATAGATGGATGACGTTAGTATACATTAAAGAGAAGGATAAATGAGAGTGTGATATAAGAATATGAGGAGGTGAGAGCTAAGTATGTCTAATGTATTTAAAATTTAGAGTCACGTATTTGGTTTGTGGTTGAAAGTATTTTTTTTTTTTTTTCAGGTTATAAGAAGATTTTACTAATCATCTATTTCTATTGCAGAATTGTATGGTTAATTTGGAATCAATATTTTTTATGGTTAAGATTGGTGTAAGTTGTTCCTCTTGATTCCTTCTCACATTTCAATTTCATTTAGTTTTTGACCTATAATGCATTTGTTTATGTTAATTTAGTTTTGGGGAGTTTGTGGATTTTTGTGGTAAGGGAGTTTTGAAGTTATAGGAATAATGTCATTTTCAATGGTGGAGTGGTAGATCATTAAAAAATCTTCTCTTTGTCCAATTAAAAACTTGGTCTTGAGTTACATAAAAGTTTCCTTTGCTCACTTCTTATTCTCTGATTGGTATTTTACCCCTATGTCTTGTCTAAGTATGATTTAAATTATTTGTGGTTGTTAGTCTCCGATTAATTGTCTTGTGAGTTGAATATTTGTTGGTTGAGCAGTTGGATTGTGTGTTAATTTTAGGTGATATCAGTTTTTTGTTTGTTTGGGTTGCTAGTTACGTTGTTTAAAGTTGAAGTTGTATTTATTAATGCTTTGATTTTTTTATTAGGGGGTGACTTTCTCCGTTTGTTAAGAATAACTAGATGAGGTGTGGATTAATTTCATAATCAATATAAATGTTCAATCACCTTTTTTTTGAAGTGAGTTCTATTTATTCTGATAAAGAAAAAAAAATTATAGTTTAGTTATTGCCAATTCTGACAGATATTTTAAGGTGTGGGGAGTGGGGGTGTATGCAGTTTGTATATTTATTTAGCTTTTCGCGTTTAGAATATGTTGCTAGCTGGTGTATCCCCAAAAGTGCTAATGTGTTGGAATTTAACCAATTAATGTGAATCCATTTGTTATGTCAGTTAGCAATTCATTAATGTGTTGGAAGATGTCAGAGCATAGAATATGATTTTTATTTCATGTTTGATGCGTTTTTAAAATAAAAAGTGACATGTTCTCCGAGGGCTATACTTAATTGGACCCGTTTCATCTACAACACAATTTTATAAATAAGTTAAATATATATGGGTAACATTAAGTACTAGACCCTTCTGCCGCATATATATTATAACAAATTATCGGGAACACAGTGGCAACACGGCACTGACGTGTATCCATATTTTTTATTTTTATTTTTATAGTATTTTTTTTTATTTTTCAAAAACAATTTTTCTTAATAATATTAAAATGAGAAGTTAAAGAGTATACAGTTAAAAGAGTAGTGTGTATCCGCATTTGTATTTTTTTATTTTTTAAAAACAATTTCTCTTAATAACATTAAAATGAGAAGTTAAAGAGTATGTTAATAAAATAGTGGAGAACGGTAATTAAAAGTTACATATAGTAAAGAGAATGAATGAATTTTCAAAATTTAAAATTCAAAATTACTATTTGAATTCAAAATAGTCTCTCAAAATAGAAAATAATTAAATAGAATTTGAGTTTCATATTTTTTATAATTTTTAATATTTTATTAATTATGGGTAAAAATATATGTATTTGGTAATAGTTAAAATTTATTTAAAACTACAAACTCAA
>Ga0123342_1005365_pt1 | contig 18635 bp, 5 predicted proteins | sample Turbeawhitnodule_FD_89960 | JGI IMG/M metagenome (GOLD analysis project Ga0123342, IMG submission 89960) | Root nodule microbial communities of legume samples collected from Mexico - Turtle bean Mexico white nodule | ecosystem: Host-associated > Plants > Roots > Nodule | place: Mexico: Nepantla...
GAGATGGTGGTGGGTGGTCACGCCACTTGATGGGTGGAAACCACCAAGATAAGTGTTAGGCCGCCACTTGAGAGTTTCATTCTCATCAAGATAAGACCAAAAGGAAGAGGAGACAATACTCACCCAAACTCTCACAATATTTGTGCAAAGTAACTTTTCTATTCAATTTCAACATGTAAAATACAATGAGTAGGCCTCCTATTTATAGGTGAAGGAGCCTTGAAAAACAAGCAAGAGGAGTAGAATGGAAAAAAATGGACAGCCTTAAGTCAAACCCGCAATCAGTAAAATTTGTATTGTAATAGTTATATATTTTTTTTTGGGTGTAACAAGAGATATACATTAACTTTTCTATTAGTAATTGAAAAAAAACTTTTCTACAAATAACTAAAAAAATATATGTATTCCTATTTTTTATTTATTATTTATATAATTATATTTAAATTTAAAAATAAAATAAATAATATTATAATTCTCATAATTATAATTAGTATAAATTTATAATTTATTTTAATAAATATAAATATATATGAGAATGTATATAATTTTTTAAAATATACTAATATATTATCATTTGACAAATATTGAAGATATATTTACTAATTTTTAAAAATATAAATAATTATTTTATTGGATATTGAATGTGATTTGATCAATATATTTTTTTTATATTAAAATAAATTTTATTATAATATTTTAAAAAATTAAAATATAATTTATAATAAATTAAAATATTATAATATAAATTTATAGTTTATTTTAATAAATATAAATAAACATAAATATCAATGTAAAAAATGTAAAATATAATACGTAATTTTGAGTTTTAGTGTAAAAAAAATAATGTAGTATATATATAATTCATTATTATAAAGATAAATTCCAATGATTTGTGTTGACACTTTATACATATTAATTTTATTATAATTTATAATAAAATATTTAAATGCTGAATTTATTATAAACATTAATTGCTAATTGTAAAAAAATATATATGATGAATCAGAGTTTGGTCTATTATATGATCGTATGTTTTCGTAATAATTTAGTTTAAAAATTGCAATTAACAATTTTATAACCACCAAATTATTATTTTTCTTAAACTCTAAAATGAAAACATAGTATGTTTTCTTACAATTACTTCATATATACAATTTTAATTTGATAGATAAATTACTTATCTTACCATTAGAAACTATAATATCTACATTGTTTTGTTACCGTGTTTTGAAAATTATAGATAAAATAAAATAAAATATAAAAACAAATGTTAATAAATATATTTTTAGTTAAATGTATAATATGATAGTTTAATGTAATAAGTAGTTTAATTTGGTTTTCTTAAAAAATTAATATAAAATTTGAATTAAACTAATTAATTAAGAAACGAATAAAATATCTAAAATTCATCAATCAATCAATTTTAATTGATTTAAAGTGATTTTAAAATATATATTTTTTGGATTGATTTAATTTTGAATATTTTATTTTCTTTTGTAATTTTCGATCATAATTAAATATTCACCTTAAAACCTAATATAATTTTTAAATAAATATAGTTTTTAAATAAGAAAATTAATTCCACTTTTCTTATAATGTTCAAATTAAAAATTAAATCTTTTTATTTCTTAAATAAAACACACTAATGTCTCATTTCTAAAATTCAAAATAGTAAGTAAGAAAAATACACAGAAAATCATTCTTTCAAAATTTAAACAAAAGAATAAGGAAAAGAATATTAGATAAAATTCGTTTAAGAAAAATTCTCAAAAGCAAACATATTTTCAAATACCTGTTTACCAACATGCGTCATTTGTAAAATAGTCAACAAATTCAATCAAAAACATATAATATAAAACATTTTAAAAATAACTAAACCATAATTAACCATAGTAAAATAAAAAAAAAAGTACAATAATTATGTTTTTAATGACAAAGAGTCCTTTCCTATCTGATATTACAATATAAACTAATAATTAAAATCAAAATAAATTTTTCTCTTTTCTTTTTGCACCACATTTTTTATGTATAATTTAAAAGTTATTCAAAACATTTAATATTTCTAAGAAAATATTGACTTCAGTTTCATCTTATTCAAAGTATTGCACTGTCTCTCTCCCTCTAACTTTCTAAACTTTTAAAACATTTTGTTTGTATGATTTCTAATATTTAAAACAACATTGGTTACTTTTTCGTCAATGATATTTTTACTCTTCACCGATATCGAATTAATTTACATATAAATATATATTTACTTAAAAATATAAATATATATATATATATGATATATAAATAAAACATGTTTTGATAATATTTATTCTAAAATTATCCTTTGAAAATGAAAAGAATGTAATATTATTGTAAAATACTATATTATTGATTAAGATTTCCATATTTATTTAAATAAATTATTATAGTAAGATTTTGTCTTGGTTGAATATATAGGGTGATCTTGATTGCAAAAGTTATTATGAAGCCTTAATTTACAGAAATTACTTCATATTATTTTTAAGATCTCTTAACATCTCATTTTAATATAATGATTTTATAAATCTTATTATATTGTCAATAAACTTTTTATTTGCTAACAATCAAAGATATTAAGATAGAAAAGAACTTTATTCTTATGACATAGTATACCCGAATAGAAAATTAATTTAAGTATAATGTATGCAGTTGAAATACCTAAAAAAAATCATTCTAGTTGAAGATAAACTCAAAACTTCCTTACATTCTAAACCAAAAAATGTTTTATTAAAAATTAGATTTGAAAAGTAGTTTATTGTAAAAGTATTGTATTATAGGTCTGTTTAGAAATATTAGTTAATAAATTATATATTTTTTTACTAATTACTAGTAATAAAATTGTATATATCTTAATATAATAAAAATGTTGACAAAAGTCCATGGATATATAAGAAGAAACACCATAAGCACTGGACCGGTCAATAACCTGGTTCATTGTAATAATGCTCTCTACTCCATATATTGTTTAAAAAGTTAATATCATTATATTATTTTTACTTGTTTCCAAACACAACCTTACATAAAATCGTATTTTTTTATTCTATTACTTAATATTATTGAATTTTTAATGATGTAAATATAATTTCTCTACAAAAGGTCCTTAGCATGTCACAACAATTTTCTATTCAACATTCAGCATCTCATAGGATATTTATAAGAGAGATTCAGAAATGAGTCTTGCATAAGAAAAAGCAAATTTAGTCTAATCCTATGAAACCAAAAGAAATAACAAAGAATTACGATGTTAAGACATAGGCTACAAAATTCTATTAAATCTCAAAAGCATAAAAGGATTATATAACACCTCGTGCACTTTAAGAACTAAGCATTTCAGAATATTTCAACAATACAAAAACTTTCAACAGGCAAAACAACCCAAGCCTCTTTTTAATTACCTGTTCCAGTAAAGTCTAAACTTCAAATACTTTGATTTTCTGTTCAGTTAAAGTCCAAACACGAATTGAAGGGAATTTATCAAACTTTCTACTATAGCCTATTCAAAACATCACAGAGGAAGCAACCAAGAAAATGACTAAAAAATGTGTGCATCCACCACAATAAACAGGCTCTATTTCGCTCTTTCCATCATAAGATTTCAAAAACACCATAGTGCTAGATTCTAAAACCTAATTGCTTTATCAAAAATCATTGAAATTAGCTCCTACGTGTTCATACTTATCAACCCAAACATTGTTCACCTGATAATACAACTAGTACAACTAGAGAAACAAACAAAACAAGTCAAACAGTTAATAAACACAATACTAGATTTCACTCGACAGAAATTATTTAGTGTTGAAGCAAGAACCAACTCTGAAGAAGAAAAAAAACAAACAAACCCACAAAAATTTCAAGAGTAATTCCTTTCCTTCAACAGAAAACACGATAATAATATTCATGATCAAGTTCTGCACAAACAGATGTTATCAGATGTTATCTACGACTAGATCGAGATTGGAAGATGACGGTCAAATGATTTAAATTTCCAACAATCTTTCTTGAACAGTAAGAGCTTCCGCTATTCACATAATCACTACCTGAGAAACTAACTAAAACTACAGAACACAAAGATCAAGAACTACAAAACAGTAAGACAATGGAGAATCTAATTTCAGCCTCAGTTCACAAAAATTAAATCCCAATACTTAGGAGTCATCGTCAGCACCAGCACCCTTGGATGAGCCACCAGCCTTCTTTGGAAGCAAAAGATTGTGAATGTTGGGCATAACACCACCGTTAGCTATGGTGACATCCCCAAGAAGCTTGCTCAACTCTTCATCATTCCTCACAGCCAATTGAATATGACGAGGCACAATTCGGGTCTTCTTGTTATCTCTCGCAGCATTCCCAGCTAACTCAAGAACCTGAAAATCAGACACCAAAATCGTTCAATCGTAAAAGAAATCAAAAATTAATTATTGTCGATTCAATTGATAGAATTAAACATCCAGGCAAAAAAGGAGAAATCAACCGAATCAAATTTCGAAACCCTAGATCTATCAGATGAAAAAATTAATTCAAAACCAGATTAGATGTAGATGAGAAATTACCTCAGCGGCCAGATATTCAAGGACGGCGGCCAGATAGACGGGAGCACCGGCACCGACACGCTCGGCATACTTTCCAGCCTTGAGGAAACGAGCGACACGGCCGACGGGAAATTGCAAACCGGCTTTGCTGCTCCGGGAGGTAGCCTTCTTGGCGGCGCTCGAACCTAGGGTTTTACCTCGACCTGCCATTTATTAACTGTGATCTAATTGCGAGAAGATTAAGAAACAAGAAGGGTAAACAACGAAGATTTCAGATGGCTGATAGAATACGGGAAGAAGTGGTATTTGGGTACTTTGAGCGTGGCGAGGTTTATATAGTGCGAGGCGTGGAAATTGCGCCAATGAGAATGAACGACGCGGATTGACGATGACTGCCGTTGGATTGTGTTAATTTACGGACGGTCCAGATGATGTATGTGGTTGGATTGAAGTCTGGATATGAAAGTAGATGGTGATTGTCTCCATTTTGGATTTTGGATGGAAGTATTATTAAGTTGGTGTTTGGATTTTATGTTTTTGTTTTCCAACCAATTTAAATTGAAAGAAATATTGTAATTGCAAAATAAATTAGAAATAAGTGAATGAAATATTTGATTATGCATGAGAAATAGTTATTATCATAATATAGCAACTCCCAACATTATATATTATTGAGAAATGGAGAATAAAGGGATCAGAATTGACATAAAGAAAAGAGGCCTCTAAGAATCCTCATCAACATCAAAACTCTTCATCATTCCTAACTGTCATATTTTCTGCTATCATTCATATTTTGTACCATTTCTACCATCACAACATAGTAGATGTACACAATTCACATTTTGCACCATTTTTATGACAACTAGGTTGTTACAAGACATACATGATCCTATTGGGAACATGTAATATTTACTTATGTATTACCTAATGAGGGCATTTCACTCTATCAAATTTGTCTCCGAAGGGGTGGTTAGATTATGACATTTTTTTTAAAAAAATTACTCTTTTTAGTTTTATATACATCGTCTTATTTTTTTATAGATCATGAAATTGAGTCTTTAATTAAAAAAAAATTGAAAAAGAATTCGCTATATAATTGTGTAAAAAATATTAAAGAAAATCTACCTTCTAACAAATATTACTTGACAATATGTATAAGCTAATATTTCCTATAATAACTTATGATAGGATAGAATACGAATAAATAAGTGTCCTAAGAATATTATAAATATTATAAAATTATAAAAATTGTAAAAATTATAATATTATAAATATTATAAATATTATAAATATTATAAATATTATAAATATTATAAATATTATAAATATTATAAATATTATAAATATAATCATTATTATAAATATCAATAATAATTTTAGTTATTTTTTAATTAAATTTTAAATAAGTTACATTGACTTTATCTATGGATTTAGTATTTCATATATGATAATATGTATGTACTTCCAGATTTTTTTAGTAGGAAAAAGTGGAGATAAAAGAAATAAAAGAGAATCATCAAGATAAAATTATCATGCAAAAGTTTATTTATATATATCTTTATGTTCAAAATCTTAAAATTGATTACTTGCAGGATTTCTTCAACTGAAAATTGATTACTTGCAGGATTTCTTCAACTGTTGATTCCTATCAAAGCTTTGAAGTCTATTTTTATAGACTTAATTAAGGGGTTGCCTAAGTCCAATGCCATGAATCTCATATTATTAGTAATAGATATAATCATTAAATATGCTCATTTCATAGCTTTAGCATATCCTTTTGGTGGAACGAAAGTAGTAGAAATATTCATGAATACAGTACTTAGGTTGCATAGTAGTTAGGTTACATGGTTAGCCAGAGATAGAAATTTCATATTGTGATACAAATTTTTATGAGTGCTTTTTGAACTAGCTTTAATGCAGCCACGTGGTGTTAGGTTGTTAAGATTCATTGTTTTTCATCCTTAAAGAGATGGACATACTCAGAACCTTAATAAGATTTTAGAAGTTATTTGTGGTGTGCTATAAGGAGTATACCTAAAAGGTAGACATATCATTTACCTATGGCTGAACTTTGGTATAATATAAGTTTCATACAACCACACAACAGACACCTTTTGAAATTTTATGTGATTATGTTCCTACTATTCTTGATTTGATGTGGAGAAACTTTTGTTTAGGATATCGATTACACTGTGGAAACAAGGGAACAAATTGACATACTGCTACAAGAGAATCCTTGCAAAGCTCAACAAAGAATGTGATGTATCATAACAAGAAAAAGGGTTGATTGAGAATTTAACTGTAGTGATTGGGTATACTTAAAGATTCAACCATACAAGCAACATTCATCGGTGAATACTCATTTTCATAAACAACTCGCTCAATAGTTTATCACTAAGTATTCTCTACCTCTTAAGGTACACAAGTATTCTTCCACCTCTTTAGGTCACCAAGAATTCTCAACCTCTTTAGGTACACCAAGTATTCTTTTGCTCTTATTGATCTTTGTGCATCCTTGACATGTGAGGCATTTCAAATTCTTTCTTTATGTTCCTCATATATGAATATCGTAGCTTCAATCCTCTTTACTTCAATATATTTATCAATCTGTCATGTTGATATTCATCTTCAATGCGTTATATGCTTAAAATAGAAACTTTAGCTCTGATGCATTCTTCACGTCTTTAAACAATTACCGTGGCTTAATCCGGAGAAATGTGTGTTTGGTGTAGAGGGTGGCCAGTTTATGGTTTCATGCTGACTAGTCGAGAAATTGAAGCAAACCCAGATAAATGTCAAGCCTTGGAAACCATGAGGAGTACGAATAACCTGAAAGAAGTCCAACGACTAGTCAGAGGGTTGACATCGTTGTATAGGTTTATGCCAAGTCTGGCAGACAAGATAAAGTCAATTCTATGGCTTTTGAAACGAAACATGCGAGGAAGCGTTCAAAGGTGTCAAGCAAACGTTATCCCAACCTCCCGTGTTAAGTAAACCTATCTCAGGACTTCCCTTGGTGGTATACCTTGTCGCGTCGCCAAAAGTCGTGAGTGCCACAATTGTTCAAGGCACAACTGACCAGAAGTCGATTTATTTTGTAAGACGATTATTACAAGACGTCAAGACCAGATATCATATGATTGAGAAGATAGCTTTGGCCCTTGTTCACGCGTTTAGGAGGCTTCGATCATGGTTGTTTCAACTTTTCAATCGGTTGTTTTTCCCTGATGGTTGAATAAGGCTTTGAAATACCACTTTTCTTGCTCTGTTGATTAAAACCCAATCCAGATTTTCCAAAAACAAAATTTTGAGATGCTAGAACAGTCTCAAAATTTGGTATTCCTTTTGAAAACTTATCCACAGTTTTCACAAGATAGTGAACCTTCTTTTCAAGAGATTCACAATTTTTACAAACACTTGAGTCACATTTGCAAGAAGAGTTTTTGTAAATCAATTCAAGATTTTCAAAATCATTTTTCAAGTTTTCTAGCTCTTCTTCCAATGCTTTGACTCTATTTTCCAACCAATTATTCAAGCCTTTCAACCGGTTATTTGAAAGGGTCATCTTGTTAGCTTCTTCATGAGTTTCTTTAAAAGCATTGAGAAGTTGGTTGTAGTTTTCAAAATTAATTGAAGTGTTGGAACTTACACTGCTTGATTCGAATTCATCCTTTGCCATATAACACATATTGACTTCTTCATCTTCCTTTGATGATAAGCTTAAGGATGAATCATCACTGTATGCTCTTCTTGATTTGCCTCCATGGTGAGCTCATAAAAAGGAAAGCGGATATGAATGTCCGAGATCAAACAAGAATAAAAATAGAAAAATTCTTTGGATTTTCTCCCCCTACCCAGACAAACAGTTTCATACTCTCTACTCCTAAAAGATTGAAGCATAAATGTTTCTCAATACTTAGAGAAAATCCCTTAAACTTTATTATCTACTCATAAATAATCGGCTTTTCGGGTTTCCTCTCTCTCATAGGCACTCAGGGAAGAAGAAGACGACACTACGGGCTCTGAGTCATTCCTACTCAAAGGACCGACAGCCCGAGAGGACTTCTTAGTGCTCTCGGTATCACTATAACTAACATCTAAGGTCATTGGCCTTCCCTTTCTCGGATCCCCGGACACAGATGAAAATAAAGTGATGACAGAAAGGGAAGACATGGTTACCTCTGAAGACTCTTCAACCGGTACACACAGATTATAAGGAAATTCACTCGGCTATCGGATTCTTGGAGCAAATTCATAGTTTATGCGTGAACAATGGAACCCACCACCACCCCTATTTATAGGGAGAGGAAAGGGCGAATACGAACAATCACACTTGATCTCCACCGTTGGATCAAGTTGGCATCAACGATCCAGATCACGCGACTTTGCACTTTTTGACAACATGTCACATCCATGCACCTCGAACGCACCAATGAACTCTTCTACTCGGCTTTCAGTGCATATGTCAAATCACATAGTAAAGCACTCATGTGGAGAAGCCAATCACACGAAGTAGCGGCTTCCCGATCTATCAGCCATATAAGACCTTAGATAGAGTTCCTCTACTAGGGTTTGAGAGGCACATGACCTGGGATGGCCATCTAGTCAAAGATAAAACAATTTTTCTTTTACAGACTCTATACTACACTTAAATCGCTTCACTTGAGCCTGAGGGAAAAAAGTACTATCGGATTGCCGAGAAGACCGACATGGCCGAATGACCGAGAAGGCCGAATAATCTCCTTAATTCAAACACAACCCGTAAAACCACAATTAATGGTAATTAAGTCAGGTCAGCGATAAATCATAATTAAGGCGTAATTGGGCCTTCTTTTGGACCCACAAGCAGGTCCATGACAGTTGGGGCCCATCCAAAATGTATAAATAACAGAGAAGACCCCAACGACAGGTAATTTTTCACTCCCTCAGCTCACCTGTACCTTGTAGCCAAACTAACTTGATCGTCGTAGTGCCTTTGCAGATTCTCCCACTCATCTCGATAAAAGGAAGAGTTGAACTAATCGAAGACCAATGCGCTGAAGACCGAAAAATCCAGAAGACAAAGACAGAAGGAAGAACAGTAACCATTATTGGTTCAAATTCTACTTTGTTTGAACAAACAATGTGGTCACCTTTCTTCTGATGGGTGTAAATGGCACAGACCACCATTAATGATGACCATGACTTCTCGTAAAAAGGTTCAGATTAAATAACACATACATGTCAAACAAAAATTATATGTAGTTAGTGCATTCAGTGTTTTTTTAAGTGTTGTTTTTTTAGTAATAATTAGAATTTTATCTGTAATTTTTGCTGATCTTTGATGCAAACCTGTATTGAACACACTCTGTGAAATTCCAATTCTACTTGGAGAATAGGACCATGAGGCATTTAAAGAAACGATACGATTTTTTGTCCATACAAATATTCAAGAAGGAACTTGATCTTTCAAAATATGGCTTCATGTATTTTTTGTGACCACAAAATTGTACAGAAGTTTTTAAAGGTATTGAAAGACTATTGTCTAATGGGAGGTAAATAACCATGATCTAGGCAACATATAATTGTCTGGTGGATTATATCTTCAACTCCATGCTTGTAAATAAAACCCAGATCTTTTAATTTCTTTGAGCAAATCTCAGGAACTTTATCATAATTTTTCTCAGCTATCCTGCATGTGTATATAAGAATAACATAAGCAATTGAAAAAAAAAGAAATTGGAAGGGAAGAACATTACCTTTTCTTATTTGAGTAAGAATACTCTTTGGTAAGAAGATTAGTCAACATAAACAATGAACAACTTTGGCTGCTGCATATGTATTGACCTTCTGCTTTAGAATGCTCCATTAGGAAAATATGCGCACTGCATATATCTTCAATGTGAGCTAAAGCAATTGACCCCATTCGTGCATTTACAGCAGATAATATCTTGAAGAATTCAGATTCACCTATTCATAAAAAATCATATGGTCAGACAAAAGGATATGACATGACAATTAACTCATAAACATTGTGTTATCTATTTCATGATGCACAAAGAGTCCTAGAGATTCATTCAATGCTTTTGGAGGATTTGGTGTGCTAGAAACTTATGCAAAACAAGAAGTTTATGGTCTTTGATGACCAAATTTCTGAAATTAAGTTGGAAAACCAGTTTTCCAAATATATTGATGATTTTTCAATGGCTCTAGATGAATAACAGTCTATCAACATAGATGAAGGTTAAAAAGATAACCTGTTATTGGTGACAGTAGCACTTTAACACTTGATGGTACACTGGCAGTGAAGAATGGGCCTGCAACAGTGGTTGTTATGACTGACACAAGATCAATGCCATTCTCTTTTGCAAACTTAAATGCTGCTTCTTCTGTTAGAAGCTTTGAAAGTGCATAAACCTGCCACAGTGAAGAAATTCTCAAAAGAAAGCAAAGATACTATACAAGTGCAAACTAGCTAGGAAACCCGAATAGTTTGCATATGGTTCTAAAGTTTCTAACATTGTGCAGTAAAAGCTACCAGGAAAAATATTAATTACCCATCCACTTGCTTGTGTTTTGAACACATGTTCACTTTGGATTTGGCAAGATTCATCAACAACAGGTTTCCACTTCCCATTGTTGTCTTTGGCAGTAAGTGTACTTATTGAAGAAGTGAGAACAACCCTTTTCACAGAATTGGATTTCATGCAGGACTTTAGAAGGTTTAAGGTACCTTTGATTGAAGGATCAATTATCTTTGCTTGAACATAGGCCTCTGCATGTTCAATTCACACAAGGCACAAGTGTCATTAAAAATGTATTTTTCTGTGTGTATTTTACTTTAAGTTCCATTGTAAGCATTGATCATGACATTACCAGTGTTTTCTTTCTGATCCACATTGAATACCATTGAAGCTGCAACATGAAAAACGCCATCACAGCCTCTTACAGCCTCATCGAAACTCCCTTCTTCATTCAAATCCGCTTTGAAAATTCTCAATTGATCACCTCTTGTCCATAACGATAGCAGATGAAATGACTTTTCTGGTGCATTAAATTATTTAAACAATATAAAAAAAAAGTACCAAACATCAATTGATAAAATATTATGTTGATTTAATTAAATAATTATAAATTATTGTAATGTATTTTTATTAGTAAGAATAACTAAGTTTTAAATTGTCAAAATATTAAATAAGTATGTTTTTTGTTCAGTAGTTTTCTTATTAAATATATAATTAGCTAATGTTATATGATATTAAGGATTAAAAGTAATTATTTTCAATTTTATAGAGAAAAATAATTAAAGAATTTTCCTACAATAGAGTCATTTTACATAAATTAAAAATATATTTAATTTGTGTACTTTTATAATTAGATATAAATTTTTATGTAACTTAAAACCTATTTATTAATGAGAGTTATTTTTCGTCAAATAAAAATAAATTAAAAAATATAAAATATGTTTTATCGATCAAATATGGATGATTTTAATTAACAGTAATTAAAGAAAATTAAATTTGAGTAAACCAGGTATTTTTGACAATAATTAAAGATGATATTTGAGATATAAAAAAAAGCATTTAAGAAATACGCTTGCATAGAACACATCCCATATCCCCATTATCAATTTTCCCACGAGTCCCACACGAGATTTATAAAATACCACTATTAATATATCAATTATTATTATTTTCCAAATTAAAAATAAAATAAATATATTTAATAAACTCAAATCTCTCTTAATAAATCGAAAGTATTGTTTTAGTAAATTATATCAATTATTATTACTTTCCCTAAATAATGAAAAAGAAAGGCAGAACAAAATGCCATTTCTAACATAATAAGACTGTGATTTGTGATCGCAATAACTATAACATCAATTTCACCTTTCAGAAGGGTCCAACCTCCATTTCTAACAAAAATATCAAGAAAATGGCAACAAAACTCAAAATTTCAGAATCATCACATAAGTACTTAAAATTTAGAAGTGCAATATTCTCTTTATAAAAATTGTAAGAACTATAGTATGTGTTCTAAAGAAGAGTTTCAAAAAAATTTTGAAGTTCAACCTAAAAATTTAAAAATAGTGTTTTGGTATCTTGAAAATGTAATAAACATTAATTATCTATTAACTTTTTATGAAGAAGTTTTTCTCTTATTTTCTATATAAAAAAAACTTGTGAAAAAAAAAAAAATAAGTAAGAGAAAAGAACAACTTAGAGAGAAATGAGAGAATAAATATCCATCTAATGTGAAATTAAAAATCCTAGTGAGATGTTAGAGAGAGATTCTGTATTTCATCTTTCTTGGACGAGATTAAGTGATATCCTCACAATATGAAAAACAAATATTGTAATCTTACGTTCATACTGGAGATAATTTATGGACATTTTCTGAAATAGGTGGTCTAGTGAATTTTACTTTTTCAGTTGAGAAAGTTTTTCCACATTAAAAATTCTCGGTATCATTATTTTATCTTGATTTATTTATTTTTATTCATTATTACTTCCACAAATACCTATTTTATATCTACAATAAAGGGGGAAAATAAGTTCTGATTTTCCTAACATCAACTTCAATTTTTTCTTACAAACTTAGTGTATTGGAGATGGAGTTGTATTGGTAAGATTAATCACTTAGAAAGCACATTCAGGTTTATTGAGAGAATGAGTGTAGGAAGTGAAAAACTGTGTATCGATGGAAGAAAAAAAAAGGTTACTGTATACTAACCAGGATCTCTAACAGTGGCATGAACAGTGTAGCCTCTTTGAAGTAGAGTCTCCACAAGCCATGAACCAATGTACCCTGTTGCTCCAGTAACACAGTATGTTGTTGCAGGAGAAGAACCAACTTGAGCTTTGTTCTTCACCACCTCCATAAGTGCTTCCTCCATTTTCTTTATCTGTTGCCAATTAGGTGAGGCTATGCCCTTTTATAGTACTATTACTGCCTGATACAGCTATAATAAATTATTGGTTTATTAAAGTAATAATAAAAGAGATATCAAGATCTCCATAAGGATTATATTAATTAACGTTATTTGATTTTTTTATTCACTGTGTTGCTCTTTATTGAAATTCTGAATATGTGTAACATGTATTATTATTATTGATAATGATACATTTACAATTCCATTTTTTTATACCATCGTTTACTTTTTATTATGTGTATTTATTTTTAAAATTCATAATTAAATATATCATTAAGAGTTATATACAATTTTAAAAATTATGAAAGTATTTTTTTAATTATTATAGTGGTTGGCTGCAATAAATTGTTCTAGGGATTCTGAAACGTTTCTAGTCAGCTCATTATTATTATTTTTACAAGGTTATATTTGTTTTTATGAATAATCCTGTTCAATTTTTATGATATTATTATTATAAATATTTATTACACTTATTAAATTGATTTCATATAAATTGATACAGAATAACATTCACAAAACTGCCTTTTTTCCTTATGAAATTATTTATTTGTTAATTCTGTTACATATTTTTTAAACGTTTATAATAAAATCAATTAGGATTTTGTTTAGTTAATTATTTTATCAAAACATATTTTCACCTGTACTGATTTTTTTAATAAAATTACTTATCATTAGCTGTTTATGAATTATTATTAAACTAATATTTTCTCTATCAATTTCAAACATTACTATTTTTATATTTATTTCAAACAAGCAATAACGTCAATCTTTTCATTTAAGTTTTACCGATCTTTGTACTTAATTTATATTTTAAAATCTACCCTTAATATTTAGAATCTAAACGCAATTTTTTTTAGAATCAAAGCAGAGTATAACTTTAATAGATTATATCTGTAATATTTTTCATACTATTAGTTATTCAAAAGAAATTATAAATATAATTTTAAAAATATTTTTACAAAAATAATAAACAGTGTTGTACTTTATAAATATAAAATACTCAATAGTATTATCACTTGATGAGTTGGCGTGCATGCTTGCCAGATGTCATGTATGGAGTATACGATACATGTGTCCACACATGTACGAAATCCGTGTCTTCATTCAATACCGATTTCGAGATTACCTTAGGAATGGATTATTATTTTTCTTCTGTAAAAAACTTTAAATATATTTCTTTAAATTCGTTTAATAATAATTAATAAAAGTGTAATTAGTAATTTTACATTTTAGATAGGATTTTTTTAAAATAGCAAAATTTTATTTATAAGTTTGTATTAGCCTATGAATAATGAAAAAGTTTAAAATTAACAAAGACGAAGGGCGAAAAGATAGTGGATAGTGAATTTGTTTCCATATAGGAAAAATGAGTAAAAGTGTTGTAATTAATTTGATTGATATAAATGCAAAATAAATAATAATTAATTAATTAAAAGAAAGAAATGTTGAGAAAGTTTAGAATTAATTTTTCCACTTTAATGCAAATACAATATGGATGTACAGTTGCGGAAACAATAAATAAATAAATAAATAAATAAATAAATAAATAATAAATAGAAAATAAAGTAAAAATAGAATAATGAGATAAAACATTTTTAACACAATGAAATACAATGTCTCTAACTAGGATTTCTAATATCACATTATGATGAATATCTCCTCTATTTTTTTCTCTATGTTGCTGGTTTCCTCGTTTCTATTTTTCTCTTCATCAGAAGTTTCCTTTATACAAAGAAGGAAAGAAAGACGTCTTCGTAGAGAGATTAATGCTCATTACATTTTCAAGAGAGAGTTACAATTTCCAAATTTTTTTTAATGACCATCATTGAATATATTCAATGGATTGATTACCAATATTAATTGGTTATAATATCCCATTAAATTAAGGAGGGATTCTCAACAATTCTCCTCCTTAAGTGACTTAATTGAGAGTATCAATAATTCAACTTTCTCACAATAGTCTTACTAATATTTATTGGTCATAATCTTTAATTTTAAATAAAAAAATACAATAAATAAACTTAACTAAACAAAGTCATTATTAACTACGAATATAACTAAAATCATAATTTATAAGCCACTATAAATGAGTGTTCATAATCCTTGTTTATAGTGTATTTGAAACACAAAATAAAAAAACTCAGAAAAGAGTACAGGTAATGGTTTATAAATTATAATTTTTTTTGAAAATCGTTGTCTGTAGAAATATAAACGACGACAAATTATTTTCTATATTAAATAACTTTAGACGATATTTATATAAATTACAATTTTAAAACTGTCATATATATTCATAAGATCTTGTTTTTTTACTTTATGTGCAGTCCAAACTTTTAGTTATATTATATTGGATTTAAACAACATACACATAGATCTGTTGAATTTTCTTTTATTCTAAGGTTAAAGTACTCATAATATCATAACCCATAATTGACTTTTTTACATTAATGTATATTCACGTGATCCTATTTTTGGGTTTGTGTGCAACCCAACTTTCTTTTGTATAAACGTTCAAGTACTCATATATAGTACCAACAATTGCTTAACGATAGAAACATGCAACCCATGCCAGAATAATGCAAAAGATAATGATAACTTGACACTATATTTTTTTTTTACTTTAATAACTAGATATATTATTATTTTATTTCAAAATTTTATTTATATTTATTTTTATTAATTAAATATAATATTTTATTATTAAATGGAGTTGTAAAGTGGAAGGTAAAAAAAGAGTGTCAAATAAACTTTATTGAATGTATAAAGTAGAAAACTTGAAAACTACCGGTCTCCTAAACATGTGAATATATTTCTCAAATTAATAATTCATTAAAATTTATTCTTTAAGTTAATCTTTTACTAAACTTAATAATTATTTTTATAGTATTAATTTATATTTATGAATATATTTTTATATTTTGTTTCATATAAAATTAAAATTATTATTATTTACATGAAATAAATGTACGTAAATATGATTAACATTTTTTTTCAGTTTCTAGTTAAAGTATTAGTTTTTACTTGTTATACATTAAAAAAAAATATTCAATATAAATAATAATTACTTTAGATATAAAAGAATTGTATTGGACTAGAACACGTAAAGCTCAGTATTCGGTGGTCGGACATTAGTGTCAGCGTTAAACAGGTCAGTTCGGTCCTCGAGTCAAGATTGACGGGCCACATGAGTGAGCTCCAAGTATGTGTGTATTGACTCTCATTCATATACTTAATATAATCCTTCGCGTATAAGGTCTGGTCGGTCAGTGAAGAGTGTTAATGAGCCTAGGGGTGTGTTTAGTGCAATCGGGTCTAGTACAAGTAAAACATTCTCTATAAGCCTAAGCCCAAGAGCGCTAAAGTTTAGGGGAATATGTTGCATGCATGATACGTAAGGGCATGTATGCCTACAAGAGATAAATTGGACCCCTGATGTTGGTACATGAGTTGGTACCCTGGTGGTTATTCTGTTAAGATTCTATGCACTCCAAGGAGATAAGATTTTGTGTAGTTGTAGCGCTAAAATTGTGTGCATTGTAATGGAGTCTTCTCCCATTGAACATGCTTTCACTCGAGATAAGATTCTCGCGAGAGAAGGTTGCTACAAGAGGTAGCCTAGAGGTAGTTTATAAAAGGGACTTGAGATCCCAGGTAAACGTACGCTGTTTCTAAGACTGAAACTTACTACTTCTTGTTTCTTAAGCCCTGTACTGACTTGATTGTCGGAATGCAATCAACAAATAGGCCCCCCTCTGATGTGAGTTGATTTTAGGATTGTTCATTTGATTAGTGACATTTTACTTAGATTTAGATTTTAGAACAAATATAGGTGAGAAGCCTAAGGAAAATTCTCACTGTACATTAACTTAACAAGTGTTAAGTAGATGTGAAGGTTCATTTCCATAAGGCCAAAGGAAAAACACAATTAATGGTGAATATGAATGACAAATATAGGTGCGGAATTTAATCAAACACAAGGAATGCAAGAAAATGAACCGAATTGAAATTCAATAACAAGAACAAGAACAAGAACAAGACATATTTTGGAATTGAAAATAAGAATGTAAATGGAATGGAAAAATATGAGTGAAAGGAAACTTAGGAGTGGTGGAATTGTGAATGAGCACACCACTTGGATGGTGAATTGAATCCAAGATAAGTGTAGATGTCGCCACTCGAGATCTCACAACACTCACAAGATAAGACCAATGGTTTAGAGAGACAATGCTCACAAACTCTAACACAATTTGTGTATAGTAACTTTACTCTTCATTCAACATATGAATACATGAGGTATGTCTCCCTGTGTATAGATTTAGGAGCCTTGGAAAAGAAGAAAAGAGGATAGAGTGGGAAAAGGGAAAAAAGTGGGCAACCATAGGATTTGACTAAGTCAATCTCGTATTTTAGGCTTATCCTTCTAGAAACTAGGTCAAAATGCCTTTAAATGGGCTAGGAACAAGCTAGAATGCTACCCACACCCCTTACTATGCTAAAAGCACTTTATTCTAGCTTATTTATACTATTTGGACCCCTACAAATGAGCCCAACTTATTTACAACATTTTTATAAATATTTAAGAAAACTAGTAGGAAGAACTTTAGGTGCTCCAGTCCTTGTCCATTCCTCCTACTGATGAGGTATTCCTTTGATTGTTGAGATGACCCTTCATAGTTGACATCCTTGGTCATCTTCTTGTGGATTTGGGTCGTATCACCCTCTGTTTCAACTGAGCCGCGTTCCAACGCAACAAAGAGAAGAGCAGATTCTAACAGAGACAGACAGAGCTAAAGCCTGTCACCAGAGTCAGCCGGCGAGCAGGTCAACCGACAAGAACATTTGACGCCCACCGTGGGGCCCGATAAAACCAGGTCCCATCCACAATTGTGATTAAGCTATCAGGCGATATGAGGAATACAAGACAAGGTCCATATGGATAGGAGGGAGATGACAATCTCACCATACAGTAGCTCATGGAGACTGTTAACACTCTCCAGGAGACAGTGGCATCATCCAGGGCTGACTAGGAGAGGCTTTTGGCTGAGGTGATGGAAACCATCCAGCCACATACATCCACATAATGATGATGAAGAAGAAGCATTGGATTTGAGGACAAATCCTTTTCAAGAGGGAGGGGATGATGGAAGAGGCCCAAGCCCATGATAGAA
>Ga0123342_1005366_pt1 | contig 18635 bp, 9 predicted proteins | sample Turbeawhitnodule_FD_89960 | JGI IMG/M metagenome (GOLD analysis project Ga0123342, IMG submission 89960) | Root nodule microbial communities of legume samples collected from Mexico - Turtle bean Mexico white nodule | ecosystem: Host-associated > Plants > Roots > Nodule | place: Mexico: Nepantla...
AATTATTATTATTAATATAATTTTTATAATTTTTATAATTATTATTATTAATATAATTTTTATAATTTTTATAATTATTATTATTAATATAATTTTTATAATTATTATTATTAATATAATTTTTATAATTATTATTATTAATATAATTATTATAATTATTATTATTATTAATATAATTATTATAATTATTATTATTAATATAATTTTTATTATTAATAATTATATTAATAATAATAAGTATAAATTATATTAATAATAAGTATAATAAAAATCGAATATAATCAAAGAACTTGTTTGATTTAGTGGTTACTACTTCTCTGGTGAGTGAGAGGAACTTGACTTTGAGTCTTGACTGCACTTTGCTTTCAATTACAATTTTTCTTGTAATGTTGACGGCGGTTGCCTTTTAACGACGGTTCTGACGCGAACCGTTGTTAAAAGTGCAAAATAAAATTACACCGCTTCGTTTTTTATAATTGGTCGTTTCCAAACCGTTGAAATATGACTTTTAAAAATTTATTAGTAGTATATTATGGAAAGATAAGCTGATGGTTTATGAAGATATTTTTACTTTTTTTCAATTACTCATTCCTCGGTCTTTTCTGAATGGACTGTGAAAAATATTCCACTAGAAATATTCCTATTATTGTTTCTATTATCGAGAAAGTAGATTCAGCACTAATAGTTCTAAATAAATTCAATTGATGCAGCAACGAGTACCAGTTTGTAACATAGGAACAGCTGATTTTTTGTCCATCATACTCATGCATTTACAGTGTTTCCCAATATGATAAACCTAGGTAATTTTTTTTAAAATTCCCTCATTTACATAAATTCAAACCAAGCATTTTCGATTATTTACCCTCTAGTGCGTGTGCGTTTAATCTTGAACGAAACTTTTAAATAAAAATATTACGTTTTTTTATAACTTCAGGTATTCTAACATTGTAGAACCAAACACGCCCTTAGGTGGCACAAGGGAGCATATCAAATTGTTCATTTTAACCATTTAGGTAACATTTATCAATTTAGTCCCAATATCTCATTCAAAATCATTAATCATCCAATACAATAGCAACATTATGTTATCAACATAACAGTACAAAAAATTAGTGGAGGCAAAATACATGATGAATTTATGGAGTTCCCAATCCATGTAATGATCATTTAACTGAATAAAAAACTAAAAAAATATTATATTTTTATGCTTTATAGTGGATCTATAGATAACAATCTGCCAAAAAACCTCCTCGCTAAAGTGGATCTGGCGAAATCACCATTCCTATGCTATAATATATTGTCAACAACTATCTATCAAAAATTTTTGCCAAGCTCAACTTTTTTCATTAGTCTAATAGTGTTATGCAAAATCGAGTCCAAAATTCCAGCAACCTGAAAAGCACCAAGAAGACTCATCAACCATACAAATAGAGGACAATACAGGTACTGAACCACAATATGAGATACAAACCGTGAAAACGCCCCCAATAATAGCACACACATTTGTAATGAAGTGAGAAAAGGACTTCGGATTTTCCGTTATTAAGACCTGCTCACAAAAAAATAAACATGTAAACCAACTGAAAATTATAAAGGAAAGTGGAAACTTATTCAAATTCCATAATCTCCATTAGCAGACCTGCATGGGGGAGAGCTCAAGATGGAACTTAGCAACAGGAATGTGTAAACTCTGTGCCACACTGCTGTGCGCTGTGTACTCATACTCCTCAACTAATTTATGATCTTTTCTTGTTATCACCTCTGTTTTAACTATCTGAAGGTAATGCTCCATCTGTAGCCCACAGATATCAGATAAACGTGTAAATAAATCTCCAAGCATCGGAGATGCGCTCATATTTTCTGTAGTTATCAAACATCCATGAAAGAAATAACCATGTTTAAAGTCACCAAAAGATTAGATCGTATTAGAAGTTGTGTTATCTCTGAAGAGGATATTAAAACCTAATGAAGGAACTTCTAAATGGATTTATTGCCTCCACCTCAATGTTGCTTTCTTTTCATTTGTTATCCTTTTCGATGCTTCAAACAGAGACTACAGATGCATGCAAAAACCCAAACATCTTTAGGTTCAACAAGTTCACACATTTTAGATAGCAAAACAAAGAGTTAAGAAGGTTGAAGATTAGAGAGCTTTAGAAATCAGTCCATATAACTTTACCATAGCTTTTATTTATTTCTGGATTTTTTATCCTAGAAGTCTGGCAGCATTCAGTAGTGTATAAAAATTTCCAGATTATGAGTGAAGGAGAAGTGCTGGAATGCAATTTATAGAGAACAATAGGTAGTATAGTCTAAAAAATGAATAGAACTTCATCGGGCCCTGGGCATCCTATATCTACTGCCTCTTGCTCTGGCAGATGCAGGTCTATATAACTTCTCCATTCATAATCAAATATGCTGATACAAACCATAAAAAGTCACATTCACGAATAAAAAAGTTAACGAGTTAAAGCTTTTTATGTTAAATATTAACTTACAGTAACATTTGCTCCAAAATCACGAGTGTTGATAAATGACAGGCCATTCAGCCTGTCATGGCTGCTACCAACATAAGGTATCAAGCGCTTCACATCACTCATAACCCTAGGTGACACTTTCCTTCCAAAAGATAAGTGGTTTACGACATGTGACATGTTCATTTGAGAAGCATCAAAGGAATGGGCATCAGATCTAGCTGAGATGATCAAGTTTCCAGGAACCTGCAGAGAGCAAAATAGCTTCTGTTTCAGCATAATATACGTATATTTTTTAAAAGAATAGGAGGTCATCCCCTGTACAATTTGTTTTTGTTATTTTAATATTAAAAAACAAGAGCTTCTATTAAAAGCAAAGGACAAATTAAAAACAAGGTAGGAACCAAATGTATCAGTTATTTCCAGAGCAATGTGAATGTTTGTTCATCCTCGCACTGAAAACAAGGAAGTACTGGAGTCTTTTTTACATTACTGTAGAAGGTTAATTTATCCATAGAGAACTATACCTTCTTGACACGCACATATCCTTCAATTCTACATCCCCCAGATGATGGTGCTGGTCTTTTTATGTGTGACGCCAGATTGGATTTATCCCCCGAATGTGACTTTTGAGATTCTGTAGGGAGAGACGCCACTAAATTATCCATTGTCTGCAGGTGAGATACTTCATATCAGGTATTTTTCACTCTAATGGTAAAGAGGTGTTGTTCGATTACATTAAAAGGCATTGGGTAGACTCTTTCAAGTTAAACTTGATTCAAATATTGCTAATTTTTAAACTACATATATGTTTACCTTGACTAGGCTATCTGTGTCGCGATCACCATAATAGGACTCGTGATCATGATGTCCATGGTCAGTCCTGAAATAGGAAAGAAGATTAGATATGATCAGAAATCTAAAACTTTAAAACCCCAATCACTGACAAAAGAGGTTCAATATTCCGAATGTACATAAACAATAGCTATCTAGATATTGATCGTGTTGATTTCGTTGAATTGAGATTGCCTCCAGATAGAACTATTCACGGCTACGATGTTCAAGAAGGAAAAGTATCAGCAGCAGCACCAAGTTACCTTTCATTACTACTATATAGGACATGACTAACATCACAAATTACCATATGATCTTCCTTCTAAAATTAAGCTGGTCCACCTATTCCAAACAGACATCCTTGCATTCTCCCAAATTTTCTTTCATTACTATTGGTCTTTAATCATTATTCCCGTTCTATACAAGATTTGAGAACCGTTCCCATAATTTTTGGAAGGAAAAAAACTATATGTCACACTCATGGAAAAAAGGTAATATAACTGAGCAAATAAACAAGCATATAATACCTCACAAATCGCATGCATACAAGTATGTTTCCCAAAAAAGAAGTGTAAAAGATCTTGTAGTGTTACCTTACATCACTTCCTTTTCGAAAGATACGAATTGAAGGATACCCTTGTACATGATGGCTGGATATTGGAATGAATAGCAAAAAAGACGAGGAAAAATAGCAAAATTAGCAAAAATGACAAACGTTTACTTTCAATCAAACTCAATTTATAAGTATGGTCAAAGCTTATCTCCATCTTTACAGTAAACTAAGCATATATCTATAAACTTATATCATAAATTTGTTTGGTCATAATCCATGAACTTGACATGATTCTAATCTCCTGGATGCAATGACATAATACATTACATAATATGACAAGAGAACGAATATCTTTGTTAGAATATATGGAAATCTCCAAGGCTATCCTGATCATATCTTTGATACTCTTTTAGAACTGGTTCCCATATAGTAGGAATATGATTAGTATAAACAAGGGTTAGAGCTCTAAGTTTTATGATCATATCAACACATGTAACACATTACACATCAAATAGTTAAGACTTAAAAGAGACTATTGTCCCGTTTCTTTTCTCTATGTGCCCTTCCTAAATTGGGTCAAACATCCAAAACTCAAACAAAATCCTTTTTTGAAAGCTTTTTCATCAAGTCCGACTTAAGATTGGGGGCTATGTATTGTTAATAAGTCTTATCTCCTATTAAAATAGAATGTAACTTATCTAACAGGTTTGTTATAGGGTCTGCCTAATCACAAATGGAGGATTCAATAAAACTACTCATAGGCAAAAATCATGAAAATATTTACTTGTGGTACTTGAGATTGGTTGAGGAAAATACAAACTTTAATGATTACATAACAAAACAACTAACTAGGACTTATAAAATAAACTTTTAACTATGAGTATACTTACTCAATTCTGAACACTCTAATTTGAGGTCACTTAATCTTTGAACTAGAACATTAAAGTCATTTAAGCTTTGAACCATAACATTAGTGCACATCGTAAGGTCAGTGAAATATTTCTCGACACTCTTCTTTAAAAAAACCTAATGTAATAATGCGAGTCATTTGTGATAATTGTCACTTTTTGAGCTTCATAATCAACAATAACTCATCATTGTCCTTACCTATTTGCAATCTTAAATAACTCATCGTTGTCTTTACCTATTTGCAATCGCTTTTAAGAGAGAGAATGAAGCTCTTTTTTTCCTCTAAGAAGTAATGTATGACCAAAGTTTCAATTGTTTCTCTATTTCTGATCTCAAGAGAAAGAATTGTGTAGAACTTGCAACATAGAAGGACAATGAAAGTAATTTCATAATTTCACAATCATGAAGAGTTTTCGTAAATACATTTGTTGTCTCTTCTTTCATTCTCTAAAATTGTTTACTAATACTAGAATTATTACATTACCCTTAAAATAATTAATAAATAATTTATTTTTTATACATATGATATAAAAGAAATATTATATTTTAAGACAATAATCGAATGATTGATTTCATAAAAAATTTAATAAACATTTTATGGAATATATACTGTATTGTTTAAATTTAAATATATGTTCAATATAAATATTTTTTTATTTTAACAAAATAGTTTGTTTGAAAATATTTTAAAATTTAGTTGTAATGATTATAGAATTTTAAATATCTAGAAGATAAATACTCTTTTTTAAAACATGACTAACTCATTAACAAGTTTATGATAAACCAACTTTAGATTAGATAGAGTCTAGCCTTATAAGAACTAGGGTTGACTATAAAATATAACCATGAATGGCTCCAGCTCGACTGGAGTTCGACCTTAGAAGGACTAAAGTCGACTATAAAGTATCTCCATGAAACAACTTCAGCTTGGTTGAAGTCCAACCTTAGAAGGATCGTCACAAAACAGCTCCAGTTCGACTGAAATTTGACTTTAAAAGGACTGAGGTCGACTATAAAATATCGCCACAAAAACAACTCTAGTTGACAACTCTAACTCAACTAGAGTTCGGGCTTAGAAAGACTGAGGTTGACCATAAAATATCTTCATGAAACGACTCTAGTTGAAATGGAGTCCGGTCTTAGAAGAACAAATGTCAACCATAAAATATCGTTACAAATCAGCTCCAACTCAACTGGATTCTAGCCTTAGAAAAACTAAGGTTGACCATAAAATGTCTCCACAAAACAACTCTAACTCAGCTGGAGTTCGGCCTTACGAGGACTCAAGTCAATCATAAAATGCTAAAGGATGAACAATAGGATAGTGCATGATCTTATCCGATCAATTGGTTGAAAGATATACACATCTCTCGGTTAAAGGTCAACCTATTTTTAATTTAAAACAAAATTGACCAAGGCATTTTACTTACGGTGGTTTATTAAAGCCTTGTAACACTACACATGCCTTTGTTCCAAGTAACCGCTCGCACAACGCATCAATCCCGCCTAACCATGTAGAAGACATGACAGTTAAGGGGTTTCCCACTCTGAAACGATGCTATGTTTGAGAGTCCCAATGGAAGCTTCTAGAACTAACACTAATTAAGTCTTTTCGTTTAGTCAGACTCAAGATTGGGGAACTGTGTATCGCCATGGATGAGTTGAACATCCAAAAGTCAAACAACAACCTTTTTTGAAAGTCCGATTCAAGGTTGGGTGAGCAAAACTCACTCAATCACTCAATTCTGAATGTTCTAATTTGGAGTCACTTAAATGTTTAATATTACATTTCAAATCCTTCCATTGTTTTCTCTCTTTCATCCAGTTTGAAAAATCTATCCCACTGCCTTGAATTGCCCCTACGTAATAACTAATACGAGTGATGATAGGTGACACTAATCGATGAAAAGCACGTTTTTAATAATGGTAAAATTGAAAAATAAAGTCCATTTTCTATTGCCTACACATAATTATTTTTGCACATCGTCCACAATACTAAAACTCTAGCCAACAGTGTTGGATGTCAATTCTTCAATTTTGAGATTAAACTTAACTATAAAAGATCAGCTTCTAAGGTGAATATTACTACCTTTAATATACTATATTTTGGATATATTTTTAGTTAATATCAAATCTTTAATAAATTTCTCAACAAAAACTGGAAAGAAAAATATTTAATATCATCTTAGAATATAAAGTTTAATTTTAATTCAATCTTACCTAACCAGTTTGTAAGATGAGAGTTATCCACATTTATATATATTGTAAATTTACTATATCTCTAGTTGACTAGAAATTTAAAACAATAAGGAGTTATTCTCTGATTTCTTCTTATTTTCTACTGCCAGAAAGTTTAAATCTATAGTCATTGTTTTCACCAATCCATCTGCGTACCTGCCTTTATTATAACTATATTATCTCTGTACTTTAAGCCACGGAAAAACTTTCAAAATGATATATATACGTTTCAGTAAAATTATAAACGATAGAAAACCTAAATTATCAATAAATACCACAGAAAGATCAAGCACATTATCAGCTGCAAGTAAGAAACTGAATTCTTAAAAAAGGGGTACCTCCTGCACAATTCTCCATTTTGAGTACAATCTACCCTCCCCATAACAATACGACCATCCGTTTCTGGATCATATCTACATAAAAACGCAATCGTACAAATAAGACATCAAATTATTAAAGTGTAATTTCTAGGAATGAGAAAAACACTGTAAAATTTAAAGTACCTCTCTTTAATTATTTTAGATGCTTTTTCCCATGAAGGTCTCTGAAAGAAAAGAGATGATGAAAGTGTCATAAAAAACTTTAAACGTTAAACAGAACAACTTCTACATGATTTCTTTCATCACAACTTAGTAATTCATCAATCATCTTATATAGGCATATTACATGCATTGTGCAGCACTTACAACCTTCGAATGCCATATCATGTAGGCTTCTGCATCATGAAGTTGCATTAGTCACCATTAAAGTGTATTTGTTGATGAGGTTGCATTGCAGTAAGCATTCAAATTAGCCTTTATCTCTACTGTATTGTATCTACCTAACCGAACGATTATTTCTTAAGGAATAAAAAGTTATTAATAGTAGAAACAGAAAAGTTAATGTATTTTAGACAACAATAAAGACACGAGGAACCCCTTATTTGTTGAACTAATGAGGAAACAAGAAATGAAGATAAAATAATTACCAATCGTTGACTCCAATAACACCAAGGAGCATAAAAATTAATAACTGTAATTGGAAACCTGCCAAAAGGTTACCCAAAATGGGGTTAATGGTACAAAAATATTGTTCAGTCCTAGACATAAGAGAGAAAGAACTATTCATCTCTCATATAGCTGAAACTCAAAATATAAACAACATCAAATGAATGAATTTCTTGATTAACACACTTACTGGTGAGCATATTTATCAAAATTATCTGTTGTGAGTTCAAGAGCACCTCCAATGGATTCTTCATGTTGTTCATTATCGTGCTTTATGTTAGTAGTAGTTGGTTCTGAATGGAACTCGTTACCAGTGGATCTTAAATTTGAATCAATAGAAAACTTCCGAATTGTTTTCGTTAGATTCAGCCTGTTCTGAAAACAAGAGGTCGCAAATTAAGGACAAGGATGAAATATCAACAAACAGAGACTAGAAGGAATTATAGCACAGGAAATCATAAAATTCATAAAAAGATGAGGATTTTGTCATTTGGAACGTAAGGAATAGTGTGTAAAGAAGTACCAAATCTATTTGAAGTACTTATATTTCAGTGCCCTGGCTTCACATTTAAAGGGAAAATAGCATATAGAATTTTGAAAATCTATTAATAAACAAATGTTCTGAAGGCTAAACGTATGTTTATTTAATAACACTGAAATTTCTACAAGATTCAATTAACAACGTTCCTAGTGGATAACTACAGGTTCCTTAGGTCTGAATTCACAAAATTATAAAAAGTACCTTCCGTGAATAGTATCCTCATGTTTAGCCAATTCTTTGCCACTCATTGTTAATGAATATATATGAACTTATTACGTTAAACAAATGGAACAAATAAATAAATGGAGATATTTATTTTATTGCTGGTAAACTCAGGGAGTATATGACACATTAAGTTAACTAATCAAAAACCAAAGTACAATTTCTTAAACCAAAAGCATAAATATTTAAGAGGTGATCGAAAGGAAATAACTAAAACTTACTGTGCCCAGCACGTCACTCACATCAACAGCTGCAAACTCGCATGAGAGGGCAGGAAAACTACAGTACAAATTGAAGCCATCAGCAAGAAACAATATATACAGGACAGGAAAGTTCATAAACAGTAATACACAGTAGGAATAATACGATAAATAGCTATAGTTGTTGTATGAATAGAACACAATGATCACCGTCATAAAAATCATAATGAAACATATAAAACACAATAATCACCGCGGCAACCCTTGATTTCATGTCACTTTCATGAACCATCACGCCATATCAAATATATAAAAATAATTCAAACAGGGTTCCAGTTTTTTATCTTCCCATCCCAATTCCAGTTTGAAAAGAAGCTTGAAAGGAAGAAAGAGGTGTATATATGAAAATTAATAGGTAAGTAAACCTCTCGAAGGAAATAATTTCTGTCTAATAAAAAGTCATATTACAATTCATTTTCTTTAACAAATTAACCAAAAGTTTAATGTTCAAGTTATCAAACCCCTAAGAGGTACCCTTTGTAGATTCTCAAGTGGAGAGTTACACGCCTTCTTCTTGATAACAAGAGTGATGGTATACAAATATTATGCAGCACAAGTTCTACGCTGTATATCAAACCCATGTGGAGAAAACAATGAAGCTATATACAAAGATAGAAAAAAGCCTATTTAGCCTTTTACCTCATATTGAAATCTATACGTAAATAGTCCCCATCACTACTCTTGTCAACAATAACAGATGTAGCGGTGCTGACAGACAAATAACTATTAAGTTCCTGCAACACAGTTACAAGTAATAAATCAATATGAATTTTGACAACCAAATTGAGGCATGAGTGTAAATTCTAACAATGAGACCTAATATCAATCCAAGAACACATGCATCAAGGCTTCACATGTGATAAACATAAACATTAGTGGTAAAAGCTACAAACCATTCCAAACAAAAACACCATGCAGAGAGCTGCTACTATGGATAACCCTGCTCCGGATAATGATGCCTCAGTTAAATCTCTTGGGATTTTTCTGCAGACAGACAACCAGTAGACACATTTATTAGCAAAAATATAATTTTATGTGCATTCAGAAATCCACCCGTATATAATGTGAGTACTTTTACTTAAGTAATTTAATTTCTTATTCCACTCTCCCTCAAAGAATAACATGTCATTCTTTCTTGTTAGGTTTTAAAAAAAAAATTGCTACCATTTATGGTTTTCAGTTTTCACAAATAATTACAACATTAACACTTTATTTTTATTTCAAAATAGGAATCAACTTAAAAACAAAATGACTATTTTCTAAATATTTGTAAAAGCAAGAAATAAAAACACAAAATATTTTTTTTTCTGACAAGCAGGCCCTTAATTTTTCCTTTTCAAATATAAAAATTTATTTAAATATTATTAAACATATCCTACTTTTCAGTTTTAAACATCTTCTCTCTTTAAACCATGATTCCACACATACTAGATGAATTCCGAGAAAAAAACGTGCAAGGCTCGGGATATTTACAATTAAAAGTTAAATTGATTGTAACAAATACACTAAGTGGACTACATATACCACCATTTCTTGTGCAATTTTAAATTAGCCTAATTGTCACTGACAGTATAAAACATTTAGCACTTTCAGTAAACAACGAAGTAGCATATCACAGTATTTGAAAAGGCTTCTCCCTACCGGTGAAAACATTAAATATTTTCTCGGAGATGATAGCACATGGTCCATAGTATAATATCTCAAAATTAAATTCACCAATAAAATCCAGAGGCTTTGCTAATAAAAATTAAAAACACTTGATTCCTTATACATGTATATGAAGTGGAACATGTTGACAAGGTTCCATGCATATGAAAAAGTCTTTATTAAGAAAGACGAATATCCATTTGGATTATCTATATCCTCAACGTAGAAAGTGGTCAGTGCACACTCCAAACAAAATTCAAAACTAAATCCTCCATTTTCTTGCCTCCATTTTAGCATATAGACACACTGATTAAATACCACATCGTCGTTCTCTTATGCTTCACATTTCCCCGAATCACACAGAACTCACAAATTAATCCGCGGCCATGTTAGCCACAACGTCAAGTTTTCTGGAGTGTCCGTAGCCACAATTGAGGCCGTATATCACATTTATCTATAATATTCCAAATATCACAGAAAACGACGAAACTGCGATTGCAACCGCTTTTAAACATTTACGGAATTCATAACAGAAGCAAAACAAATTGAATTCACTTACAGCTACACCAAAAACAGAGAGTCACAGGCCACGAAGAAACCACATATAGAGATGACTAAGCGAATAACAGAGAGAGAAATAATCATTATATGAAGCAATCCGTAACTACACGTTTACGATCAAATTAACGGAGCCACCGTTGCAACTGAAGATTGGCGCGTGCATTCAATATATAGATGGATTGAACGAACAAGGTGATCCAAAAACATGAAATGCACGATTGTGGAAGAAAAGAAAATAGAGACAGATGTGAAGAAAGGAAGATTGTTACCTGTAAAAATCCACGGATTTGAGTTTGCTGGAGGAAATCATGGTTGCGAGAAAGCGGAATTTCACGGAAAATGGAAAGGTAAAGAAAAGAGGAAGATAGATGAAGGGGAGAATAGGAGAAAGCTCAAATCCCGAAGGATTGAGATTTGAGAGTGTAATTGAAAATGTAATGGTATAGATCGAAGGAGAAGGAGTTTTTCTTCAACTGTTAGCTTTTCCGTTGAGTTTTTGTTCAATACTAACTAAAACTCCGCGCTCTCTGTCTCTCTCACTCGGTTTGCGCAAAAATTATTATTTTTTATTTATTTTTATTTTAAATTTGTGATGATACCACAGCTCAGTACTTTTCTCAAATAAAATAGTACCAGAAAATACCTTCACAAAAAAAGTATAAAAAACTCTCACAATAAAATATGACTAGATTTTGGAAGACTTGTAGTAACTAACTTATTTGAACTTACCTTTTATCACAAGTGTTTGTAAAAATATTTAAGAAATTTATAGAAATATCTTATCATTGTTTGTAAATTACTTTTAAAAAATAAGAATATATATACTGCGGGTATTTCTTTTCATTTATTCACTCAAATTAATATTAATATCTGCTTCTACAAAAAATAAAAAAGTTATAATTTTGTATGTCTAGTAACTGTTTTATTCTTAATGCGTTTATTTCTTTTTACTAAAAAATATAGTTTAATTAAATAAATTTATATTTGTTTATGTTGCTAATGATTTCTTATACCTTTCCTTCTTCTTTAGTAATGGTGTGTACTAGTTGAAAATTTAGAAGGAGATACTACTTTTATATGCATGTATTTATTTATACTCGTGTGTGCATAATTTTTTAAGTTTATATATATATATATATATATATATATATATATATATATATATACTTTAACTATATCTTATTATATATTTTTATTTCTAAAACTAGTGATAGTGGAATTATTACACATGAGTATTGTAATTATCATTTGGCAAGGTGGCCAATTGGGAAAAGATGGTTTAATTTCTTCTTACACCCATGATTTTCTCATGCACCTCCATATTTTTAAAAATATCAAAATTATTCATTTTCAATTTTACAATCTAAAATATAAAAAAAAAATATCAAAATTATTCATTTTCAATTTTACAATCTAAAATATAAATTTGTATTTAATTGTATAATCTGAACTACAAAATTTTTATTCTGATAGTGCAATCTAAACACAAAATTTGCATTCTGATTGTACAATCTAGATTACAAAATTTGTATTTTAGAATATACTTAATTGCAATTCCATACTAAAATTTTTCTATTATGAATTGCACATTCTTTATATTCCACATATTCTGAAATTAAAAAAAAATCACAAATTTTAATTTTTAGATTCTATAATTTAAAATGTTCTCTAGATTTCACATTCTAAATTAAAAAAAAATAAAATTGAATAACTGAAAACTAACTGTGAAAGCAAACTAGTGTCAAAGGTAACTTCGATATTCTTGAAAGTATGAGGTGCAAAAGGAAAATATGAACGTACATGAAGAAATTACCAAACGAAAGCCATATTAGCGTAATTGTTCTATAATGGCCTCCTTTTTATTCAGCCAATAATGCTTAGAGTGGAGGTTTGCAGTATATCATTTTTTTCTAATATCTCCATGAATTTTAAATTCTCAAATTGACCCTTTTGGTATCAAATTGCACTAGAGAGTATTGTTTGTTTTGGTATTGTGCTGTTGTGCCTTTTTTGAGACTTTTTACATAGTTCATGCTTGTGGGGTCTTTGATAATGGTGTTGGTGGTATTGTTGGAAGTGTAGAGTGTATTATATTGTTGGATTTATAGTGAAATGAAGATATTATATGGAGGGAAGATAAGTTTCTCTTTTTACTTGAAGGATGTTTCTTTGGTTAACGATTTCTAATTTAACTATTATACTTATTGGATTAATCCAATATGTTATATAAAAATTATTGGAATTTCAAATTGTACCATTTGAAAGTTAATATAGTATTCTTTGAAAGTTAATATAGTATTCTGCATTACAAAATGGGGAAATCAATTTTAACTTTTGGACTGTTCAATTATTACAAAAAAAAAATTAAAAATTACACACAAATTGTTACACATTAATCTTTATCTGTTGGTATTACATATAAATATTATCTATAAATCTTATTAACCTTACATACAAATATTAAATTGTGGATACATTATCCACAAATTTGTATTTATAAGTAACTTCAATATTATATACAGAAGATTATTATTCACGTATTAATAATAATATTATTACTATTATAATAATATTAGTATTATTATTAATATTATCAATATAATATTATTTAAAATATTATTAAAGTAATAAGAATAATAATATAATAATAAATAATATTAATTAATATTAATTTTAGTATTCTTCATATTATTATTAATATTATTTATATTATTATTAATATTAATATTAGTAATACTACAACTAATATTGTTATTCATAAAAATAATATTAATACTCATATTATTATAATTATTATTATTAATATTATTTATATAGATCATTAGTTAGATTTATATACGAATGTAGTAGATTCGTAAATAATTTACCTAAGAATCTACGTTTGTGGGTAATATTAATAATATTGATAAAAAATATTATATATATATATATATATATATATATATATAAAAGTATTATCTACGACTATATATCAGTAATTAATATTAATAAAATTATAATTAATAATTTTATTATTAAAATTAATAATATTAATGATAATAACAATATTATTATTATTATAGTTATTAATATTGTTATGAGTATTTTTTTTCTTATTCACAATATTATAAATATTATTAATATCAATATCAATATCAATATTTTTATTATTATTAAAAATATTATTATAATTATAATTATTATTCATAATAATATTATTATTTGTAATGATATTATTATTATTATCAGTAATATAAAAGATAATATTAATAATAATAATTATAATCATAATAACAATAATAATTATATTAAGAATAATAATAATCATAATATGATAACAAAGTTGTATGACATATTGGTTATAGATTTTATATTTTCTCATGGAATTTGGATTTAGGGTTTAGATCTAGAAAGTTGAGTTAAATTAATTTCAACACTAGATTGTTGATAATATTAGTAATAAAAATAATAAATAATTATAATAACAAGTAGTAATATTAAAAATAATGATAATATTATATACGGATGATTACCTGTGAGAAACGTGGAATAATGTTTATTAACAAAAAAATTTCCTTACAAAATTATCCATGCTCCCATTACATACAAACTTTTACCATTACTTACGAATTTTTGTCGTAAGTTTTTACCGTGAATCCAAAATACATTTGGTCTTCTAGAAAATATAATTCAGAAGTCATTATAGATTGCACAATCCAAAATACAAAACTGATTTTTGAATTGTACATTTTGTAATACATTTTGGAAGATCAAATGTATTATGGATTGTTCATCCAATAAATCAAATTTTCCTTGTGGGGTGTGCAATCCAGAAGCCTTAGTTGTGCAATTGTTTTATTTATTTTTATTTTTTTAAATTCATGCTTACATCCTCTAATTGCACCTCAATATTAAGTATTACAATGTTTTGTGATCACTCTTATCATTGCTTTAGTAGTGATTATGAAATATAAAAATGGAATCCGATTTTGAAGCAAAATATAATATGAAAATGGATAAGTTGTCTGACATAGATGTCTAATATTGTGATGTTTGAGGCAATAAAAAATGAATTGGTTGGAGGAGTTTGTATTTGACCTTTTACAATAGAGGAGGTAAGTCAAATTTCATATTATTAGTAAAAAATAATGTGACATAAGATATGTATTTATGTTGTAATGTATTTGTGTATGTGTTTGGTATATGAGATAACTTACTTGAATGAGTGTGTGCGCGTGGTAGTATTTCAAATTGATTTTGTAATTATCATTTTGAGGTCTAATACAACAAATAGACAATAAGAAAAAAATATATATGTTGTTAGGTTGTGAAAGAGATGATAAATATAAAAAATATAAAAATAGTTTAGAGAAACAAATTTATCGTATAATACGGCTTAAAATCATAATTCGGAAAAATTTTAATTACATCCACTGAAATTATACTAAATATACGTTAATAAAGTCAAATTCATGTTCTCTATAAGTTTTAAACAATTCACTCACTACGTGTTTTCAATAAATATCACTCATGTTTCTTATATTTTTTTAAATAAACATTCATCCCATCATCTTTTAATAAATAACAAACGGTTTCCTTCTCTTATGTTTTCTTAAATAAAGTGACATTCACTTTATTATTTTCTTTACAAAATAATAATTTTAGTTATTGTTTACATAAAATTTATTATATAAAAATAAAAACTAAAGAAGATACAAGTACACTTAAGTATAAACTCATGCTATGAAAATGTTAATTAAATGTTTATATGTTCTGTGTCAATAAAAGCGCATCTGGTGTAGTGGTATCATAGTACCCTCCCACGGTACTGACCGGGGTTCGATTCCCCGGATGCGCATGTAATAAGGTTTTTAGTTTTTTATATTTTTTTTCTCCAAAAACAGTAGCTATTTTAATTTTTGAGCTATTGTTTTCAACAATACACCTTTATATGGTTAAAAGTAATTAATGCAGAACCACTTGTATTAAGAATAAGAAAAGAAGTAGTTGAAAAGTTAAGGATTTCTTTCATTATATTTGTATTGATTGAATATTTCCAGTGGCTAACAAGACATAATTGATATAATTAATAATCTCAAAACACTTCAGAAAACGAAAAAAAACCCTCAATGAATAATTAGGGTTAGAAAAAATAAAGATGCTCGATATGGGATAATTTGTATAAAATTTGTTTAATATTTTGATATAAAAAGTAATTATTTTATAACTTCTTTTAAAAATAAAATATTATATTATAATAAAATAATAATAATTTATTTAGATGTCAATCTAACCATTGTTATTATTCCTTAATGGGTTCATTCTTCCTCTGTAATGCATGTGTCAATTTTATTCGATGCCACGATTTGACAAACCACAATATTTGCCAATCAAGGAAGCAGCATACCTAACTAATAATACTTGAAATATGACCATCCTCTTAATAATAAAACTTTACAAAAACATAAATTTATTTATTAAATCTTGAAATATTATCCTAAAAGTTTTTTTTTATATAGTATTAGTTTAAATATGCTTATGTTAGTATTTGATGTGAAAAGTGGATTTAAAAAGTTTAGTAATTTAAATTTTTAATTTTATGTTTTTATTGTTTTTAGCAATACTTTATAAATTTATGGATTTAAGCAAATAATTATCAAGGTGAATGATTTGATCTCCGATTAATATAAATATATTTAATCATATTAAACTTTATTATATACGTTTTCAGCACACACTTAAATAATTATGGAGGAAAGTGTATGAAATAATTGCAAGAAATTAAAGAGAAAGGAAAATCTTAAAGCGAAAGAAGAAAAATGATAGAAGCTCACGAGAATATCAGTTCTATTGATTGTGATGTAAGATCAAATGTTTTCAACTAGGAATATGGTAAACGAGAGGATGTCAGAAGCTGAGTAGATGACACTATTAATATCTTGCGGAGAGAGATGGTTGAGATGAAGAAGAAGAATGAATAGGAGATATTAGTTCTCCAGAAAGAGAATGTAGAGAAGAAGATGTTGAAGATAGACTTTGATGTCTCCAAATCTATGAGGATTGCTTGAAGGCCTGGGTGCTACTTGTGTGTGTTTTGGGTAGTTTGAATTTGTAAATCCACTCTTTGTTATGATCCAAACTTGTTTTAATCAAGATCTTTTAAAAAAAGAGTGTTTTCTAAAGAAGTGGAAAAACAACCAGTTGTTTTATCGTTTCAATCGATTGTTTTACACTTCGTGGTTTTTGAAAAGGATTTGAAAAGCTTAACTTTGTTTGACTTTGTTGTCAAACCAATTCAATTGGTTGTTTCGAGAAATCAACCGATTGTTTTTTGAAAATTCTTAATAGAATCTATTAAGTTTGTTAAAATTGTCTTAAATGATTCAAAACTGATTTGGCTCTTGCATTAAATGTTTTTAACAGCTTATTGGAGTATAAATAATCTGTTATACGCTCCTAGTTGTTATGAAAATAAAATTGTACCTTTCAAATCAGTTTTTTCCAAGATTGCTTCAAGCTTTGGATTCTTTTAAAGAGTGGAATAGGATTGCTTTGTAATTTTTAATTCATTGTATCAGGTGTGATCATTCCTTTTCTCTCTTAATCTCTGTAAATCTGTAAAGACTAGTGTGTGCAAATCTAGAAGGTGTTCTGATCTGTGGTGTATTGTTAGCCAAAGAAGGTGTGTATTCTTGAGGGATTCAAGATCACCTCTTTGGTGTGTGTGGTTTGTAATCAAGGTTTTGATTCTTAGTGGATTTCTCAGAGGTTTTTGAAAACTGAATGTAGCTCTTGGTTAAGAGTGAACCAGTATAAATTTGTTGCGTGCTCTTTCTATCCCGTATCTCTTCTAAATCTGTTTTAGCTTGTTTTTATTCACTGCTTGTAAAAACAATCGGTTGATTCGCATAAACAATCGGTTGTTTTCAGGAATAAACTTAAAACAAGTTTATTTGTTGGCTGATTTGGTTTCTTATTCATTGATTCTTCATTGAACTTCACTCTACCTTCAGTATTTGCGAATTTTTTTTATAAACAATTCACCCCCTCTTGTTTAAGGCTTACAATTCCAACAATTAGTATCAAGAGTTAGGTTCTTGAAAGTCATTCAAATTTTGATCCAAAAATCTGTTTTCATGCAGGTAAACTACCTTTGAGGGAAGGTGCTTCTATTATTAGACCACCTCTGTTTTGTAGTGTAAATTACCAGTTTTGGAAGGTAAAAATGAAAATATTTGTAGAATCAATTGTGTACCGACCAGGTCATCGGGTGTGATGACGTGGACAAGAGAAAGGTAGGTGGTCAACAAGTCAACGTAGTCGCCGTATGTAGAAGCGGCGTTCTGCAGTATAAATAATCGGTTATCGCCGAGATGTGTCACCGCCAAGATGGATCATCGCCCATCGCCCAAGAGAAGCATCGCGCAGAAG
>Ga0123342_1005367_pt1 | contig 18635 bp, 11 predicted proteins | sample Turbeawhitnodule_FD_89960 | JGI IMG/M metagenome (GOLD analysis project Ga0123342, IMG submission 89960) | Root nodule microbial communities of legume samples collected from Mexico - Turtle bean Mexico white nodule | ecosystem: Host-associated > Plants > Roots > Nodule | place: Mexico: Nepantla...
TATATATATATATATATATATATATATATATATATATATATATATATATATATATATATATATATATATATAGTTTATTTAGTTATGAATAAGTTGGTGAAAAATAAAAGAGCATGCAATTTCTTACGTTCCAACGTATAATTTCTCCCGAAGCAAAGCCCAGCTTAAAATGGCAGTGAGGACAAGCTGCAAAGGGGTGAATACAGAGACATAAAGAGGACCTTTTCTCTCAATGGCCCACGACATGAGGGAATACCCTAACCCAGTGGACAGTACTCCCTGCAAACAACATTAACATAAAACAAACATTATATAATTCTTTTATAAGGTTAACTAATTTAAAATAGTGTACTAATGTACATATGTAGAGGCTTTTGGGTTATGAATTTATTTGTATGTACCGCATAAAGAGCAGAAGAAAGTTTAATGCCATCGTGGAGTGACCAAGCCGATGCACTGTGGTTGAAACACAATGCAATGATGATGCATTGAAAGCTTGCCAAGAAACACATTAAGCCTGTGCTTGTGTAAGGAGCTGGGAACTTCTTGCTTATGTCTGTCTGAAATACGAAAAGAATGAGTACAAAATAATACAGTGGTTATTGAGTTATCTAAGTTGTACAATTGATGCTTACTTGAATCACGAACCACAGTGCCCAAACAAGGGTGCTACCAATTAAGAGGAAAGGGCCTATAAACATGTTTCCTGAGCCAGAACTGGCAGTTCCTTCCATTTTCTCTGCATATCTCCAGTGAATACTAGATTGGCCTAAACCAATCTCTTTTCCATGGTAAAATGACAAAAGCAATGCTCCACTCACACACAGTATTGTCCCGGATAACTTTGCTAGGCCAGACCTCTGCTTGATTCCTAGATTCTCTTGTCTTTCCATGCAACAACAACAAAAACAAAAATTAACAAAACAACAAAGTCAACATATGATTCTTGTGTGGAATAAAACATATTGGGTACCAACCTGAACATAACTGCCAGGATAAAAGTGAAAGCTGGGAGCAAATTGGTCAGTGCACATGCAATCGTAGCCGTTGAAAATTTTAGCCCCAGAAAAAATAGAATCTGATTTCCTGTAACTCTGCATTCAAGAGCTCAGAGTGATTAAGATGAAAATAAGATCTGAACTGCATTCTCCAAAGAACATTTAAATTTTATTTTCATCTTGGTTCACCTCTGTTAATGTTATATCAGGAAGAAATCTTGCACGGTAATGAAATAGATAAATAAAATGTATTACCCTGTCAAGGAGGACATTAATAACCGAAACATAAGTGGCTTTGTCAACCTGGGAAGTGTCTTCCTGAGGAAAGAAGAGATGGAGAAAATTGAAGTTAACTTATTAAGACGTAATAAAGGATCGCAAATTTATGCATGCAAGATGCCTTTGCTGATGAGGCTAAATTGGAATAGTAAATAAAGTTAATGTCAGCCAGAAGAACCTGACAATTCCCACCGATCAAGAATTCCCGTAGAAGTACGAGACAAACATTAATGAATCTCTTTAGTATTCGCCAAAAAAAAGCTTAAAGTGAATGTCATATTTAAGTCACGGGTTACTACTACAGCTCAATGGCACTACGTTTTCAGAAACTCCGTGAAACGTGTAGTAGCACTACTTGTTTCAAGGATTAAAGTTGCTTGCTGGCACGTAACATGCGGAGAGACTCATAACGCGTCCTACATGCATGCCATTTAGCATCATCGTTTTGTGGTATCTACCGTACTCCACACAAATTTGGAGGAGACAAAGAGTAAACCAGTGCTTGAATCAAGCTTTTGGAGTTTCCCCATTAACTGAGTCACAATGGTAGCTCTCTTGTTGATAACATTTTTTCCTATCTCCCCCCTCCTCCTCTTCATGCATGTTCCCAGCAAGGCATGAAACGTCATTCATGAAAGTTTGTATATTTTCCAGTTTCATTAACCGTTTGAAAACGTTTGAGTTTGATAGAGTCAAATGAAGCCGATAATCAGTAGAACATCCATTTTGTTCATTTAAGAAAACTGTTTCCTTGATTATTATTTTTGTGTAATAAATGGAAAAGCCGTTACCGAATAAGAACAACTGGCACTTTTCTTTTCACACTCTCCCTCTACTCCATAAACACAGATACATGCATTAATTAATAGATATATGAACAGCACAATATTTCAACGAAAAAACATAAGGGATCGACGGTGACCCTCTGTATCAGAAATGTTAGTACTTAAAATCCTTTGATGCATGCATAGTGTACATGAAATAAAACAAAACGAGAGAGTTAAGGGTGCACATATATAATATTACCATTCGAGCCAATACGCAAATGGAGCAATGGACAGAGTTGCAAAGAGTTGTCGATATGCAACAAGGATAAGAGGGTTCATGCCAGCTTCTAATGCGAGCTTTGAAGTGATATTCATGCCCGCATAGATTAGCTGAACAACAATCATTAAGATGAGGGGAATGAGACCGCTGGCCATGTTTCTCTCTGTCACTCTCCGCCTTTGAAGTTTGGAGAGAGTGTTTTACATGAGAAGGGTAATGCTTTTGTGAATGAGATGCATGAGAGATAGCACGTATATATAGGCAACTTGCGTGAAGTAATAGTAAAAGAAACGGTGCCACCTTGCCACGACTAATTACCTTTTAACATAAAACAACAGCTTTCATTGCTATTTCTTGCAGCACTTTGGGCTTTTGCGCGGGGTTTGGTAGCTATCAATGCATTTAGATTGGTGAAGTTGCTTACAATAACTTGTTTGGTTCCACACATTCGCATGTCAACAAAAACAATAAATTAAAGGGACCCATCACACTTCACACTTCTCCTCGTAGGAGCAGGCATTCTCACTCTTCAAAACTTCAAAACCAAAACATAACAGTTGTATACAACTCGATTTGATATGAAAAGATATTAAAATAATAGTATTAAAAGTTGTAATATAAAGCTTAGTTACACGTTGGCAACAGATTGCATGCAGCTAACTTGATGCTTCTCTCTTCCTTGAATTAAGCAGCGTTTCAGAATATGCATATATAAAAAATAGAGAGAGTAAGGGAAGTTTCACTTTCAGATACCCTTTTCAAGGCCTAATTAGTTACAATTTATGATGACATTTACTTTCTCATTGCCTTGGGAAATGTATGTGGAGTAAATTTCTGCTGCTTACAGTTAAGACTGTGCAGGTATCTTTTATTCATAGAGCCAGATGCAAGGCCGTATCAGGGGATGGCTTTGAAGTTAAACAAGGCAAATTTTCAAAATGCAAGGTTTTTCTACATTTTACTCCACCCCTACATCATCATCTTCTTCTTCACCTCCACTTACCCTCACGAGAAGTTTGTTTCCAATTTTGAATAAACGTTTTTGATAATGATGTCTTAATGCAAATATATATAGACATTCCTTTAACCATCTATATGCCAAACTTTTCTATATATATGGTTAAGAGACATCCATCATCTATAATTTTTCTCGTCGCATCCAATACGTGGCGAAAAGAGCGAGTGTTATCAAAGAGAATGTTATAATTAAGTGGTGCGATTGGAACACTGATTAAGAAAAGAGTAGAAAGTTTTCTGATGAAAAATCTCTACTCCTATCAGTTTAAAACGACAGATTGTATTTGATGATTACTATATATTTAAATAACTAAAAGCATTTTAATAAACGTGTTAAGTGTAGCACTTAGTTATTAATTAATATGATCATGTATATGTAGTTTAATGTTGCTTATATTCATTCATATCAATGTGATGTGTTGCATATATTCATTTATTACGGCATTAATCTGGGTCTTAAATAACACGTAAGAGCTTCGGCTTAAACTTCAAACAAGTGTCGGACTTTATTATTTTCAGGAAAAGTAATGCAGCCAAGGAATAAGAATATAGTGAGAAACAAAATCAACAAGTATAGGTAGAGTACGAGAGATGATAAAAACAAAATATTACCAATATAAGTTTTTTTTTGTGTGTAGGCAATGTAGAGCTACTTTTTTTATTTATTTAATAGTAGTTTTAGTTGGATATAAAAATTATATTTTATTTTAAATGAAGACAATTTCGTGCAAACTACTCAAAACTTCATCAAACTGACAATAGTGGATTTTTAAATATGAATATATATATATATATATATATATGGATCATTATATTTATAAATAAAAATAATAATTAATAATTAATTCTCTATAAACCAAATTTTTGAAAAAAAAAATTATTAAATAACAAACAAATTCATAAAAAAAAAGTAATCATTATATTGATTAATTTAGAAAGTAAAAAATTATTGATATACTAATAGAATCTAAAATATTAATAGTTAAAATCTTGATAGGTATGGTTAAATAACAATTTAAAAATTATTTTATAAATTTTTAATAATAATATAAATTATTTTAAATACTAATATTTTTTTAAGTTATAAGGTGGTTTTTAATTTAATTAATATAATAATTAATTATTTTAATTTTTAAAATTAATTTTTCTTACTGATTTTGCAACTGTAAGTTATACTTATGAGTTTAAGTTTATAAAAGAAACTAATAATTTTAATGTAAATAGCTTTGATTCTCTCTTGTTCTTGTTGTACATAAAAATATATATAAGACTTTAAAGTAAACTAAAAGTAAAAAAATAAAATATAAATTGTTAATATTTGGAATTAAAATATATATTTAATTTACCATAAAAGTTTGGAATAAAAAAAATATATTAAAAAAATTTATTCAGTTTTTTAGACCCAAGTTAAATATGATCCTTGGTCCTTTGAGTAAGAATCCCTCTAAATTATTCTTTCTATTTTTTTTTTTTACAAAAACATTCTTAATTAAACCCGTGACATATTGAGATATAGTATTATTGGAAAACAATTAGAAGTACATCCATTAAAGTCTTTAAATGATTACTTTTTATATGTGTAAAATTTATAACACTACAGAAAGGTTATTAAATAAAGATTTTTAAATAAAATTAATGTTAAACACTACAAATAAGTAATTATTATAAATAATTTTTAAATTAGTATTTAGTCATTTATTAAAATTTTAGTTATCAATTTTAAAATTTAAATAATTTATAGTTAAACTAAAACTCTATAACTAATTAGATACTATTTATTAATAATAGAAAATAACTTAAATATTAATATATTTTTTAAAATAATATATATTTTATTTATAGAATAATTAATTATTTTTAGTCTTTAAAATTGATTTTTGTTTACTAATTTTCTTGTAATGATGATAGACTAGAAAAATCATGAATAAGATAATAATTATGTTTTATTCATTTAAAATAAATTTTTCTAATAATAAGTTGATAGTTGATTTGTAACCGATAGCTTAATATGAGGCCAAAGAAGGAAGAGAATAATAAATAGCAGGAACGTGATATACTTTTCATTTAAAATAAACGTTTCTAATAATATGTTGATATTTGATTTGTGATGAATAGCACAATAACAGGCAAAACAAGGAAAATTATAGAAACCTGCTGGGATCAACCTAGTGATAGGATATGTTGAGTATCATGCATAATTTATTGGGTTCATTGTAAAAACAAAATAATAATCACCCAAACATATGTTTCCAAAATAAATTTTATTTATAAACTCTCACTATACATCACAAACTCCTTTATTATTTGATGCGAAAACATTCCCGGTAACTTAACATTACATATTATTATTTTTAAGGATTTAAATATGTTTGTTTATAATCCAAACTTTAAATTTGTAATAAAAAAATTAAAATGAATTATTACCATTGGTAATGATAATTTGACACTATTTTTTTTCTCACATCCAAATTTCAACTCTATATTATTATTTTGTTTACATTTATTTTTATTATTTTAATATAATATTTTATTGTAATAAGTGAATATAGGTAAAATATAGTAATATATATCAAATAAATTTTTAAGTATGAATTATAATATTATAACATGTAACAATAAATTAGTATAAAATATTTTAAAATACTATACATTAGACTAAAAACAAAAAAAAAATTAACATAAAAGTACATTATAAAAACATATTTAATCGTTATTTTAATAAACTATTACTTATGTTTATTACAAAATTAACCAATAAAAAAATAAAAGAGATATTAGTATATTGAATTGGGAAACAAACCCTTTTATGCGATTTTTTTCATAGGATAACTTCATGAAAATAAATACAAATGAAGATTTTGTACCTCCTACTAGGATAAATTTTGAATTTAGTTTATGTTTTTACTTGCTTTGAAAATATTTAAACAAAAAAAATGTATTTCCCTTAATGTAAAATAATAAAAATATGGCATGTGGAAAGCTAGTGCACAACAAGGAGAGTGACGTGCTTAGGTAGGGTGACGAGTTTGGAAAATACAACGTGGTGTGCGTTTGGTTTTTAGGTTAAAAAAATATGTTTTAAACTAAAAACTAGGAATAAATATATACTACTTATAGAAAATTAAAAGTAGAAAACGGAAACAAATGATAGCTTACCGTTACAATTAAATTCAACTACGATTCATTAATATAAACATAGTTCCTTTCCTAATATTTTTTATCTTTAATATTTTGGAGACTTATAAATACTTTATAAATTTTTATATTCATTTTACATTTATTCAATTGTTATTTGGTATTTTATTTTGATATTTATGTTGTACTGATAGAGTCTATATGATGGAACACGAGACTCGACGTCCGATTCAGATCGACCGACATGACCAACAATAAGATTAATTAGTGACCCAATGTTTGTTAATATTATTTTATTAGGTTCATTAATGATGATGGGTCCACATATAAATTAACACAAATTTCAAAGGATTAGGTACACAATCATCTAATCTTAAATATTAAGTTTCGAGGGTTGAAATCTGACTTGAGCGTCGGAGTACCTTTTACAGATATCATCATACGAGTCTAAAGCTAGCGAGGAGGAAGAGTGAAAGAGTGAGAAGGTGGGAGTTGAGTTGAAAGGAAGGAACAAGGTGCACACCGACTGGAAGGTCCAATTATTCTCGTGGTTCCAACCCTATTCGAAAACATATATAATTATAATATTTAATGATATTAGATATCAAAATTTTTTATTTTTTTTATATTTAATTCTTAATTAATAATATCGTGTTTTTTACTATAATTTTTATAAAAAATTATTTAATTAATATTTAAAATGATAAAAAAATAAATACATATAAACAAGATATAAAAATGAGATATAAATAAAAATAAATAATAAATAGTCAAACTCACTTCGAAAATTGTAATCACATTGGGAAGGCAATTACCTCCATAAACTCTAACCTCAATTAATGAACTATTCTATAAATGTAGTTAAGGAATGACAACTCATAAATGATTGATTATTCTATAAAATTTATCAATAACTAACCCAGTGCTTAGAAATTGTCATAGAGATAATAGAAGAATTACAATGTCTGAGAAAATATTCATAAGGATTTTAAATTTCAATAAATTAAAGTATGTCTAGATAAAAACCCTTCTCAAATAACTCATGTTATCTTTCACAGTTTAAAAACATCTAACTAAAAAATATCAAACTAAATAACATCAAATGACACTCAAGGTTTATATGCGCTTCCCTTTTCTAGTATACAGTTAAAACAATGGAAGAAGTGTTCTTAACAAAAATCCATAACTAATTAGTAATTAATTACTGAGAAATTGTGAAAAATACAAGAGATTTGCTACGAAAAAAGTAAATTTCAATAAAAAAAATCATCTGAAAATTATAAATAAAAAATAAACGATAACAAACTTAAATTGGACGTCAATACTTAAACATAACGAAATTAAAATTTATTTTTTTTATTCTCATTAATCTGTGACATTCAGTAACAAAGAAAACAAAAAATAAAGTTATCACGATTTAGAGAAAAAAAGTAAAAAATGAAAAAAAGTTAAAAAGGCGGTAAATAGTGTTTGATGTAATAGAATATTTTTTGCATATTAATATGTTTAAAAAAATTTAAAATAGAATTTGTAAAATAAATTTTAAAATAATTTGATACACAATTTAAAAAAAAATATAAATTATAATTAAAATATAATTTTCATAAGAAAATTGTATTTCAAAATAAAAATATTTTTTTTATAATTTTTTTATAAATATAGATATATTAAAATAAATAAAATAATAAAATTTAAATTGATTACCTGTTTAATATTTTCTATTTTATTATATTTAAAATATACTTATTATTAATAAAATGATGATAATAATTTATTATTTGAAAAATAATAGTTTATGTTAAAATATAATTGAGTGTATATAAAAACATAATATTTTCAGTGGAATGAAGAAAGTCTTATATATAATGGCTTTTGTTTTTTGTATTTATAATATTTTATTTGATTTTTATTTTTTCACTCTCGCAAATAAATAAACTTTAATGTTTTTCTTGAATTGAAGTGAGTATGGTCTACGAAAGAAAAAAAACAGTGAACAAAGAATGAGGTGAGGTCATTTGAATGAAAGAAAAGGGAATACAAATGAATAAATTTGTTACATTATATTTGATTGGTGAAAAGAAAAACCAAATTAACTATATGATATAATCAATTATAAAAGAATCTTGATTGAATTTAAATAGAAATAAATTAAAATTAAAATTTTAAAAAATAAATTGTTTTATGAAATGAAAATAATGTTAAAAATTATTTAATTTTTGAAATTGAGTATATATAAATAATTTCAATTGTTTCCCTCATACAAATTTTAAAATGTAAGAGTGTAATGTAAAAAATTCAATTGAAAAATGGGATTTGTATATTAAATTTAAACATATAAAAATAAAATGAAAATGTACCAACGAAATTAATATATAGCAACATAGTAAAATAAATTTCAGGACTACTACTTAATTCTTCGTATTAGTAAGTTTTGTGAGATTATTTTGTGTCAAATTATAATTTTAAGAATGAATTTGATAATAAATTATAAATAAAACTCCTTTATTTAAAATGCGTTAGACTTCTCGATCTTCCTGATCCTTTTGGTCTTCTCTCTCGGGTTGAGTTTTTTTGTCTACTCTCTCGGGTTGAGTTTAGGGTATACCATTTCTTGGCTAATTCTCTCTGCACCAGGCCAATTATGACCTACACCCAATACTACAAAAAAATGTCTCTTTTACCCTTATTTTTCTGGATATTTATATCTGCAACACAAATAAGACAGTTTTGGATATACAAATCCAGAACTGAGATGTATCTTTCATATATGACAATCCACAACACAGTAATGTCTTTCGGATGCTAAAATCTGAAAGGTTGTTTCATTCCGTTCTGGAAAAAATGACAAAGGCAATTTGGGGTTTAAAAAAAAAAAATGGGTGCAGATCAAAATTGATTTGGTGCAGGGAGAATTAGCCCTATTCCTTTGACTTGGAATTGAACTTAAATGACTCGTAAACTCACCTATCTGGGCTGGATTTATTGGGTCTCTCAGCCTTTGATATGGGTCTTCTCTCTCGAATGGGCGTGTGTACATGCAATGCCCTCTTATGCCAAAGTCATAATTAGTTTTATAAAGTTATCATATCATTCACTTTCCTTACCTCTTAGGTTGAACATTTATTTATAATACTCTCTTATTAGACTTAAAACTACTTGTGTGTTTTCTTTTTGCACATTATATTTATTAAACATAAACATGTATATTTTTATTATGAACTTTGCTAAACTAACTAATTCAATTTTATTTATTTATATTTTTTTGTATTTAACATTTTGATCTGGTTTTTCGGTGTAATATTTCGGTTGATATTTTCACCTAAAAATAAAAAGTACAATAAATATATATATATATATATATATATATATATATATATTAATTAGGTGATATAAATATAAATAAGTGATAGAAATTTGAAAATAAGGATAGAGAAAAAATAATATACTTTAGGTGTCTGATTCAATATATGAGATAAAAGAAATAGAATAAATGGAAAAATAATAGAGTGAAAAGTATGAGTAATTTGTTTACTAATTTTATTTACATAAGCAACAAGAAAGTAAATTAGTGTAAAAGTTAGGGAGTTAAAAGCGTGAATTTAGTAATGATAAGAGAGGTAGTGATAGTCTAATACAAGAGAAGAAGTGGAACCGTAGAAGAAGTGGAACCGTAGAAGAAGTGGTTAAACTAAGAAGGAAGTGGTCACCGACACAACACAATACAACACAGTGACAGTACCATGGTTTGTGGCGGTGCATTCTCGCATCTCATTTTCACTGCTATTGCAATAGCAATAGCGATTCCATTGGGTGGCTGCGATACGCCTCCGGTGGTGTTTGTCTTCGGCGATTCCAACTCCGACACGGGTGGACTCGCTTCCGGACTCGGTTTCCCTATCAATCTTCCCAATGGCCGCACTTTCTTCCGCAGATCCACTGGTCGCTTGTCCGATGGACGCCTCGTCATCGACCTACTCTGTCAGTTAACTTTCCCCCTTCCTTCTTCGCATTTTCATTTTCTTTTACCAATTTCCATAGTTATACATATTATTCATATTTCAATCTCCAAATTCTTCAGATTCAATCATTAATAATCCCAATTAGTAGTATATTATACTCCAAAAGAAATGTAGATCGTAATGAACATTCATAAACCCACACTCCTTCTGTTCATTATTCAGTGTAATTAATGTAAGGAGTAGTGGAAATGGAGCCATATCTAGCTAAGGGGTTAGCTGAATGTGATGTCAATATGACGTCGTTTGATCGACGCTGTGTATTGTTTTATAATTGGGCCTGGCTTTTGGATTCCAAGAGAGCCCATTACGCGCCATAACGGGCCTAGGTTTCTGCATCCTTTAAATTTAGAGTATTTCTTCCTGTACCCTACGTTCTACTTCCTGCACCCCTACGTTTTACTTCCTGCACCTACATTCTTTGCAATATCAGAATTAACCTTGATAATTTTGGATGATTTCTGGAATAAGAGTTTCATAAGCAAAATAGGGTTCTGTAAGCAAGGTGTGTTCTTTTTAAAAATGATTATTATAAAAATTTAGAAATTTCACTTTGCAATTTAAACATTAGTGTAGAATCTATTTATGTTACTAGGGTATATATTATTTATTCTTTTTATAAATTAAGTAATTTTTACTGCAGTGGCAATTGAAAAATGGTACTGCCAAATGAAAGCTGAGGGATGGGGAATTAGGATGTTAGTTTCATATTTTATATCAAAATGTTCTTCAATCTGAAATATTTTCCTTCCAACATTTGCAGGCCAAAGTTTGAATGCAAGTTTGTTGGTACCATACTTGGACGCCTTGTCCGGAACCTCATTCACAAATGGAGCAAACTTTGCTGTGGTGGGGTCCTCTACTCTCCCTAAGTATGTTCCTTTTTCCTTAAATATACAGGTCATGCAATACCGGCGTTTCAAAGCTCGTTCTCTCGAACTTGTTACGGCAGGTAGATTTCCTTTGCAATATCTTATATCCTTAACTTAAAAAGTTAAAAAATTAAATTGTTTGCACTGTTTTTGTGTTGTGGCCTTTGTTTTAAGTGTTGACATTTGACTGCTATATTTCTTTTTCTCCGAATAGCATGCATGCATGCTTAACAATCAACACTGGTGTAGCTTTAAGCTGTCATATTTTTCTCTGTACTCTGATTCTTTTTTGAGTTCTAACCCCTATTAATGTACCAAAATTTGTCTTGTCCAAAGAATGGAGTCTGATCCGTTGGAGTTCAGATTTTTCTCTGTGATCTGATACCTTCGCTGTTTAGATTTTAACACTACTCTTGTTAATCTGCCTACATGTCAATGAATTCGCTTTTGCACTTAAAAAGTAGTATTCAATTACTGGGGAAAAATATATTCAATATACATTTGAGTTTGTATTTAAGAATGAACTGATTGCACTGCAGGTGCAAGAAATTTCATTAGTGACGAAGGCTTCCGCAATGCACTCTACTTGATTGATATTGGGCAAAACGACCTAGCTGATTCATTTGCTAAAAATCTGTCGTACGCACAAGTCATTAAGAAGATCCCATCATTTATAACTGAGATTGAGAATGCTGTTAAGGTCAGTTCAGTGTTCTCCATAATTGTTTTGTAAACTTATTATCTATGCAGCTGACTACTTTTCTTTGTTTAGTATTGGTGATTTAGGTTGCTGGAAGGGGATGAGTATAATCATAAAATTGATCCTAACGTTCTAGCCTATCCTTTCTGACTAAATAAGTTATCCCTTATTTTCTAATTTATTTCCTTTTTATTGAGTGCTTTCTCTGTTTCGGCAAATGATTCTGTGTAAATTGTTTGCTATGCAATTCTTATAATTCAATAGGTTATAGGTAAGAGGGCCAACAAATTTGTTTGTAACCGCCAACTTTCCCTTTATCGAAATAAGCTGCAACAATGATCTTGTCAGGGAGGTGTACATTGATTTTATAACAATTTATTCATTGATTTTTTTTATATCTCCTTCTTAGAGTGTGATGTTTTCTTATCTGCATGCAGAATTTACATAATGAAGGGGCCAGGAAGTTTTGGGTTCACAATACTGGGCCATTGGGCTGTCTTCCTAAAATACTTGCACTGGCTCAGAAGAAGGATCTAGATTCATTGGGATGTCTTTCTAGCTATAACTCTGCAGCAAGATTGTTTAATGAAGCGCTGCTTCTTTTGAGTCAGAAACTAAGATCTGAACTGAAGGATTCTACTTTAGTCTATGTTGATATTTATGGCATTAAGCATGACCTCATTACCAATGCCGCAAAATATGGTAATTCAAGCAAACACTTTCTTCTCGTTTAAGTATATTGATAATTATTTGACTCACTCTTTTGTTACTAATCTGAATCAAGTTTTCCTTGATTTCACCCCATTCACTCTTTTGTTACTAATCTGAATCTAGTTTTCTTTGATTTCACTCCATATATTATGATGACATAAATGACACAGATAACTAAATATATTTGGATAGAGGAATGCCAACAACATATTATTTTACACACTCCTTTGAAGACACTCTTTACTATTGGACTAAATTTTGTTTAATGCCACAAAATTTTGTTGGTTGCATTTTTTTATTTAGCAAATTTCACTCATAATTTTATAATTTTTAATAAATTTAATTAATACTACAGAATGTGTTTAATTGATGCATTGCTAGCACTCCTTAGTTGTCTTAACTTGGTAATGGTTCAAATTATTTCATTAATGATTATCATCATAATTTTGATGGTGTTTGTAAATGCATAATTGATCAGGTTTCTCAAATCCGTTGATGGTATGTTGCGGCTTTGGAGGGCCTCCTTACAACTTTGACGTAAGGGTAACATGCGGACAACCTGGTTATCAGGTCTGTGGCGAAGGGGCTCGATATGTAAGCTGGGATGGAATTCATCATACTGAAGCTGCAAATACGTTGATAGCTTCTAAGATACTTTCCATGGCTTATTCCACACCGCGGACACCTTTTCATTTCTTTAGCCGCTCCTGATTATGCACTCTGAGTGTGCAAAACAATGAATAAAAGGTTAGTTCATTGGTTTTTGGTTTACCAAATCTATGTAGTTTCCAATAACAGAGTCTGTGATGAAGTAATGCACGTGCTGAAGCTCTAAAAAGTTAGAGCCATGCAATTGGATTGTGTTCTAACTGGCCTATGATTCAGAATTTGGTTTTTATTTGACAATGTGGATGTATGTTTATTATGTAAACAATTGGTGTCTCACATGAATGCATTTTTGGCCTGTATGATCGGACATGTAATTGAATCAGTGAAAACTACCAGTCTAAAGAATCATTGTCCAAAATAACTAATTTTATATTTTAATATTATACAATATTTTGAATTGTTATGAAAACAGATACTGTAAAAGTTTTCTGATAATGGAACTCAAAACAGAATGAAAAAGGATAGACTGAGAGAAAGTTGTCTGCAAATAAGATCTTTCTAATGTCTTACGTTATTAGAAACCATTACAAGCCTTGTACTGAATAGTTACCACTCAGAGTTAACTAACTTAGAATTAATTTCCAAAAGCCATAAAGTCTTAACCTACAAATAACATAATTAATAAAATAATATAAAATTAAGACATAGATGTAGATCATTAAATAAAAAGTTTTCTTTGATAAAGTTAATGGTAACTGACAAAATAATGTATACTTAATTGCGTGTTAAATATGAGTTTTATTAATCTTAAACGTATTTTAGATTAAATTAAAAAATAGATTAGATTAAACGTATTATGAGATAATGTTGTATTATGCAAACAACTGATAACACAGACTATTGTATTTTTTGCCATGACACGATCATAAATAATAAGTCAACGCTAACAAATTCAGTGAAGTTTTTTCTTTCTTGCTGTTCACTTCTTTGAACCTCATGCGTTCAAAGAGATTTTTTTTTGGAATCTCAATTGGAGACACATTAAAACAAATAATAATAATGAGTGATTACAATAATTTATGGAATAATAAAGTGGGAAACGGATTTCAACTCTTAAAAGATCTAATTTTGATGACTTTTTAACTTTTGACGTTATATTGGCTATAAATTCTTTGAAGACATTTCTACATATATTACAATAATTGCGTTGAGTAAAAAATAACTTCTTAAATATTCATAAATTCTTATATCTTGTTCCAAATCTATTACACTAGGGGGTGGCAATGACCCATCCTGCATAGACCTACCTCGTGTTTGTCCGTAAAATGTGGATTGGGTTGGTTCGTTGTAAAATGTGGATTGAGTTGGTTCGTCCTGTGTTAGGAGTAACTCGCGGGTCTGCGGACCTGTATAAGAATTTATTTATTTTTTCAAAAATTAAAATTTTATTAATTATAAAAAAAATTATTTCTACTACTGAAAAATTAAAATTTTATCCGTGTTTCGATCAATTTAATTAAGATAAAATTATAAATTCAAGTATGATGATTGTTAGAAGGTTTGATTAAAAATAATTAAATTTTGCTTTGTATCTTTTTTTTTTCTATATGTAAATGTATAAGAGTATCTTATCAAAATTTTGCTACAAAATATTTTAATGAAGAGGACTACAATTTCGTTTAATAATTTTTATTTAAATTTATAAAATTAATAGTAAGAAGCATACAACAATTTACCACATAAAAAGTTCATTTTAAAAAATATTTTATTTTTCTTTCCAGCTTTATTTTAGTACATGCATATGCTTCTTTTTCCCTTGAAAATAACATCATGAGGCTATAAATAAAAGAGAAGGAGAAAATGTAGCACTTAGGATCTGCTTAGTTTGAAGAAATTGACAGTAAAAAAGAAAAGCATAAGGATCAAGTTGCTTTTGAAGTAAGTTTTTTACATTTATTCTCCTCCATAACTTTTTATAAAGCATAAGATTTGAATCGTTAAATCATATAATAATATCTTGTATATTCTTCATGTAATTTTTTTTATAAACAAAATATAAAAGTATTTATCGTATAATTTTATAATCAAAATTTAGTTATGTTATAAAAACCATATTATACGTCAAAATATAATAAAGTTGATTGATAAAATATCAAATATTTTTTAAATTATGTAAAATGTGTATACTCGATTTATTCACATCAATTATTTTTTCTAATTGTATCGATTTTGTGTTTTGGTAAAATGATAATTATGAGAAGTTATAATAGTGGGAAACGAGGATAGTTAGGTCCACATATTTGAGTGCAGGAGTCTTGGATTATTAGTGATGGCATCTGTTAGCAGCCATGCCACGCACCTGTTAGTGGGGACAAAGCTCGGAAGCTTTAGAACTATGTAGCTCACATTTGGAGCATTACTTTTCATTCTAAAAAACTCTTTTATTATTACAAATGAGCTTAATCAAAATAAAATAAAGGTTTGCATATTTGTTCATCTGCGTTTTTTATGATAAGTAAAAAAATTATTTATTTTTTGAATGTTCTAATGCTTTGGGTATTTGGAGTTGAGTTTGGAAGATTATTCATATTTTTCATTTCTCTAATTAGGATGATCTTCTTTCTTTTATTAAGAGTGGTCATTTGGTTAAATTGATTAAGCTTTCTTTGATAAATTTTTTCATTTGGATGATATGACGTAGGGGGAATTTTGCTCGTTTTCATGATAAGATTGAGGTTTCTTGGACTATTTCGATTATTAAAGATTTAACTTGTTTGGTGGTAACTCGTCTAAAACTTCTATGAAAAATGATATGTTGAATTTCAACGTGATTAAGTTTTTTCTTTTTTGTATTAATACTCGCACTGGTAAAGTTCTTCGTCCTCTTCCTGTGATATGAGAGTTTTCTTCACTAGGCTTGGATAAAATTAACACTGATAGGGCTGCTAGGGGATATCCAGGTCTTGCTACTTGTGGATGTATTTTTCGTGGTGGGAGTATGGGGTAATTTATTGGAATTTTCTCTGCGTTCCTTGAGATTCATACTACTCTAGTTGTTGAGTTTTATGGAGTTATACATGTTATGGAGGAAGCTCAAAAGATGAGACTTACTAATGTCTGGTTGGAATGTGATTTTGCTTTGGTTTGTGCTGCGTTTACTTTTTGGAAAAATGTTTCTTCAATGCTTTGGAATCGATTGAGTACTTGTCTTAATTACTGTAGAAAAATCAGGTTTAGGGTTACTCATATTTTTTGTGAAGGGAATGTGTGTGCTGATAAATTGGCTAATTTAGGATTTATTCATAGAGAATCATTTCATCGGTTTAATACGCTTCCATCTAGTCTGTTCTTAGAATTCTTTATAAATACGTATTATGTATCGTTTTTGTTAACATCTGAACATAGTTATATATTTAAGTAGTATGAAATACCATTCCTTCTTTCTCTTTTCAAGTGAATATAAATCTTCATTATTACTTTTTGAAAATTAATATAATGTGGTTATTACTTATTTATAATTTATGAAAATATAAATATTTAAGAATCAAATAAAAAAAGAAAACAGAAAATGTGCAGTCAACTTTGAAAAAGAGAAATAAACATGAACAAAACTTTCTTTTTGACTAAATAGATGATCAAAATCTGTGTTCACCAAGCATGATAACTTTAGATGTTCACCTCTTGTGAAAAAAAGATTATAATAGAAGATGATAGCTTCTTCCTTCTTTTCAGTTCAATGAATAACAACTACAGGGTCAAAATCATCATCATCATTATCTAAGGTTGTCAGCATGTCACAGTCACTGGCTCATAGGCCATAACCAGTTCATCAGATACATATGCATATAACTGTAATTTCATAACGAAAGATTTAAGTCTAAATGCTCACTCCTTTTGTCTTTCTCTTCACCATTATCTTCCTCAGCTGGCACCAATTGTGTCGCATCTTGAAAATCTTCTTTCTGGTCTATGAGGTCTTTGCGTGAAGGAGCAGCAAGATCGTGATGAAGAGGACCTGAAACTTGACTACTCTTTGCCATGTCTCCACAGTCAATAAAGTCTTCTACTTCAAACTTTGGGTTCCAAATACTCCTTTCCCTCACTTCATCCATCTTCTTGTTATCATCTTTGTTCTCCTTATAGAGTCGATCGCGAACATCTTTTGTCCTCTTTACCAAGGCAAAGAACCTTTCCATCTTCAGCTCCTCATTTTCTTCTTCATTTTCAATTTTTCTCTTCCTTTTTTCTCCCTCCATGCTCCTTAATTAACCAACGTAGCTCTATATCTTAAAGAGAAAAAGAAAACAAGAGGAATTATTATGGAGAAGACTATGTATAGTTCCCTGTGCAGAGAAAGAGAAACACCAACTAAAAAAGAAACATGGGAGAAAAGAAAAAGGAAATTTGAGGAGGTAACAGAGAAGAAGAAAGAGCACGAATAAGGGTTGAGATCTGATATGAACTTGCTCTACTCAGAAAATGAAGCATGGAAATTGCTGAATGAATTCAATGAGCTCAAACCGTGTTAATTGACTCACAAGAGAGGTCAATACTAGCGTGTTATTTTATTTACTATACCCACATTATTGGATTGACATTAATGCCCTTTAATATCTATTTTCATGGTGTAAAATATCTATCCTTTTTGTTCATGATTAATATATTTATCACAAAATTGACTAACCAACCTCTAATCATCTCAAACTTTAACTTTAGCTAATGAAATAAGTTTTAAATTTTTTTATGATTGAAGAATTTAAGTCGACTAAAAATAAAAATATTTAAATTTGATTAAATATGGATATACTAAATTGACTAAATTTAGAATACTTTATAACATATAAATTATCTAAATTTTATTTTATGAATAGTCTTGTTCTCGAACTAGGTTGGGGACTGGGAGAACTATCGTCTTCGGATGTCACTCGGTCGGTCGTGTCTCACTTCCTCCTTCGGTCCTTCTCACTGAACAACTCCTCAGGCTGATGGGGTACCTGCAGATGACACTCCAACGCTCAAGTCAGTGGGGTATCGTATTCGGCTGGTTAGAATACTGTAGATAATGACGTACCTTCTTCCTTGGAATGCGTGATATTTATATTACCTTGATGGACCCTTGTTGTTGGGTCGGATTAGGGGGTTGTTTAGCGATTAGGGTTGGATTAGGTCGTTTCCTAACCGTGGGTTGACCTTTGCTAATTAGGTCAACGGTTTGACTTGAGCACCTTATGTCGGTCGGCCACATATGACA